>Ga0206678_10000342_pt1 | contig 29563 bp, 29 predicted proteins | sample M180m12015metaG_FD_155453 | JGI IMG/M metagenome (GOLD analysis project Ga0206678, IMG submission 155453) | Ammonia-oxidizing marine archaeal communities from Monterey Bay, California, United States - M1 80m 12015 | ecosystem: Environmental > Aquatic > Marine > Intertidal zone | place: USA... | reverse complement strand
CGCTTTGGCTTCTATTGGATTCTTAGTAATATCATAACCATCTACAGTCACAGATCCTCCAGACGGGGAGAGAAATCCGGTAATGACCTTCATGGTGGTAGATTTACCCGCTCCATTGGGCCCCAAAAAGCCTAGCACCTCGCCTTCTTCTACGTTAAAGCTTAGATTATCTACGGCCGCAAACTGCTCGAATTTTTTAGTTAACTGAATAATCTCGATCATCTAGCTGTTATTCCCTCCAACAATTAAATCAGCAAAAATTGAAAAAGGCACCCCGACAAAGGCACTGTTTCCAGGTGCAAAATGAGTGAAGCAAATATAAGGCTCTTGTTTAGAATTTTCAAGATAGGTCACAATTAGTGACAGGGTATGAATTTACTGGGCTGCAGACCACATAATCTAACTCTAAAAAAACAATAGGCTGTGTTTATTAGGCCTGCAACGGTATAATCATCCTCTTTCCAAGTTCCCGGATCGGTGATCATCATGCAGCAGCTCTTAGGCATAATACTAATTCTGCTAATTAGCTTCCCTCTTACCAATTGTGGGCAGAAGGGTGGACTTACTCGGCCGGAACAAACTTCCTTCAGATATTTCAACATATAACACGCTTCTCAAACATAAGACGTAGCGGGTTTCTGGAACCATGGACTATTTTAACTATCAGGGCGATAGCTTATATGCAGAAGAAGTTGCTGTCAGTGATATCGCTGAACAGTTTGGTACTCCATGTTTTATTTACTCCCGCTCAACGTTAGAAAGACACTACCGTGTTTACGCGAAAGCGCTTGCTGATCACGCTCATTTAATTTGCTTTGCGGTTAAGGCAAATTCTAATTTGGCAGTACTCAATGTGCTCGCAAAATTGGGCGCCGGCTTCGACATCGTCTCGGGCGGTGAGCTCGATAGGGTACTTGCCGCAGGTGGTGAAGCCAGCAAAGTGATTTTTTCAGGGCTAGGAAAAACGACTGCTGAAATCCGGCAAGGTCTTGCCGCTGGTATTCACTGTTTTAATGTGGAATCTGAGGCAGAGCTTAATCGGCTTAATGAAGTCGCATTAGATGAAGGTACTATTGCGCCTATTTCTGTTCGCGTAAATCCAGATGTGGATGCAGGAACCCATCCGTATATTTCGACTGGCTTAAAAGAAAATAAATTTGGCATTTCAACTAATCTAGCACTTGAAGTATATAAAAAAGCTGCTGCAATGCCCGGAATAAAGATTGAAGGAATAGATTTTCACATAGGCTCGCAGCTAACCAGCGTCGATCCTTTTCTCGATGCCATTGATAGACTCTTGGTTATGGTGGACCAACTTACAAAAGAAGGAATTTTTCTACGTCACTTTGACATCGGTGGCGGCTTAGGTGTTACCTATGACGAGGAAGAGCCACCTCACCCTTCAGAGCTAATTGCCGTAGTAAAAGAAAAATTCGTTGGTCGTGACATGACTATTCTAGTGGAGCCGGGTCGATCGATTGCCGCAAATGCAGGTATCTTCGTAACGCGGGTGGAATATCTAAAGAGCAATGAGCACAAAAACTTTGCTATTGTTGACGGTGCTATGAATGATTTACTGCGTCCTGCGCTATACAGTGCCTGGCAGGAAATAATTCCAGTTGAAAGATCGACTAACGAATCAGCTTCCTTTGATGTGGTTGGCCCCATTTGTGAATCCGCTGATTTCCTAGGAAAGGATCGTGAGTTAAGTATTTCTGCCGGTGATTTATTAGCGGTAAGATCCGCTGGTGCTTATGGCTTTGTTATGAGCTCCAACTATAATACACGACCACGTGCAACAGAAATTATGGTTGACGGACCAAAGGTTACTGTCATTCGAGAGAGAGAAAATGTTACAGATTTGTTTGCTAATGAACACTTACTAGCTGAATAAACACGATTAAAGATCATGGATATTCCCTTTACAAAAATGCATGGCTTCGGTAATGACTTTATGGTGTTGGATCAAACTTCCAACAAGATCGATCTCTCGGCCGAGAAAATTAGACAGCTGTCCGATCGGCGCACTGGAATTGGTTTTGATCAACTTTTACAAATTGAACAGGCAAGTTCCTCAGACGTTGATTTCGATTACCGCATTTTTAATGCTGATGGTGGGGAAGTCGAACACTGTGGCAATGGCGCACGTTGTTTTGCGAAGTATGTACATGATAAAGGGTTGTCAAGTAAAAACCCTTTGCGGGTTAAAACCGTTAATCGCGTGCTTATTTTGCACGCTAACAAGAATGGTGAAGTCACCGTAGACATGGGCATGCCAGAATTCGAGCACACCGCTATCCCCTTCATCGCCAAAACCAATAGTGAGAGCGATGCAGTAAAAACTGGTTATCTTCACTCAAGAAATCTTGAGATATGTGGCATTTCTAAAACTTTTGAATTTATTCCATTATCCATGGGAAATCCCCATGCTGTGATTTGTGTTGAAGACCTGGCGAATACGGCCGTAAAAGATATTGGTGAGGCAGTGGGAAGCCATCTTGACTTTCCACTAGGTGTTAATGTGGGTTTTATGCAAATTAGTAGCCGCAACGAGATCAGTTTGAGGGTATACGAGCGGGGTGCTGGTGAAACGATGGCCTGCGGCACAGGTGCCTGCGCGGCTGTAGTGGCTGGTTGCCTACTCGAACAATTAGATGCTACCGTCAGGGTAAATTTAATCGGTGGCCAGCTGTCCATACAATGGCCACAAAAAGACCAGCATGTACTCATGACTGGACCTGCGACAACCGTTTATGAGGGGACTATTGAGATATGAGTAATGATGTCTCAGCGGCGGAACAAGTTACTGATGTTCGTGAAAGTGATATTTCTGAAAAACAAATAGCAGATTATTTGCGAAATCACCCCGAGTTTTTTTCCAACCAAGAAGATTTGCTCGCAAATCTTTCTCTACCCCATGAAAGTGGTAAAGCAATTTCTCTCCTGGAACGTCAGGTCACTATATTGAGAGATCGCGGAATTGAAGCGCGGCAAAAACTAAATAATCTGCTCGAAAATGCTCGAAATAATGACCAACTGTTTGATACGACTCGTAATTTAGTGCTGGCATTACTGCGAGCTGACTCTATTACCGAAGTGGCTGAGGTAACTCAAGATCAACTATCTAATCATGGAAACATCGATGCTTGTGAAATTATTATCGTTGCACATCCTGATTTGCGCGTTGCACACTCTATTCGAATCGAATCAGTCGCCAAGCTAAGAACAGATTTTAGTGACGTATTCCGATTAAAAAGAACCCACTGTGGCCAATTAGATACCGAGCAAATAGCCTACCTTTTCCCCGGGGCTAAAAATATAATTCGTTCCACTGCGCTCTGCCCAGTTCTTAACAATAGCGAAGTCTTGGCGATGTTGGCTTTCGGTAATCAAGCCGAAAATTTCTTCAATGTTAACTTGGACACCCTCTTCCTGGACTTCATAGGTCATGTGGTTGGCGCTGTACTTAATCGACACCTTCGCGACATAAGTGCTTAGTTCTGCATTTTTCGCTTAATGAATCCTCAATAAAACAGTATCCTTCACTCCATGTTGACTGATAATGCTGATGGCTCTGGTAATCTCGTTTCTATCATTTGCCGTACCATAGGCCGTGAAGAGCTTTCTCAAGCGCTGGATTCAATAACCATTCAGTCACACTCAAATATTGAAGTGGTGCTGGTCAACTCGACTACGAAAAAGCTAGATCAATTCGATCTTAGCCAGCTTAATGCTAAAGTCGTAAATCCTCCTCAAAAATTATCCCGCGCCCAGGCAGCCAATGCTGGGTTGGATGCCGCAAGTGGTAGCTATTTAATGTTTCTCGATGATGATGATTGGATTGCCAGCAATCACGTTGAGTCTTTATTAAATGCACTGGGCGCTGCAGGAATAGCAAAAGTGGCTTATAGCAGCACTATTAAAACTCTTGCCAATGGTTCTTTAACAGACGAAGTATTCGAAAATGATTTCGACCCGCATTTGCTAATGCATGATAACTATATACCTATCCATGCTGTTCTTTTCAGTAGAGAGCTTCTAGAGCATGGATGTAGATTCGATGAATCATTCGATATTTATGAAGACTGGGATTTCTGGCTGCAGTTGTCTCAGCACACTGAATTTATTCATTTGAAGCAAGTTTCAGCCTATTACCGCTCCGGCGGAGGTTCGGATACTGCTACAGATGATGACAAAGTAAGATTTCAATCAGGTCATTTAATTGGCAAGGCTAGAGCAGCACTCTTTTCTAAATGGAAAGACCGTTGGGATGGAAATGACATAAACCAAATGCTAGGTAGTGCGAGGCAGAGCGATTTATCCCATGAATTACAGACGGTTTCGGATCGTCTCAATGAAGAATTTAGTAAGAATGACTTATTAGCCGATGAATTGCTGACAGTTTCGGATCGTCTCAGTGAAGAATATAGTAAGAGCGCCTTATTGGATGGGCAAGTTCACAAACTGAATGAAAAATTGACAGAAGCAGATGAAATCATTCAGGAGAAGAACGAAAAAAATTATCAAATAAAAGCCCGTATTACCCAAATAGAGAATAAACTGAGCAACACAGAGAATAAACTGAGCAACACAGAGAATAAACTGAGCAACACAGAGAATAAACTGAGCAATAAAATGGAAGTGGAGAGACACTTACAAACACATATAAGTCAATTAGAAGCTGCTTTCCATCAAGTACTGCACTCAACAACATGGCGCCTGCTGGGCCCGCTTAGGCGCATCGGCAGGATGATCGGGATTTCGTCCAGTTCGGCAGAACACAAGGCGGAGGCATCAACTCAGAGTATCGCAGAAATTACTCAAGTGGACCCTGTTGTAGCACCTAAGAATGAACCTCCCCCGCCTATTAACGAGTCCGATAAAACAAGCTATGATGCTAAAGCTAAAAAAGACCTAACAAGGTTTCTTCAATTTGGTGATCGCCTCGGATTCAAAAAGCACGATCAACCCACGATCTCTATTATTCTCATTTTTTACAATCAAGCTCATCTAAGTTTGCTTTGCCTACAATCCCTGATTAAGTTCGCCGACGTACCTTTTGAATTAATTATTGTAGACAACGGCTCCAGTGATTCAAGTACAGACCTACTCGCAGCATTAGACAACTGTGTGGTCCTCAGTAATGAAGAAAATCTCGGTTTTGTTAAGGCCGTCAATCAAGGTGCTAAGCATGCACGAGGAGAATATATTCTTCTGCTTAATAATGATGCGGTAATTCATCAACAAACCTTGTCGTCTGCCTTGAGCTCGATACATGAGCGAGAATCCGTAGGGGCTGTGGGTGGAAAGATTTCTCTGCTAGATGGATCACTGCAAGAGGCAGGGAGTATTATCTGGAGCGATGGTTCTTGCTTGGGTTATGGGCGTGGCGATGACCCCATGGCAAGCGACTATATGTTTGAAAGAGATGTAGATTATTGCTCGGGCGCATTCTTGCTGTTTCGGCGCAAACATTTTGAAGAGCTTGATGGATTCGACTTGGATTATGCACCCGCTTACTATGAAGAGTCAGATTTCTGTATCCGCTTACACAAAAAAGGCCTGCGTGTTGTCTATAACCCAACAACCAAAATCACTCACTATGAATTTGCCAGCTCTGGTGGAATGAGCAGTGCTTCGAAGTTACAGCAAGAACATCAACAAATACTATGTGAAAAACATAGCGACTGGCTGCGCAATCAATCGCAGAACAATCCTGCACTCATTATTCAAGCTCGCACTGCCAATAAGTTCCCAAATGTTCTGTTAATTGATGATCGAGTTCCCCATCCAAGTTTGGGTTCAGGTTATCCTCGCTCTGCCCATATGCTGAATAGCATGGAAAAGCTAGATTTGAATGTCACATTCTTTCCATTGCAATTTCCAATTGATGACTGGAAGACAACTTACTCTACGCTTTCTAAATCAATTGAGGTGGTCCTAGAAAAGGGCCGGAGTGGGCTTTATCCTTTTTTAAATTCAAGAAAGGGTTTTTTCAAATACATCGTAGTAAGCCGCATTCATAATATGAAATTCTTTAGAGAAATTGTCGAAAATAATCCCAGTCTAATCGAAGGCAGCAAAATCATCTATGATGCTGAAGCTCTCACAGCATCACGAGAAATATTGCATAGACAGCTTTTATGTCGACCAGTAACAGAGAAAGAAAAAGAAGACTTAATCACCGAAGAGATGCAGCAGTCGAAGATAGCAGAAACAGTCATTGCCGTATCGGCTAGAGAGGCGGATGTCTATCGCCAACATGGGATAAATAATGTTTGTATATTGGGCCATACCTTATCTGTTATGCCCGGCAATAAGGAATTTTCGAGCCGAGAGGGAATACTCTTTGTAGGCGCACTACGAGATGAAGGCTCCCCAAACGTTGATTCACTTCTATGGTTTGTTATAAATATTTTGCCAATCATTGAGGTTGCCATACCGGAGATTAAACTTTATATCGTAGGTGATAAAGCCGCTTCATCGTTAGCTTCAATTGAAAAAGAAAATATCTCATTTCTTGGCCGCTTGGATTGTGTCGCTAGCGTTTACAATAGCAGTCGGATTTTTGTCGCACCAACTCGCTTTGCTGCAGGTATTCCTCATAAAGTTCATGAAGCAGCCTCAATGGGAATACCTTGTGTCACTACCCCTCTCTTAGCCATGCAGTTGCAATGGCAACATGAGAAAGAGCTCTTGATAGGTGAAGATGCTAAGAGCTTTGCTGAGCAATGTGTCAGACTATATCAAGATGAAGCTTTGTGGCAATCGGTACAAGAGGCTGAGCTAACAGCGGTTGCGCAAGACTGTTCAGATTCTAGGTTTCAAGAAGATCTAAAAGGCCTTTTTAATTAGCGGTGCGTCTATATATCTAGTCTAAAAACACCGAGCTAGTCGGTAGAATACTCGCTGAATAATTCCAACCTGCGCAGACATACCCGCAGACAGCCGCAAATACAAATTTTCTCGTGTGCTTAGCTGTGCCCCGAATCTTTGCCTAAATTCATTTGCCTGGCGGGCAACTTCGATTAAGTGATCATTCGGTTTACGGTCGAATACTTGCTGCCAGAAGGGTTGAGAAATCAGCGTCGGTTTAACAAATTCCTTGGCGCCTATGGTATTACTGTCGTGTTGCCGATAGTGAACTAATGGCGTTGGCAAAAAAATTACCTTGCCGAAGGCGGAAGCTACCAAGGCCAACCACCAGTCATGCATGATCGCTTGATTGGACACAGGCACTGCCTTGACCGCTAGTGCTTCATTTATAAGTGCTGTGCAGCCTGTAACGAGGTTGCTGATGACCATGTTGGTAAAATGATTTCTTTCTATTTCGAGCCCCTGATAGTCGATCAAAGAATTGGCAATAGGTTGCTTCTGCTCCGATACAACTTGCAAATCTGAATGAATGAGTAACGGAGTCTTATTACCCTCCGTCTCTTCCTCAGCGATTAACATTGCTACAACTTGTTGCTCGATTTTATCTTCAAACCAAATATCGTCTTGGTCGCACAACATCATATAAGCTGCATCTAGCTCCAATGATACTTTATTCGCCAATACGTACTCGATAAGATAAGAAAAGCTGTCTCTGGCGCCTCTATTTTCATTGTCACTGCAAACCTGATGGATCTTGTTTTCGTGTTTACGAGCATAGAGGGAGATGAGTTCACGTGTGGCGTCTGTTGACCCATCATCTCGAATGACAATAACTATGTTTGTATAACTTTGTTCTAGCAATGAATCTAACTGTTCTGCAAGATATTTTGCACCATTGTAGGTAGATAAAAGAATGGAGATCTTCGGCGTCAGGTTCATATATTTTTTATTTGCCTATTTTTAACTAACTGAGCGATTTCGCGTCTTTGATTCCGGATCGAATATTTTGCCAATATTTTCTACGGTCACCTGATGAAATAAGTAACCAAACCACTTTTATGAAAAATCGAACTATGTCTCTGAGTTTCCAGCCTATCGGTGAGTAGGCTGCACCATAGAGGTGAGTTCTGTTCCTTGAAGAGTAATAAGTTCGTGCGGGATTGTGTTGCGCAATAATCCCAGCTCTAACAAGAGGGTCTGGACTGCGCTCACCAATAGCATGGTAGAGAACGGCTTCATTAGTTCCTATCAAATCAAAGCCTTTGGACTTCGCTCGGAAACACCATTCTAAATCTATGTTGTCGATAAAATAGTTCTCTTTCATACTGCCTATCGTGCCGATATGTTTAGCTATCAATAGAGTCCCAGAAGTAATTAAAAAATCTGCAACAAAATGCATCCTGCTAGCCGCATAAAGACGATCTGCTCTAAATACTAACCGGTTAAATACCTTGAAGGGTGTTTGTCGCATCGTCTGAGGATTGATAATCCTCGGTCCAACAGCAGCTATTTCTTTTTTGCTGAATTTATTGGCTTCGGTATAAGCAGCTATCATCCGACTGATAAACAAATCACACAGACTGCTATCTTGGTCGAAAAGGAATATATAGTCACAGTTGTTTTCGAGGGCAAAGTTAATACCGATATTGAGAGCTTTTGCCAAGCCTTGATTGTTATTCAACCGCAAAAATTTCTGAGAGCGCTTATAGACCGTAATTGACTCTGATAGTCGACCGATCTCAGGAGAGCCATTATCAATAACAATAAAATCTGTTTCTTTATTGAGCTGACCCAATAGTTTTAATAATGCGGTAATATCTGGCTTATGGGTAACTACAATAGCGCAACTTTTTATTTTCTCTTCGATAACCATTACTTTAACAATAAGTTCTTCTAATCTGGACTCTGTAGCTAAGAAGGTGCCAAATGAGATCTTTCTCCAGGCACGTCGGGTGAAACAGCAATTAATTCAGGCTTACGAATAGCTATGTAAACAAAATACAAAATTGAGCTAATGCCTATACTCAAACCAACTACGACACCAGCATCAAGTATTCCTCTCCATGGTTGCGGGAGCATACGAGCAACCATGATAAAACATATAATCATGGTGGTTAGACCAACGGACAGTAATTTTCTTCTCTTGGTAGCATGGATATACCCCATACAGAAAATAGGTGCGAGAATGACATGGCTTACACGGGGGTTTTCTTTCAGGTAATTTGCGCGCAGAACAACGCGCGGCGCAAAGCCCAAATGAAAGCCTTTATAACCTTCAGCATAAGCCATGTAGAAAATACTGAATATCAATGCCAACCAATGCAGAAAATTCATTGGAAAACTTCCCAAAGCCAGCGCCATTGGTGCTAATCGATAGATCGCAAACAGCAAAAGCCAAATCACGCCACCGATACCCCAGGTATAGCCTATTGCTTTCACAGATTCTTTTCGCCCAAACAGAAAGCGAGCATTATAAACGGTTTATAGCGCTAGCGAAAAACTAGTTTTTGATCGCAAACTTACGAGTTATAGAATCGCTTATAGAGTAAAAGTGAGATATGATTTTGCCATCGATAAGTGCGGTATTTGGGCTATCGCTGGCTTTAACCCATTGAAACAGGTGTAGGGAATGAGTGTTAAATTAGGCGTTGTGATGGACCCAATCGAATCCATCACAGTAAAAAAAGATACTACGCTAGCTATGCTGCTAGCAGCTCAAAAACGAGGTTGGGTTATCCATTATATGTTGCAATCAGATCTATGCATGGATCAAGGCACACCTAGAGCTACTATGCAAACAATGTCTGTCATGGACAATCAAGAAAAATGGTATGAACTAGGTAGCAAAACCGATCGAGCTCTGTCCGAACTCGATGTCATTCTCATGCGCAAAGACCCGCCATTTAATCTAGACTACATCTATACAACTTATTTACTAGAACAAGCTCAGCGGGATGGTACCTTTATAGTAAATGATCCAAAGAGCTTGCGTGACTGCAATGAGAAACTTTTTGCTACTCAGTTTCCACAATGTTGCCCGCCATTGCTTGTGGCTTGTTGTGAAAATAGACTGAAGGACTTCCACGAAGAGCACGAAGACGTAATATATAAACCTCTCGATGGTATGGGTGGTGCATCGATATTCAGAGTTACGAAGGACGATGCTAACCTCTCTGTAGTGATTGAGACTTTAACCAATAGTGGTCAACGTCAAATAATGGCGCAGAAGTACATTCCAGAAATTACCAATGGTGATAAACGAATTTTACTAATTAATGGAAAACCCGTTGATTATGCTTTGGCTAGAGTGCCAGCAATCGGTGAATCTCGAGGAAATCTTGCGGCCGGCGGCAATGGCAAAGCGCAGGAATTAAGTGATCGAGATCGTTGGATTTGCGATGAAGTTGGCCCTGCACTAATAGAAAAAGGATTACTATTTGTAGGATTAGATGTTATCGGAGACTATTTGACAGAAATAAATGTTACTAGCCCAACCTGTCTAAGAGAGATCGATGCGGCTTTTAGTATAGATATTGCTGGCGATTTAATGGATTGTATTCAGCAAAAACTCTGAGAAGCTAAGCCTAATTGTTGCTTCGTCATTAACCTGATGGCAAAGAATAGTAAAATATTATGGTTTCTATCAACGACGAACTATCGAAAGAACGTTTCGGCTTTACATTCTTTCTCTCAGCCTGTGTTCATGCCATCATTATTCTCGGTGTCGGCTTCACTTACCTTGAAGAATTAAAGAGTGAGCCAGCGCTGGAAATTACCATAGCTCAGTATCGCAGCGAGCTAGAATCTGACGAAGCCGATTTTCTTGCTCAAGAAAATCAAATTGGCAGTGGCATCCTGGAAGAGCGAGCTGCTCCGAGCGCACCGTTCGAATCTGATTTTAATGACGACGTCATTCAAGAAGTCGTTCCTGTTCCTTCTTCACCCGAAATTTTTAATGAATTAGAACCGCAAGATATTGCGCTGATCTCTTCTATTAACAGTGATGCTCAGACCCAGACATTACTAAAAGAATTAGATACTGAAGGTGAGAAACGGATTACAGAAGAAGTCACTCCCGAAGATTTAAGCTTGGAAATAGCAAGTCTACAGACCCAACTGGATCGTCAGCGGCAAGCCTATGCGAAGCGACCTCGCAGATATACTATTTCATCTGCTTCGACCAAGAAAAGCCATGACGCGCTTTATTTAGATAATTGGCGCAGACGCATTGAAGCGGTCGGAAATATTAATTACCCTGACCAGGCACGTCGGCAACAAATCTACGGTAGCTTAAGAATGCTAGTTGCTCTGCTACCAGATGGACAAGTGGAGGGAATTCAGATCTTACAATCTTCCAAACACAGCATACTCGATAGCGCCGCCATTGAAATCATTCACCTTGCCGCACCGTTCGACCCATTCCCGGAGGCAATGCGTGCCGAAGCTGATATACTCGAAATCATTCGAACTTGGCGCTTTCATGAAGGGAATGCGCTTAGTAGTTTCTGATCAGCGTTTGGTTACTTTAATGACCGAAAGTCATCTTAGCAACAACCTTGAAAATCAATTCCTTATCGCGATGCCTCAGCTAGGGGGTTCTTATTTCGCGAACACAGTTACCTATCTCTGGAAACACAACGAAGAAGGCGCTTTAGGCATTGTAATTAATAAACCCTTACGAGCATGTATTGCCGACATTTTTGATGAGCTTGATATTATTTGTGATATCGAGGGCGATCGATTCCATATGCAACATGTTCTAGCAGGCGGCCCTGTTGAGCGAGATAAGGGGTTTATAATTCACGATTCAGGTAATCAATGGGAATCATCAATTTCATTGGCACCTAATATTACCATCTGCACTTCAAAAACCATTCTAAAAGACATAGCTGCAGGCGGTGGTCCAAATAATTTCTTAGTTGCACTAGGATGTGCAGGCTGGGAAGCAGGTCAGTTAGAACAGGAAATGGTCGACAACGCCTGGTTAACTGCTCCCGCGAATTCGGAAGTCATCTTCTCCAGCAATTATGGGTCCAAAGCCCGTGAGGCCGCAGCCTTACTCGGCATAGACTTACAACAAATCTCCCCCGAGGCAGGCCATTCTTAGTTACTAATCGAATACGAATCTCCATGACAATTAAATTTTTCCCCAGTGATTGTTCAAAACCGGTTGCTGCGCTTGCATTCGATTACGGAACTCAACGTATCGGTGTCTCCTTTGGACAGAGTATTTCTGCCACGGCAAAAGCCATTGCCGTTATAAAAGCAAAAGATGGAATTCCAGATTGGGATGAAATTGAGGCTTTATTAATTGAGTGGAAACCTGACCTCTGTGTTGTTGGCTTGCCCTACAATCTCGACGGCAGCGAAAGCGTATTACTCGTTCGTGCGATAAAATTTGCTCACCGAATCAACGGCCGTTTTAACTTACCCTGCTTCGGCATGGATGAACGCCTTTCATCAAAAGCAGCAATCGAAAAAGTCGTTGCGGAAAATAAGAATAAACAGCAGATGGCTGTCGATGGCATTGCCGCTCAAATCATTCTTGAAAACTGGTTCGCAGAATTTAATTCGCAAACTAAGTAGAGGTTTTATTTTTTAGCACTAAAGTATTAGGTATAAGCTATAAATCCTGTTTTTTTGGGGAATACTTTAGACCAACAATCTATTTAAAGACTCGAAACGTGACACAAATAGCAAAAAATATATCAGTTGCAGCCCAGATGATTCGGAGCCTAGAAGAGAAGTATAGTCGCCCTGAATCGAGTGTGAAGCTATTGGCTGTTAGCAAGCGCCACTCCGTAGCAAGCATTCGACAGGCCGCTAAAACAGGAATTACTGATTTTGGGGAAAATTTTGTGCAAGAGGCTGAAGCAAAAATGACAGCACTGGCCGACCTTCAACTGAACTGGCATTTTATTGGACCAATTCAATCCAACAAAACCCGACGCATTGCGGAGAATTTTGACTGGGTACAAAGCCTGGACCGAGAAAAACTCGCTCATCGCTTGAATGAGCAACGCGCTAATGAAAAAACTGCCCTGAATGTCTGTATCCAAGTCAACTTATCCCAAGAATCTTCTAAATCCGGGATAAGTTTGGAGAGTGCCGAAACCTTAGGTAAGCTGGTAAATGAACTGCCTAACCTTTGTTTAAGAGGACTAATGGCGATTCCAGCACCGGAAGAAAATCTCGATCGACAACGCAAATGCTTCGCTAAGCTTGCTCTGGAGTTCTATCGTATGCGGGAGTTGTTTCCCACTATGGATACGCTTTCAATGGGTATGAGTAAAGATTTTGAAGCCGCCATCGCCGAAGGCTCAACTATGGTTAGGATAGGCACGGCACTATTCGGGCCAAGGGTCTAATTACTCCAATCGGCTTGAATGAGATAGAATAGCCACTGATCGTAGTACGGCAAAAAACTGCAATAGCATTTTAATTTGGAATGAAATTGGAAAACACCACAATAGGCTTTGTTGGCGCTGGAAATATGGCGAATAGCCTTATCCGTGGTTTATTGGTGAAGGGGTGTAATCCTTCGTCGATAATTGTTGCAGACGTCGACCAAGCAAAACTTCAAATTCTAGGCACGGAATGCGGAGTTCGCTGTGGCGATAACCAATCTATCGCTGATGAAGCAGATCTCATTGTGCTAGCGGTAAAACCACAAGTTATGGAGACCGTCTGCAACCAAATTACCCTAAATGTTAGCGCGCCTCTGGTTGTCTCGATTGCGGCGGGCATTACCATTGGACAGATGCTGAACTGGCTAGGAAGTAACACTGCAGTTGTCCGCTGTATGCCAAATACTCCAGCTCTCATAGGAAAAGGAGCCAGCGGGCTCTATGCGAACAAACATGTAACGGGTGCGCAAAAACAACTAGCGCAGACACTAATGGAAGCCGTTGGAATAATTGTATGGGTTGATGATGAAACCGATATAGATACTGTCACTGCTGTATCAGGAAGCGGTCCTGCATATTTCTTCTTGTTTATGGAAGCTATGCAAGATGCTGCAAAAGAACTAGGACTATCGGAAGAACTAGCAAAACAATTGGTTTATCAAACAGCTTCAGGAGCGGCAGACTTAGCGATACAAAGCAAGGACACAATAGCTGAACTAAGAAGAAAAGTGAGTTCACCTGGCGGTACCACCGAGCGCGCAATTAACACATTCGAAGCAGGTGAAATCAGAAAATTAGTAAATAGCGCATTGGTAGACGCAAAAAAACGATCTATTGAGCTGTCTAAAGAAATGAAGAGTTAACGAGTACAAGTTATGGGAAGTTCTGCTGCACTTATTTTTAATACACTAACGGGCATCTATCTATTGGCCATATTATTACGCTTCCTGCTACAGGTTGCCCGTGCGGATTTCTATAACCCTATGTCACAAGCTGTCTTTAGAATTACCGACCCAATGGTAAGAATTTTTCGCAGTTTTATTCCGGGGTATAAAGGCATCGATTTTTCTAGTTTGATTCTCGCATTGGTGGTTGAAGCGATGGCGATCTGTGTATTAATTATACTTTATGGAGGCAGCATCCCCTCAGTGGGGTTCATCGTCACCTGGGCTTTTGTCGGTGTATTGCATTTCATGATCATGGTTTATTACTACGCTATAATCGGCTCAATCATAATGTCATTCGTGATGATGTTTTCTGGCAACATGAGCCCTCACCCAATTCTCAGGTTGGTTTGGCAATTAACTGAACCTGTTATGGCACCTATTCGGAAAATCATCCCATCTATGGGTGGCTTGGATTTTTCACCGATATTCATTTTCATTTCAATTGGTTTGATTCGTAATTTTATTTATCAAACATTTGGCGTAAGTGAACAAATAGCGCTGGTCGTTATTGGCCTCTAATATGTATTAGAGCAAGGATAGTAACAATCCCTTTCTCAACTGCTTTATTCAACCTAAAGCGAATATCTTGTTAAGTTTGTAGTTGGTGATGCACTTAAGATATGACGTTCTGCATCGCCTACGGGCGGCAAAACCAATAAACAATTAATCAGATTTTTGACAAAAGAGTTTCAAGTAAAACAAAGTACCATTACTATTATTAGTTATTTAAGTAATACACTGAAAAGAATAGCTGGTTGAACAGCCTAAGCACTCACCAATGTCGTTCACGATTAGTAAGATATAGAGAGTTATGACTATTACATTACCTGAAGATTCTGTGGGGATTGTTGAGCCACAACAACTCCATTTTGATGAACCGCTAAGCCTGCGTAGCGGTAAGGTCTTACCTGCATACGATATCGTCTTTGAGACTTATGGCGAACTAAACACTAAAAAATCTAATGCTATCCTTATTTGTCATGCCTTAAGTGGAGACCATCATGCAGCTGGGTACCATAACGGAGATACAAAAAAACCTGGCTGGTGGGATTCCTGTATTGGGGCCGGTAAGGCAATTGATACAAATTTATTCTTTGTAGTCTGTATGAACAACTTAGGCGGTTGTGGTGGGAGCACCGGACCTGCCTCGAAAGATCCCGAGACAGGAAAATATTTTGGCCCAGACTTTCCAGTAGTAACAGTTAGAGATTGGGTGAAAAGCCAGGTAATGCTGATGGATCGGCTTGAAATTCCTAAATGGGCAGCAGTGGTAGGTGGCAGCCTAGGAGGAATGCAAGCACTGCGGTGGGCCATTAGTTATCCAGAAAGAATAGCTCACGCAATTTGTATTGCTGCTGCGCCTAAACTGTCAGCACAAAATATCGCGTTCAACGAAGTTGCACGACAATCTATAACTTCAGATCCTGATTTTCACCAGGGATACTATTTGGAACATGGAACATATCCAAAGCAAGGATTAATCTTGGCGCGGATGGTTGGGCATATCACCTATTTATCTGATAGCGCAATGCGCGCAAAGTTTGGGAAAACAGTGTCTGATTTTGAGACTGAGAAGACGAATTTTGGACGCGACCTCCGTTCTGGCAAACTCAGCTTTGGTTTTGATGTAGATTTTCAGGTTGAAAGTTATCTTCACTATCAGGGAGAACGCTTCTCTGAGAACTTTGATGCGAATACATATTTACTAATGACCAAAGCTTTGGATTATTTTGACCCATCGGTTGATTTCGAAGGCAATCTTAGCAATGCATTCCTAAACAGTGACTGCAAATTTATGCTTGTTTCGTTCACTACAGATTGGCGGTTTCCCCCAGAGCGTTCGCGAGAACTTGTCAACGATCTTTTAAAAGCAGGAAGAGAAGTAACTTATCTGGAAGTAGAAGCAGATCAAGGTCACGATGCCTTCCTGTTGCCAATTCCGCGCTACATAAGTGCGTTTCGCTCTTATCTATGCCGGGTGCATGAGGAGATTTGCCAAGATGCGTCCTGATTTGGAAATAATTCAACAATGGATAGAACCGGAAAGTCGTGTGCTAGACCTAGGTTGTGGTAATGGCACGCTACTCAATTATCTGAAAAATACCAAACAAGTCCGAGGGATTGGATTAGAGATAGATGAGGAAAATATTCAATGTTGCATCCAAAATGGCGTAAATGTTATCGAACAAAACCTCGATCACGGATTATCAAATTTTCAGTCAGGCAGTTTTGAAACTGTTCTATTAGCGCAGACCCTTCAAGCCTTAAGTAATCCAGACAGACTCATCGATGAGATGTTACGTATTGGTGAAAGAGGGATTGTTACATTTCCAAATTTTGGTAATTGGAAAAGCCGTCTATACCTTGCCACAAAAGGTCGTATGCCTGTCTCAAAATTCATGCCTCATCAATGGTATGACACCCCTAATATTCATTTCTGTACAGTTAAAGATTTTGATGCGCTCTGCAAAATTAAGAATATTCGCGTGTTAACACGCACTGTTGTCGACTCTCAACATCAGGGCAGTTGGGCGGTAAAATCCTGGCCAAATTTTCTGGGTGAAATCGCCATCTATCACATAACTAAGGGCTAAAGGGTTAGAGCCTCAATATGCAAAAAATCGTCCTAGCAAGCGGTAACCAAGGAAAACTTATTGAGTTACAAGCGATACTTTCTGCGAATGACGTAGAACTAATTCCTCAGGCATATTTCAATATTAGTGAGGTGGAAGAAACTGGGCTAAGTTTCGTCGAGAATGCGCTGATTAAAGCAAGGCATGCCTGTGTTAAGACAGGCCTACCCTGCATAGCGGATGACTCCGGGATTGAAGTAGATGCTTTAGATGGGGAGCCTGGAATCTACTCTGCAAGATATTCTGATACCTATGGCAGCTCAGCGGATGCAGAAAATAACGCCAAATTGTTACAAGAGCTCGAGCAGGTTCCTGACCTTGATCGCACTGCTCGATTTCAATGTGTTATTGTGTTTCTCCGTCATGAAAAAGATCCAATGCCGCTGATTTGCCAGGGCTCTTGGAAGGGTAGAATTATGTTCAAAGAAAGTGGAGAAAATGGCTTTGGCTATGACTCTTTGTTCTATGTTCCAACTCATCAATGTACTTCGGCTGAGCTGCAGCCGGAAGTAAAAAATTCATTGAGTCATCGTGGTCAGGCTTTACGCCAACTCCTGAAATGCTGGCAAGACCTCCCCTAAGTCTCTACATTCATATCCCCTGGTGCATTCGAAAATGCCCTTACTGTGATTTTAATTCTCATGAATCAAATTCATCGTTACCAGAAGATGAATATATAGAGGCACTTTTAGAAGATCTAGCTCATGAGTTTTCGAGGTTTGGACAAGATCAGCGAGAGCTAATTTCTATTTTCATAGGCGGTGGAACACCAAGTTTATTTAGTGGTGATTCTTATAGAACACTGTTACATCGAATTTCTGAGCTAGTAAATTTTTCTTCGAAAATAGAAATAACTTTGGAAGCAAATCCAGGAACCGTAGAGGCAGAAAGATTTTCGGGCTATCGTGATGCCGGTATAAACCGCTTATCACTCGGCATACAAAGTTTTGATAATGATTGTTTGCTTAAATTAGGGCGTATTCATAATTCTGAAGAATCACTAAATGCGATTGAAATTGCCAAGGCAGTTGGTTTTAAAAATTTCAATCTTGATCTTATGCATGGACTGCCTAGTCAAGAATCAGAGCAAGCATTAAACGATTTACAAATAGCTATTAGCGTTGCACCTACCCATATCAGCTGGTATCAATTAACAATAGAGCCCAATACCGCATTCTATCGCTATCCTCCCCAACTTCCCCATGAAGCTATACTCGACAAAATTCAAGAAGACGGTCAAAACCTATTAGAAGGTCATGGCTATATGCAATATGAAGTTTCTGCTTTCGCGAAAAACGGATTTACTTCTTTACATAATCATAATTATTGGAGTTTTGGGGATTATTTAGGAGTTGGTGCCGGAGCTCATGGGAAACTAACCTTGCCCAATGAAAACAAATTGATTCGTATCAGAAAACAGAAGCAACCAAATAATTATCTCCAAGGGCAAGTTCGCAGAGAAGCAGAGCTTAAAGATATTCCTAAACAAGAACGAACAATTGAATTTCTGATGAACGCTCTACGATTAAAAGACGGTTTCAATCAAATCCAATTTGAAAGCAGAACTGGGCTGGCTTTCAGCGTAATCTCAAAGAGAGTAGAATGCCAAATTGAAAATGGCTTAATGCAGTGCACAGAAAAGGATGGCGAAGAATTTTTTTCAACCACAACTACTGGCTATCGATTTTTAAACAGCGTACTGGAGGAATTTCTCTAATGAAAGCCTTATATGAAAAACATTGTGAAGCATGTCAACTCGGTGCGCCCTTAGTGACCGAGGAGGAAGCAAATGAACTGCTGTTAAGCGTACCAGCCTGGAAGAGAGAATTTAATGATGGCGTAGAAAAATTGGTTCGAGAATTTCATTTTGTCGAATTCAAAGATGCATTTAACTTTACCTATAAAATAGCTAACGTGACAGAAAGAGAAAATCATCACCCAACAATCATCACCGAGTGGGGCAAAGTTACTATCTTCTGGTGGACTCATAAGATAAATGGTTTACACGTTAACGACTTTATCATGGCAGCAAAAACTGACATGATTGCTAAGATCTCAGCATCTTCATAAACAATTCAACAACCCGCTTATGTCATTGGTAATACCAGGTCTGCTCTCACAACTCGATACGCTTATAAGTATGCCCAGCGTAAGTTCGGCACATTCAAATCTAGACATGAGCAATAAGGAAGTTATCTATTTCCTTGCAGAAGCGTTTGAGTCCATGGGGTTTAGCTGTGAAATTATTACCTGCAACAACAACAAAAATAAATTTAATCTAATCGCGACGCTGGGTAGTGGTCCTGGTGGCTTAGTATTGGCTGGCCATACCGACACAGTTCCTTTCGACCAAGAACTCTGGTCGGTCGACCCTTTCCAACTTACAGAAAAAGATGGAAAACTATTTGGATTGGGTATTACTGATATGAAAGGCTTTTTCCCCATTGCGATGGAAGCGATAAAACCCATATCAGAAGCAGATTTTGTAGAACCACTAATAATTCTTGCGACTGCTGATGAAGAAACTTCCATGCAGGGGGCTAGAACGCTAGCCGAGCTTGGTCGCCCAAAAGCTAGATCGGCAATCATTGGAGAGCCAACTGGTTTGCGGCCGGTAAAAGCCCACAAGGGAATTATGATGGACTGCATTCGTTTATTTGGTGAGAGCGGCCACTCATCTGATCCCTCGCTTGGAAAGAATGCACTTGATGCAATGCATCAGGTAATTTCCCAATTGATCGATTATCGCGACCAATTAAAAGATCGCTATAGCTCTGAATTATTTACTATCCCTTATCCAACCTTAAATTTGGGAAGTATTCATGGAGGCGACAACCCTAATCGTATCTGTGGAAATTGTGCACTCGAGTTTGATGTACGTTTAACTCCTGGAATGCACATAGATACAGTGAGAGCCGAAATTCGCGATAAAGTTAGAAGCGTAACGGAACCGTTAAAAATTCAATTTGAAATGGCAGAAATCTTCAGTGGTGTGCCTGCATTTTTTACACAGGAAAACAGCGCACTACTTAAGGTTGCAGAGGAATTGACTGGTCATAGCGGTATCAGTGTCGCATTTGGCACCGAAGGACCTTTTTTACAACAACTTGGCATGGACACTGTTATTATGGGTCCGGGAAATATAGATCAGGCCCATCAACCTGATGAATATATGTCTCTAGATATGATTAATCCTTGCATTGACGTACTCACCAGACTCATCATTAAACACTGCATACGGCAATAGTTAGATTATGTCTGTAAATAAAAAAATGATCGAGATGTTTAGAGCTTCTTCGGCTTATATCAATGTTCACAGAAACAAAGTATTCGTGGTGTCTCTGAGCGGTGAAGCTCAAGCAGGTAATAATCTAGCAAATATAGTCTACGATCTTTCGCTATTACACAGCCTTGGTGTAAAAATCGTTCTCATACATGGTTCGCGACCACAAATCACAGAAGCACTTGCCGCCCAGGGCAAACAATCAAACTACCATCGCAACCTTCGGGTGACCGAACCAGATTGCATAGAAACAATCAAACAAGTCGTGGGGGGCCTAAGTGTCGATCTCGAAGCATTATTTTCTATGGGCACAAGTAACTCACCGATGCACGGCGCCAACATCCATCTATGCCGAGGAAATTTTATAATCGCGAAGCCCTTTGGAGTACATGACGGTATTGATTTTCATCACACAGGAGCCGTTAGAAAGGTTCAAACTCTAGCGATCAAAAAAGAGCTTGCTAATAACAACATCGTTATGCTGTCCAATTTAGGATACTCATCAACTGGCGAAGTCTTCAACCTTTCCGCTGAAGAAGTTGCAACAGAGGTAGCAATCGCCTTGGGCGCAGATAAGCTAATTTTAATGATACCAGCTGATGGGGTGTTAGATGAGTCGGGGAAATTAGTCACATCGCTTAACGAAGAGGAAGCCAAGAATCACGCAAGTAAATTGTCATTATCTGGAGATCCAGAGGAACTTTGTGTAAGTCATGCCATTGACGCCGCTTTACACGCTTGTTCACACAATATTCATCGCTCGCATTTAATCAGCTTTAAACAAAACGGTGCGCTTTTGCAGGAGTTGTTTACCCGAAATGGAAGCGGCTCTCTAATTAGTAATGATAATTTCGATCAATTGAGACCAGCTTCTATTAATGATGTAGCAGGAATTCTGGCTCTCATTAAGCCTTTGGAGGAAGCTGGCATCTTAGTTGAGCGGCCCCGCGAACTGCTTGAAATAGAGATTAAAAATTTTGTCATTATCGAATTAGAAAATTCAATAATCGCCTGTGCTGCGCTTTATCCAATTAGCAAAGATACGGGTGAAGTGGCCTGTATTGCCATTCACCCTGATCATCAAAAAGACGGATTGGGAGATCGGCTTCTAATAAATCTTGAGAAAACCGCATCTAAAAATGGATTCAGCTTTTTGTTTGTCCTGACTACAGTGGCATCTCATTGGTTTCTTGAAAAAGGATTTGAACAGATCGAAGTGGATGCTTTACCAGACCAGCGCAAAGATCTTTACAATCTGCAACGTAAATCTAAAGTACTCAAAAAAGCTATAATCTAATTGATTACTCAATTAGATTATCGGCGCTGTAATAAACAAATAGTATAGTTATAGGGATTCGTTTCTGACTTCTTAAAATACTTTCTAGACACTTCTTTCCACTCATCTTCATTGAATTCAGCGAGAAATGTATCACCTTCAACTTGTGCATGGACTCGAGTTAAGTGGAATCGGTCAGCTAACGGCAGTGCCTCTTTATAGAGACCTGCCCCCCCAATTATAAAAGCCTCTTTTGAGCCATCGATAGCAGCAAGATTTTCTGCAAGCTTTATAGCTGCCCCGAGTGAATTAACAACCTTAGCTTTTTCCGCTTCGTAATTTGAATCTCTACTTATGACAATATTGGTCCGCCCTGGTAATGGCCTACCTATAGATTCCCAAGTTTTTCTACCCATAATGATGCTATTGCCCATGGTAGTCCGCTTAAAGTATTTAAGATCTTCTGGAAGCTTCCAAGGCAAACTATTGTTACGACCAATAGTTCTGTTTTCTGCCATTGCACAAATCAATGCGAGGTTCATTTATGTTTTCGCTCTACTGAGTCTTATATCGAAGTTTACACAGAGAATGGATAAACAATTGGATCATGGTGCTGATAACCCTCTACGGAGAAATCATCAAGCGTGACCCATGTCTCAATGTCCTCCAAAGTTTTTATATCAGGATTGATATGCAAACTTGGTGGTGGAAAGGGTTTGCGAACTAACTGTACGTCTCTCATTAACTTGATCTGATCTTCGTAAATATGTGCATTTACAATCTTATGATAGGCCTTCCCTGCTTTATGACCTGTTATTTGCGCCATGAGTGCAAGAAAGGCAAACACCTGAATCTGATTAAAATTTAGACCTAAAGGAACATCGCAAGAGCGCTGGTAGCTGGTTAAGTAAAGCGTATCTCCCAATAAGGAAAAAGTATGGGTGTGCATGCAAGGACGCAAGCAACCAAGCTCAAACTCCCCGGGATTATAGAAACTTAGAATTTCACTGCGATCGTCGAGGCCCTTAGACAAATTGTCTACGATCTTCCGTAACTGATCCAGAGGTGTGCCATCAGGCTTTAGCCAACTTCGACCTTGCACCCCATAAACTCGGCCCATATCGTCTTCACCCTTACGAACAGGATTGTTTAACCAGGCTTCGTTGTCATTCGCGTTGGCATCCCAGGTTTTGGCACCAAGGGCGCGAAAATCTGCGGCATTATCATAGCCTCGCAAGTAACCTAAAAATTCCGCGATGGCAGCCTTCCAGAAACTTTTACGGGTAGTGATTAATGGAAATTCATTACTAGCAAGATCATAGGTAAGGTCCGCATCGACAACTGTCAGGCATTTTTTCCCCGTGCGCTTATTTTCTATCCAAGTGCCTTCGCTGATAATGCGCTGACATAAGGAAAGATATTGCTTCATAGTTTTAGTATCCGAAAAACTAAATTAATTGACGCTGCGGATAGAAACGTTGCGGTAGGCAAAGAAAATGAGTACAAGACCAATAAAAATCATCGGTATGCATAACAATTGCCCCATCGTCATCCAATCAAAGGCAATAAAACCGAGGTGCGAATCTGGTTCTCGGAAAAACTCCACAAAAAAGCGGAAACAGCCATAGCATAGCGAGAATAAGCCAGTAACGGCCATACGTGGTTTAGTGGAAGATGAGAACCACCAAACGATAGTGAATAGAAGAACCCCTTCAAGCATTACCTGATAAAGCTGAGAGGGGTGACGAGCTAAATTATCAACATGAGGAAAAACCATTCCCCAGGCGACATCAGTAGGCCTTCCCCAAAGTTCGCCGCCAATAAAATTACCCAGGCGCCCTGCTCCTAACCCGAATGGAACAAGTGGGGCAATAAAGTCCATGGTCTTCCAGAAGTCTTTCTCAATAGACTTAGAATAGAAATAAAAGGCAAATAATACACCAAATAGCCCACCATGAAATGACATGCCGCCTTCCCAAACTCGAAACAGCCATGTGGGATCATCGAGAAATCGATCAAAATTATAGAAAAAGACAGAACCAAAGCGACCACCAAATACAGCACCTAAGGCGCCATAAAAAACTAGGTCTGAGATTTGTTCCTCACTCCACTGGTCTGGAATCTTTTTCCGGCGATAGCTGGCAAGAACCCATGCACCGCCAAAGGCGATTATGTACATTGCTCCGTACCAGTGAATACTGATAGGGCCAATAGCAATTAGGACTGGGTCAAATTGAGGGAAGTTTAACACTACTTTAATTATCCACTGTCGAGAGAAGCTTGTTGTAAGATTTACCGAGAAGTTGAGCCACAAAGTATATCAAGATTGCACCTATTCGCAGAGATTTGCGGTAACATTTAGTAAAGGAAATAGAAGAATCTATGTGTCTTATCGTTTTTGCCCACCAGGCTGAGCCTAGTTACCCCCTGGTTATGGCAGCTAATCGGGATGAGTTTTTCTCCCGTCCCACTCAACATGCAACACTCTGGGAATCTTCTTGCCGTCACAAGGCTATCTTGGCAGGCAAAGACCTTGTTTCCGGAGGCACCTGGTTAGGAATTACTCGAAATGGTCGATTCAGCGCAGTTACAAACATAAAAAACCCCTCTGAATCAGAACAAAAACCTCGATCTCGTGGCGAACTGACGATTAACTTTTTACAAAGTGACATCAGTGTTGACGAATATACTAGCAACCTCGCTGGACAATTTGATCAATTTGAGGGTTTTAACCTTCTTTTGGGTGATGGGCATAACATGTTTTACATCAATAACTTCGAAAGAGTGGTGACCAAACTAGAACCCGGTTTTTATGGATTATCAAATGGTAGATTAAATTCCGATTGGCCTAAAGTTAATCGAGTTAGAAATGGCTTACAGCAACTTTTAAAGAAGGAAAAACCCATAAGTACGGATCAACTTATCGCTATGATGAACGACCGCGAGCTATCGCCTGATACTAATTTACCTGATACCGGACAAACTACGGAACTTGAAAAAGTGATCTCTTCAGCTTTCATCATGAACACCGGCCACGGTTATGGAACTTTATGCTCTACGGCAATAATAAAGGAAGCAAACGGAAACACACATTTCAACGAACAAAATTACGATGTAGCAGGAATAGCGGTAGATAGCCATTACTACAGGTTTTTAGAAAATTCTTAAGATCTATTCAACATACTTAAAATAGAGAATTGAAATGTATATTCCTAGGCTATGCTCAAGCGTAAGCGAAATGGAGAGAGATCATGCTAGCATTCCGCTCTAATAGAATCACCGTCAAGACACTGCTCTTAATAAGAAACCCAAAGGTTTGCTATTTACCGATAAACCGATCGCGTACCAATAACTTTGTCTCAACTTAACTGAGTTCCTATATGATAGATGCCAATACCGCTCTGTTACACCTTAAAGAAGGCAACAAAAAGTTTCGTAATGGAACAACACTTATCAAGGTAGATGAAGCTAGCCGGTTCGATGTCGTGGAGAAACAATCTCCCTTTGCCATTATTCTAGGCTGCTCAGATTCTCGGGTGCCTTTAGAACTTATCTTTTGTCAGGGATTAGGTGATTTGTTTGTTATTCGTGTAGCCGGGAACGTCGCCACTCCTTCCCAGATAGGCAGTATTGAATTCGCCGCTCAAAAATTTGGAACGAAACTTGTTGTAGTACTCGGCCACACTTCTTGCGGTGCGGTAAAAACTGCTCTCAAAGATTTAGACCAAGAAAAAAGTATCCAATCACCAAACCTAAAAGCCATAGTTGACAGTATCAAACCAGGAATCAAAGATTCTATAAGTGGCTTAGATTCATATGATGAGAAAATTCAAAGAGCCGTTAGAGCGAATGTGCAGACGTCAATCAACAATCTTATTAATGGGTCGGAAATTCTACGCCAATTAAGATCAGAGAGCGGACTTAAGATTATCGGCGCAGAATACTGCCTCGAAAGCGGCATTGTGGAGTTTTTATAAGTCTAACTAACTGCAATTCATGACTGCAGGAAACAATATCCACTTTAGGGAAATGATAGAAAAACTCGGTATGTTTGATTCTGGAGGGAGCTTTGAATGCACAAGAATATGAGCGGCATCTGGTTTAAAAGAACAAGCTCTTTACGATATTAGCAAAGAATGTTTCTTAGTAAGTATTAATTAGTTCGAGAAGAGCGTAACAATCGATCGACTCCCGCGTTATATAAAGTAAGGTCGACCGCGCTTCTAATCGTTTGCGCATCTTCCATTTGCATAACCTGGTCCAGCAAATCTTGGGCCGCATCCAAATTCACACTGCGTATTACAGATTTTACTTTCAGTAAAGCTGATGCATTCATCGACAGTGTATCGAAACCCATGGCGAGTAAGAGCACTGCAGCGCCCGGATCACCTGCCATCTCACCACAGATACTCACGGGTTTCTTTTGTTCCTGAGCCTGCAAAACTACCTGATAGAGCGCATTAAGAACCGCAGGATGAAAAGCACTGTAGAGATTCGCGACTCTAGGATTGTTTCTATCCACTGCAAGCAAATACTGGGTCAGATCGTTACTTCCTACGGAAATAAAATCTACCAACTTGGCTAAAGCCCTGGTTTGGTAAACCGCCGCAGGGAGCTCGATCATCACACCGATTGGTGGATATTTGACGTCTAGATTCTCTTGCAAGAGCTCGCGGTGGGCTCGCTTAATTAATTGTGTCGCTGAGTTAACTTCATTCACATTACTAATCATTGGCAACATGATCTGTAAATTCTCAAGACCGATACTAGCTCGAAGCATTGCTCTTACTTGTGCCATGAAAATTTCCGGATGGTCGAGAGTAACTCGAATTCCGCGCCATCCAAGAAATGGATTTTCCTCGTCAATTGGAAAGTAAGGTAAGTCTTTATCACCACCAACGTCTAAGGTACGCATGGTAACAAGCTTCGGAGCAAAAGCTTCGAGCTGCTCGCGATAGATTTTGGTTTGCTCTTGTTCCGAAGGAAAACGTTCACTGAGAAGAAAGGGAACTTCGGTCCGAAAAAGTCCAATCCCCTCTGCACCCTGGTCTAATGAATGCATTACATCTGACATTAAACCGGTATTTACCCAAAGATGAACCCGGTGATTATCAGCGGTTTCACAGGGTAAGTCTTTTAGATTTTCAAGTCCCGCCACTAGCTGGTCTTGTTCCTTAATAGTATTTTCGTAACGAGTAAGTAATTGCTCAGAAGGGTTGCTAATTACCTCCCCTCGATAGCCGTCCAAGATAATCTGCTTTCCATCTAGCTGGTTAAAAGGCAAATCAACTGCACCCATGACAGTAGGCACACCCATTGTTCGAGCAAGAATAGCGACATGAGAGTTGCCTGAGCCCTTTGCAGATATGAGGCCTTTTAGTTTCTCCGTGGGTACTTCTACTAGCATGGCAGGCGTTAATTCCTCACTAACCAAGATAGTATCGTCGAGGTACTCGGTAGTAACCGGTTCATCTTCTTGTAAGTAGAAAAGAACCCGACTACACAAATCTCGAATGTCTGCGGCCCGCTCGCGAAGATATTCGTCACTCATCATTTCAAATGTGCGAACATGCTCGTTAGCAACGTAGGCGAGCGCGCCTTGGGCCCAAGACCCCATTTTTATTCTTTCTACAACTTCATTACCTAATGCATCGTCATCTAGCATACGTACATAGACATCAAAAAGCTGTCTTTCCTCTTCAGCAACTTGTCCAGCCAATTGATTATGTAGCTCACGCATATCGTCCTGAACTGCATTTAGGCATGCATTAAAGAACTCAATTTCTTTTTCAATATTTTTCGTGTGACGATCAGGTATTTGGTTTAGATCAGCCGGCGGAAAAACAACTACAGCCTGGCCGATAGCAACCCCTGATGAACCCGAGATGCCAGGAAATACAGTATCAGAAACTTTATGACCTGATGGGCTGAGGCCCTCGATCGCGCCTGTTGCTTCTGCATGGGCGATTACACCGGCTAATTGAGCTGAGAGAGTAATTAAAAATGCTTCTTCTCCTTCATCAAAACGGCGTCGGTCTTCATGCTGAACAACGAGTACACCAAGGACAGAGCGGTGGTGAATAATTGGTACGCCGAGAAAAGCATGGAAGACTTCTTCACCGGTTTCTTCGATATAGTAATAACTGGGGTGATTGGATGCGTCTTGCAAGTTGATAGGTTCAGCGTGCTTTGCGACCAAGCCTACTAAACCTTCGCCTAGCTCAAGGCTGACATGTCCAATCGCTTCCTCTTTTAATCCTTCGGAAGCCATTAAGACATGGCTATTGATATCGGTGTCTAGCAGATAAACAGAACAGACTTGAGTAGAGAGTGCTTCGCGAACCCGATGAACAATAATGTTCAATGCGGATTGCAGATCTTTCGCCGCGTTGACCTTTTGAACGATGCCTCGTAGTTGTTCGAGCATACCTCATCCCGGCAACACCGATTCAATTATTCTAAACTATACATTGAGTGCTCTCGCATTATGAGAGAAAGGTTTCCCCAGCACAGCTTAATCGGTGGATATTCTAATTAGTTAAAAGAATTTTGTTATTGTTGATTTACGTAGTTATTAAGCGGAGCTTCTAATTCTGTAAGAGCCCGGCGATAAACATCTCTCTTAAATTCAATAACTTGTCCAACTGGATACCAGTATTTCACCCATCGCCAATCATCAAATTCTGGGCGCTCACTCCGGCTTAGTTCTACCTTACTATCTTTGCCCTCCAAACTTAATAAGAACCACTTTTGTTTTTGCCCGATGCATAACGGGCCTTTGTTATAGCGAATGAAATTTTTTGGCAGACGATAATGTAACCAGTCTGTAGTTTGATAAAGAATTCTGACATCCTTTTCTATCAGTCCAACCTCTTCATCTAACTCACGATAGAGGGCTTGTTCCAGAGATTCACTTTCTTTTATGCCGCCTTGAGGAAATTGCCAAGCCGACTGCCCGATTCGTTTTGCCCACAGCAAATTACCTTGCTGGTTACAAATTACAATTCCCACATTTGGGCGGAAGCCCTCTGAATCAATCATACGTATCTATTATTAGACAAATATTTTTCACTATTGTTTCACACTATTTCTAAATGGATCAATGGCAAAGGCACTAAGAAAATTTGTTTTTATTAAGTTTATCAAATATTTAGACGTTATTTATGGATCTCGGCAATGAATAATTTCCGAGAAATTTAGTGCGAGTTCGGTAGATCCTCACTATATAATGCGGTTTTTGGACGGAATCGACATGCCACAACGCCTCGCCCTCTTTGATTTAGACAACACTCTGCTTGCTGGAGATAGCGACAATGCCTGGGGAGAATTCTTAATAGTAGAGGGTTTGGTTGATGATATTGCACACCGAGAAATCAACACTAAATTCTATAAAGACTATTTAGAAGGTGTCTTGGATATTCATGCCTATGTCGCTTTTGCTTTGTCGCCAATACTTGACTATACAGAATCAGAACGAAACGCATTGCATACCAAGTATATGCAAGATGCGATAAATCCAATTTTATTGGAATCAGCATTTGACTTAGTTGCTAAGCATAAAGCTGCTGGAGATTTTTGTTCAATAATTACAGCGACGAATAATTTTCTAACGAAACCAATTGCGCAGTTGTTCACAATAGATCTATTGCTTGCAACAGAAGCGGAAGTTATTGACGGCAGACTAACCGGCCGTATTGATGGGACTCCTTGTTTTCAAGAAGGTAAGGTAAGGAAGCTAGAACAGTGGCTGACCCAATCAAATTCGGCACTTTCCCTTAAAGACAGTGTGTTCTATACAGATTCAATTAATGACCTACCGTTGATGCAGAGGGTATCAGAGCCAATTGCGGTTGACCCAGATCAGAAACTTGCTGCAATTTCACAAAAAAAAGGTTGGCAAATACTAAGCTTGCGTGAATAAATATTTATCGAGAGCACAAATTTATCAGCAAATATAATCGATAATTTAGAGTGGTAGAAATAAGACTCTCAATACTACTCTAGCTTATTTGAAGCTCTACCATTAAATCATCTGCTATTTGTTCAATCCTCCGTTGCAACACTTCCGGCTCTAAATCTGCTGGTACTCTTAAATTTGCTTTTGCCTTGAACAATACATCATTGGACATTGGCGCTGGCGC
>Ga0206678_10000319_pt1 | contig 30469 bp, 29 predicted proteins | sample M180m12015metaG_FD_155453 | JGI IMG/M metagenome (GOLD analysis project Ga0206678, IMG submission 155453) | Ammonia-oxidizing marine archaeal communities from Monterey Bay, California, United States - M1 80m 12015 | ecosystem: Environmental > Aquatic > Marine > Intertidal zone | place: USA... | reverse complement strand
CCCAACCCTTTGATCCGAACCCTTTGATCCCAACCCTTTGATCCAAACCCTTTCATCCGAACCCTTTCTCCCAAGCCGTTTCATCCCAGTCTTCTCATTGCGGTTAAGGCCAATCCTCTGGTGGGGCCAGAAATGAGCCGCCGGTAATCTGGGCGAGACGCCAATAAGAAGGTGCCGCCATGGGGTCTCCTTCCATGGGAAATAGAATGACGTTTACCGGGCTCTCATTAGGTAGCAGATTGAGGGCGCTGGTAAATAGCTCAACCCGACCCCTATTGTTGATGGTCGATTTCCTGGGTGGCTCGATGCCCATGGTGGGAAGGCTGTCGATAATCAGGAAAATGTTGTCAGGCTGTGGTTCCATTTGAGCGGCGAGCGCAAAGGCGTTGTGTAAAGAGGTGCCGCCCTGGGGAATGGTTTTTTTAATGCCCTCTATTGAGCCATCGGTGTCGGCCCTTTCGGTTGCCCTTAACCAGTCAGCGTCAGTGCCGGGTATGGTAGGTTTTGCTTCTGCGTTGAATGTAAATAGCTGAAAATTCGCGTCCTTGGGCATGTTTGCAGTGATCCACTCTACGGTTTTTATGGCACGTTGCCACTTCTTGGATGCAAGCTTCTGTTCATCGGACATGTTCCTGCGTCTGATGATGTTGACGATGGTTTTGTCGAGCATGCTGGCGGATGAGTCCAGTAGAATAAGAATGTGTTGACCCCCGATTTTCATGCCGGTGAGATATTGACGATCGCCTTCCCCGACCACTGAGCGCAGTGCGCTACCTGCTGTTTCGTCGGCCGCGACGCTGCCCTCCAGGTTAGCGGCCTGCTCTTCAAGTTCCTTGAGCTCTGATTTGAGCTCTTCGATACTTTTGTCCTGGCTTGCCCCGGCCTGTTGCAGATTGGCAATTTCTGATTCGAGTTGCCTGATGGTGTTGATCACTTCGATGGCCAGTTGTTCTGTGGTGACAATTTCGACTTCCTGATCCTCTGCTGTGTTCCGCAGGATGATCAGGTTCGCCGTCTCTTCTTTGACTTCTATCTCGAATTTTTTAACCTCCGCCATGAGTTGGGCGTTAAGTTCCTGGCTGGTGGTCACAGTTGCATGGTTGATAATGATATAGATGAGAATCACCGCCCCGAATCCACAGGACATGATGTCCAGAAAGGAAAGGCTGAATATGTTGGTTTCCCGTTTCCTAGCCATCCTGCGGAACCGAAATCAACGTTAACTGATCCCCGGCCAGTTCGATTTGATCTCCAGGCTTCAGCGGTCTGTCAGGGTCCACCGCGGCGCCATTGATTTTTATCGCGTCAGTAGCGCTACATTCAATCATTATCTGGTTGTTTCTGGCGTAAAGCGTGAAAGCAGGGTCATTGCTGAATCTGGGCCCTGCGGAGAGATCGGCATCGATGGGAAGCGCCTTGCCGATGGCAGTTGCCTGGTGACGCCATAAAATATGAGTTGCGCCGGTGGTACTGGTTTCCTGTTTGGGAGGGGCCGCCACTTCACCGGTCCCCAGTTGGACGACGTGGCTGACCGTGCCTCCATCGCCGAAGATCGCGGCGTTATGGGTTGCAGCAGAGTCATTGGCTTTTTCCGCCGGCAGATCGATGATCTCCAGGTTTGCAACCAGCTTGAGGGATTCTTTGAGTCCTGGAAAACCCTGGAGGCGGTGGGACAGGAGCAGGCTGGCAGGCTCGTTTGCGGTTATTTCGCTGCGGATGGCTTGAACAATCTGTGGGTACAGCGGTGTGCAAGCCTTCAACAGGTTCTCTTGGGAAATTGCCACGGAATGTTCTGTGTCTGCCGCTTTAACGCTAAATGAATGCGTGTTGCTGTCTTGCAGATTTCTGATCCAGCCAGGTAGCAAATTGAATAGCTGTTGTTCGGTGTCTGCATTGTGCATCGGATCAAATCGGGTGGTCTGGATAAACTGGCTTGCAATGATGTTCGCCCAACGATCCAGGAGGGTGGACAACCCGGTTTCCAGAATGGTTTTTACATTTTTTCTCGCCAGGATGCCCTGATTGCTAATCTGCGTGAGAGTGAATGAATGAAGGTGGACGTCTAGGTGAATAACATTGGAACGCAGGGGCAGATTACTGGCTGCGATGACGGACTGGTCAACGATGCCTTTCACGGGCATTTCACATTCGCGGGCGATGCCTAGTAGCAAACCGAGGTCGTTATTGAGGTAGTAACCTGGGACTATCAGAATGACGTTTGCGACTTCTTTGCGGACAGGTAGCCAAAGGTCTTCAAGGTGGGCAAAGGCGATGTCCGCGTGGTGCCGAACCTGCTCGGTACCGTTAGGCAGTGGGTTGGTGTTTAACTGGCTCCAGAAGCGATTGTTTGTCCAGCGTGGAAGAAGCTTTACATTTTTGCTCGCCTCTTCTCCGGTCAGCAGACTGTTGTCGTTGAGAACGGCGATACCGGGACTGGTTCGAACCAGCTCGCTGTCAACGGTGAGCTGAATTCCAGCGTCATTGATATTAAATACGGCAATGCTCAAGTTCGGCTCCGATTAGGTCTGTAGGTGGCGAACGAGGCGCACGTCACAATATTCTTCAGCGTCGAGCGCCAACCGCTCCTGGGCTAATTGCAGCTGGTGCAAAAGGAACATGACCAAAATACTGATCAACAAGGCGACAAAAGTAGAATTGAATGCGACGCCAAGTGATTGGGTAACGCCTGCAATATCTCCTTCTACTGCCTTGTGAGCCTGGCCAAGTGCCTGGCCAATACCGCGCACCGTGCCAAGGAACCCGATAGACGGGATAGCCCATGTGATATAGCGAATCATTGAAAGCTCTGAATCGAGGCGCTCGGATTCGGAATCGCAGATAGCCCGTACCGTATTCGAGACATCCTGAATGTTTCGGGTAGACCTGAATCGATGCAGCGCAGTGAGCAGGGTGCGCGGCAAAAGATATCCATGCTGTTCCTCGGGTAAGGCCTCGATTGGCCTTGAGTATTCGCGCGTGTCTTCGGGAAGAATGCTGGTTCCCCGGTTGAGGGGTATCAGGTCGAGTTGCAGGATGTTTTTTTCCTTGACCGTCTGAGCTGCCTTGTAACCCATCAACGACATGGCCCAGAGCATGAGAATCAAACAGGCTTCCTGTTCAAAATCCCTGATGACGACATAGGCCGATCTTTCAGGGACATAGTCAGGGTTGGCGTTCAGCTGTACTGCCTGATCTTCAAGTGCCAGGGCTGCGTTTGGCCGGACAATTGAAACGTAGATGGCATGTACCAGGATGATGGCGATGATGAGTGAAAAAAGCTGGTAGATAAATTCAATTGGTAATTTTTTGCTCATGGCTTTTCCTAAAAAAGACGCTTGATACTTAAATATCCACTGGAAATGTTACCGCATTGTCGGCGCTGATTTCTTCGCTGGGCTGAAAATTATTGAAGGCATCCCCGATATCTCGTGCTCGAAGGTTACCACCCTGGGGGACTGGTTTAGATGATTGCTCAGACAACGGTTCAGAGGTTTGTTCGCTGGATACGTCAGCAGGTTCGATGCCTTCATCGAGGATTGGGTCAATCTGGCCTGAGCTGTCAGGGGAGGGTACAGGTTCCTGCTGATTTTCACTCGCACTCAACGGTAGCGCGAACAAAGCGGCGAGTGTAATCGTGAAAAATATTGTGTTGCTGGTCATTCAACAAATCTCGCGATGCGAAATCCAACATCCGGTCTTGGGTCTGATCCGTAATCCCTGAAGGTCCAGCGGAGCTCGCTGAACCGGCCATGTGTGTAATTTGAACCCCGGATAACGTAATAATCTCCCTGGGTCGGTCCTAGTGGATCGATCAGGGTTTCCCTGTGTAATTCGACTGAGTAATAGTCGTTTATCCATTCCGAGACATTCCCCGCTAGATCAAAGATGCCCAGTTCATTCGACGTATAGGTGCCCGAGGGCGCGGGCCCTCTAAAGTTGTCGTTATAGCCTTTTATACTGTAAGGCACCATGTTGGCGGCAGAAACATCCGCGTAATTACCTGCCCCCGGCGTGGGGGGCATATTGTCGCCCCAGGGGAATCTCGTTGGTTTTTTGCCTGAAGCATAACGCGCCGCCCATGCCCACTCTGCTTCGGTGGGTAATCGGTATCCGATGGTCGTTGGCGACCTTAGGCGCCACTGGCCATCTTTTAGTGCATATGCAGCGGGCAGGCCATCCTTTTCACTTAGCCAATTTGAGAACCTGACAGCTTCTTCCCATGAGACATTGACGACCGGTCGGTCTTCTTCGCTAAGGAGTGCTCGCCCCAATAATCCGGAATCATGACCGGGATCAAATTGTTTGAATGAACGATTGCTGATTTCCTGCTCACCAAGATAGAAAGATCGAGTCAGCTCGACATTTTTTTCAATTTCATTTGATCTTCTGCCAGGTTCCCGGCGACCTGCACCCATCCCAAAGGTTTCGGGAATAATAAACCTGAGAGTATCACCGAGGGCAGTGGAAATTTGTTGGGGAATCGATGAAACCCTGGCAGCTTCCTCGGTTAGCAGGATGATGTTCAATTGTTGTGGTAATCCCTGCTGAGGAATAACCTTTGTCACATAGCTCGCGTAACCTTCCAGTTCTATGCGAAGTTCGTGAGCACGAGCGTTAAGCTCTAAGGTCTGGTTTGCATTCCCTGCCGCTTGATTGTCCACGAACAGCGATGCACCCGGTGGCGTAACAGCCACTTTTATCAGCCCGACGATAGGCTCTAAAGAAAGGCTCAGACTAAGATCCTCATCAGGGCTTATTGACAGTGCCCTGGTAAAATTTTTGTAACCCGCCCGTGTCGCAACGAGCTGGTAGTTCTCTGCGGGTGCCAGGGCTACCGCAAGCGGGGTTGGACCCAAGTACTGGCCTGAAATAGTGACATAGACGCCCGCTGGATTGCTGACGATGTTTATTTTACCGCTAGCTTTTTCCAGTACCACCGGGGCGAGTTCCTGGGATGTCTGAGCAGTCACTTTCAATAAAGATTCAAATACCTTGTACCCTGGTTTCCTAAGTTGCAGAGTCCGCTCGCCTTGGATTACTTCAACGGTTGCGGGTGTCGTTCCAACCCGTTCGTTATCGATCACTATTTCAGCGCCATCCGGCAAGGAGTTGACTGAAATGTTTGCCCAGGCCGGGAGTAAGGTGACCTGCTCAGACTGAAGTAGCCTTTTACCGGCAACGTCAATTTCAATTTGAGCTGGAAGATATCTCGGATGGTTGATATAGATGTCTCTTGAACCCGCTTCTACCTCATTAATAATAAGGCTAGTTTCTCCCTCTAATACCTGATCAACAAAAACAGCTGCGGCCTGAATTTCTTTTCCGTCGTGGATAGCGACGATTTCCACGATTCCAGGTAGTTTCTTCAAAGAGAAACTGAAGTCTTGGTCAGGCTCTTCAGTCAGACTGACACTCGATACAAGGGGGTAATAGCCATCTGCCCCAACATGAATATCATAGTCGCCCGTTAGCATTAAAAACCTTTCGCCAAGCTGGTATGTTGGGTAGCCGCTTAAAATCGTAAAACGCGCTTCTGCCGGGTCAAAATCGAATTTTACCGCTCTGGCATTGAACATGAACATCACAACGGTAAGCAGTACTGCAAATAGAATCAGGAGTAAAATTTTTGCCGGGCTTGGTTGAAAGAGTGGCTTTCTAACGGGAGCGCTGGGTCTCGAAAAATCAGACGGATCTATGATGACGTTTTCTGATTCCGCCATTACCTGACTCTCTCTGTGCTGGAAATTTCCAGTATTGGCGATGGTTTACCCGCCAGCGCTACGAAATCTTTGCGAACGTCTCGGTATCCCAGCCGCTGTCCTACCACCGTGTAGCGTCCTGGTATCAGATAGACCACTTTGTTGGTCACTTTCCCGAGGGCTGCGTGTCGTCGCACGGTGACTTGTGTCTTTCCATCGGAATTAATAGTGACGGGTATTTCAATCCTCGCCGTGGAGATGAGCCGCGCAAGGATATCGATGTGATGCAGCATCTGGTCTGTTGCTGGCTTCGCTCTGGAAGCCTGCCTAAGCGTAGCGGAAGCCTCGGCAAGCCCTTCATCGCTCTGCAGCAAGGTTGGGTCGCTAAGAAATTGCTGCAGTCGCTCTTGAAGCGCCAGCCTGGATCTCGCATCGTCTAGTCCCTTTAGTGCAAATTCCAGGGAGTCAGCAATCGCGAGGGCCGCATCATATTCTTCGATCGCCCCTTGCCAGTTCTCCGATGCTAGATAGGCCTCTGCATTCTTCTGGTGATTCAGAATAATATCGTTTCGTTCTGATTGTTCCACCCGTAGCAGACCATCTTCGGGTTCAGCTGAATTTGGCAGAATTTTTTTCGCGCGGTTGAAGCCTTCACGAGCAGCCTCATAATTTTTGTTGGACACTTCACGAAACCCTTTTGACATGGCTATCTGGAAATTTTTGTGTGTAATGGCACTTTGTACACGTGATAGCCCTTGTCTTGCAGGTTTCCATTCTCCGTCTAGATTTGTGGCGGTTTTAAACGTGTCGCGTGCACGATCAAACTCTCCATTACGCTCGTAAACTTCACCCTGACGAACCAGATCCTGAACCTGGTCAAGTGTTTCAGCGCGCGCCAGTTTTTTTTGTAGGCGCTTACTTTCACCATCTATAGAGGTGGCGATCGTGAATGAGGTAAGTGCGGCTTCGGCATCGCCTGCAAGTAAGGCCTCATCTCCCAAAGTGGTGTGTTTTTCCAGTTCGCTGGTGGCGCGGGATTGAAGCTCGCGCAAACTGGTCGACACGGCTTTATATTGATCTAACGCGGGTTGATACTGTTTTTCCCGGTACAGGTTATCTGCAGCATCCAGATCTACGCCGATTTTTTCATAATCATTGCGCGCCCAGAAAATAACCCCGGTATCCTCCAGGTCGAGCTGTTGCCTCAGGATATCGCGCGCGTACTCTTCACCCTGTTTCTGGAACATCTCAAGCCGAGCGGATTCCAGCGGGGTAACAACAGGCGCTGCCGCGGATGTTGTGGCTGGTTCCCTTGTGGTAATCACCGCGGGACCATTTGCTGAAGATATGGTTTCCGACGGTGTGTTTGTGGGTAAAAAAGCAAACAGTAATGCGGCAAAAATGAGAAGACAGACACCGGCAAGTAGAACCCGTTGCAGGGGTATGGCCTGATCCTGACGTTTGCCGATAAGGTCCGGAGTGGCAGTTGTAGTCGTTTCCAGCGTCGGGGATGATCGGTGTGAAAAGGCGACTGATTCTATTGCCGTTGAACTGCCCTCGAAATGATTTCCCAGCGATTCACGCAACTCGAGAAGCGTGGTGGGGCGTTCAAATGGAGATTCACTCAGCATAGCGCGAAGCTGACGCTCAAGGTGGGCATCAAGTGGCAAATCGAGCTCCACATCTTTTCCCCAGCTCTTGCCGGTAAGCGCTTTAAATAAAATACAACCCAGCGAGTAGATATCGTCATCAGTGCCCGGATCCCTGCCGGCCAGCACCTGCGGGCTTAGGTAGGCTTGCTCATTGGCAGGGTAGGTAACGGGAGGCAACGCGAAACCGGTGATGTGGACGATCCCTGACGCGTCTACCATGATGTTGTCCGGGCATAGTGTTCCGTGTGCGATGCCAAGATTATGCGCATAGATCAGAGCCCCCAATATTTGCTGGAGCAGGGGCCAGATTCCTGGGTCGTCAAGGTTAAGAATTTGGCTATCCGTCAGGTAGGGTTCGACCAGGTATTGAATCCCATCCTCGATTCCTGCCTCGACGTTGAGGGAAATGTTTTGGTGTACGAGTCCCCGGAGTGTGCTTACGCGGTTATTGACGGATGACCAGATATCGTCATCCAAACGCGTCGCCATGAACCTGACCAGTACCCGATCGCCAGTTTGGTGGTGCGTGGCAATCCAGGATTCAACAGGCGAGGATGCGTCGGGATCCGAGACTGACCTTTTACTCAGAACATGTTGTTTCGGGAACATTTGGCCTTCCCGGAGTTGCAAATTCATTGACACGACCGATGATTAATACGATGCCTGGCTATTGTACTTTTATTGCACGTCTATTGTGACGGGATACTGGTTTCCTGTGCGTAAATTTCCCGAAGAAGTTTTCGCCACTGGACATACTGTTCCTGTGCGGTGCCGGTAAGTTCTATCGTCCTGCCTTCGATATCAAGCACATAAGGTGTGATTTCGGTACCGAGGGACTGGCTCAGTTCGCGCAGGGATTCGGCATGGATTTCTGCTTCCTTGCGGCGCTGCAATCCACTTTTGATAGCGCCAATTCCTCCTACAACCGCTCCCGCTGCAGCAGCATCAGTTGCCCAGCTGTTACTTTCACTGCCTGCTGCTATCCCGACAGCGATCAACCCCGCGCCGGTTAAAAGCCTGGTTCTCGCCTGGCGCTGAACTTCCCGAAGACGGATGGCCTCATCATAGGTCGCATGCCTCCATTCATCATAGGACGGTTTCATGTCACGATAGAACCTCGAGTAGTAGTCATCCAGAGTGTCAACAAACAGGTACTCCTGCTCCTTAATTCGCGCGACTCGCTGCATCATGCTGTCTGTTTTTGCAGGAAGCTGGACAATTTTCACCTGGCCGCGGCTGGGTTCCTCCAGATAGCCAGCAAATGCATCAGGAGCAAGATCGCTTGCGAACTTCAAGCTTGCGACGGTTTTGATTTCCAGAAGTTGTTCCCTGGAGAGTCCTTCTCGCGTCCCAAGTAAATCGTTGGCTATCTCGTTGTAGAGATCCTGAAACGGATCTTCCTTTGGTTTCTCGTAAGAAAACCTACTGGCCATGTCTTCGTAAGTCCGCTCAAACCAGACCTTGCCCCTTGCGTCCGTTGCGCGCATTAGTACCTTTAGCTGCTCTCCATCGGATTCGAGTATTTTCCCCTGAAGTTCCAGGTCAACGGATTTGCTGGACTCAGGTGTTACGCGAACCGCACCCCAGTTACCTGTTAGCTCAAGCGTGTCTTTTAACTGGTATGAGATGTAGCTCGATTCAGCACGACGAACATCAGGCACAATAAGTTTTTTTTCAATTTGCGCAAGGTCCTCGGGGATATTCGAGTCGACTGGCAGGATGCCAATGTCCAGAAGTTCATCATAGGGAATTAGTTCAGCCGCCTGTGTTGCTGGCATCGAATTGTCTATAACGACCTGTGTCGTCGAGCAACCGGTAAGCATGATGAGGGACAGCATCAGTAGGCTAGTGGTTACGGAGATTCGCTTTTTCATACTAGGTTCCTGGCTAACAGGGTCATTTATAACCCGGCCTTGTATTTTTTGTATTCATCCCACAACTTTGCGCGTAGGTCTGGGTCTGTTTCGGCCGCTGCAGCTTCACGGAGTTGTTGGGCAACAATATCATCGCCCTGGGAGTTTGGTACGTCTTCCGGTACGGGCGGAGTGGTGCTTTCGATCCCGGTTTTTGTTAGCTCGCCGCCTTCTGGCATCCTTCCACGTTCTATGACGTCGGGGATTCCTGGCTCAAGCCGTTCATTCGTGTTCTCTTCAAATGTTCCCGATCCCTGCTCCAGTCTTTTGCCAGCCAACACCGCAACTCCGGGTACATTTTCAGCGGAGGTCGGCGGTGGTGTACTGCCCAATACTTCATTTCGCGCATCCAGAATTTTGCCTTCAAATATGGCGATAGAATCGTCGAGTGCTTTGTCAAGTTCACTGCCACCATTACCATTTCTGCGGCCTGGGTAAGATGTCTGACCTTCCCCCTGATCGTCCGGTTGACCGGATTCAGACCCTGACTCTCCGTCTCCCTTCAATTGTCCAAAATCCGGTAGCTGGATACGGGAATCAAAAATCGAATCTGTGGCAATAACGATGGCAACGTTGGCTTCCTTCAAGGCCTCTTCGGCATCAAGGATTGTGCCTTCCTGGGGCGTGCCCTCAAATATGTCGCTGATGTCCGTTAAATCCTGACCGGCGATGATGACAGAAACCCTTGCCCTCGCCAGCGATTTTCCGGCTTCGGCAAGTTCTGCATCAGTTTCAGCGGTTTCAAGCGCCACCCCCGCTGTCTGAATTGCAATGCCGGCTTGTTCCAGCGCTTCCTGTGCAGCCCGAATGTCCTCAGCAAGATCCTCTGGATATTCACCGCCGGGACTACCGCCATCCGTTGGCGGCAGTTCACCGCCAGCTTGAGCGTTTGGTTCGTTCTCCATCGACGTATCATCATCACCCTGGGCCGGTGATCCATCTTCCATCAACCTATCGTCTTGAGCTTGTGTTGGCGCACCGTTTTCGGTCACCATTTCGGTTGATTCGGTTGATTCGGTTGATTCGGTTGATTCGGTTGATTCGGTTGATTCATCTGATTCTGGACTAGTGTTTTGTCGGCTTGAAGACGCCAAGGGGTCGCTATCCTCATAGGTCTCTGAATCAGCCTGGCTTGGGTTTTCGCTATCTGGCATTAACGGGTCCCATTCCCCTCCAGCCGGTTCTGGTAACTGTTGCGCGGTCTCTGATACCTGCTCGCCTGCTTTTTTCAGTGTTTGTGCAGCCTGTTGCCTGGCCTGCTCCGGCGACCCCTGTTGCTGCTCACTTCCTGATGGCGACGACTCGCTTGCTTGTTGGGCCTCGGGTGGTGAACTGGGGGACTCTGATGGCGCTGACGGCTCTGAGGGCTCTGATGGTCGCGAAGGCGCTGACGGCTCTGACGGCTCTGATGGCGCTGACGGCTTTGATGGCGCTGAGGGCTTTGATGGCGCTGAGGGCTTTGATGGCGCTGAGGGCTCCGATGGCGCTGACGGTCGCGAAGGCGGTGGTGAACTCGATGGCGGCGATGACGAGGGGGGCGGAGTCGGCGGTGGTGAAGACTGTTGCGGTGACTCGCAGCCAGTAAGCACGAGAGCTATCACGAGAGCTATCACGAGAGATTTAGTGCAATAGGTTAATAACTGGCCGATTAGTCTCATAGAAATTCTCTGGATAACGTCAAGATTGTCGCCTGATGAAGCTGAAGCTTAACTGAATAACCGGGTGGAAAGCTGCAATTCCAACCTATTGGACACGGTATGGGCGGGAAATGTTCCATTGTGCGGGGAAAATATCTATTGCTGCTCTCAAAAATGTATAGGTCAAGACTGCTAGGCATCCTTAAGCGGGACGAGTAGGATTGTGGTGTACACAGAATTACAGGGGTTGGTATTGCAATTTCGAGTCTTGTTAAGACAAAGCCTATATGTCACAGCGATACTATTGTTTCTTCAATCCTGTACTACCAGTGTTGTAGTGGAAGGGACGGTACCGACTCCGCTCGTTAGCATCATTCCCGCCCGGATGGGTGTTTACTATTCGGACGAATTCCGGCGCTTCAAGCACGAGGAAGTTTTTCGTGATTCGGGTGGCTGGAGCATCGACCTTGGCAAGCAGAATCTGCGTTTTTTCCAGAATTTGACAAAATCATTATTTGCCGGGATTCAGGAAGTACATCAGCCCCCCCTGACGACTGAAGAGATGCGTAACCTGGATGGTGTCTTTATTCCGACGATTGAAAAGTATGGTTTTTTAACCCCCACGATATCCGGACTAAAGTTTTATTCTGCGTCGATCGAATATCGCGTCGCGATGTACGACAAAAAAGGGACCAAGATTGGTGACTGGAACATCGTCGGCTACGGTAAGAGTGAAGGAGGATTATTTTCATCAGATGATGCCATAAACGAGGCAACGGTCCTGGCTATTCGTGATGGCGGTGCACGAATTGCGATTGAGTTGATTGACCAACCAGCCGTCCAGGCCTGGCTGCAATCGATACATGAATCGCTCGAAGCGTCGGCTGGCCCCCCGGGCGTCGCTGAAAATATTGAAAGTATTGAAAGTATTGAAAGTTCAGAAATCCCAGAAAATGTAGATGGTCCCCCTGATGCGTAATCTGCTTATCGCACTGGTTCTGTTGCCGCTCCTGTCCGGGTGCGTATCTTCTCGCATTGAGCAATCAAGGGATTCATCTACCGGCATTGAGACGCATGAGGCAATAGTTCTGCTTGGCAGGGCGAGCTACAACGATAAGCAGACAGAAGAGAGTTTTACCGAATGTATCGCTGAGGTACTAGGTGGGGGTGACAATCCCATTCGCCTGATCGGACAGAATCAATTCAGGGATGATCTTTACCCATGGTTCGAGCCCAGAACTGCGCCCACGTCGGCGGATGAACTCGGAAGGCTATTTAGCCAGCCAGGGGTGAAGGAGCGGATTGCTTCTGTCAATGTCCGTTATCTGGCCTGGATTGACGGGGATACGGTAACCATCGATAAAGGTGGTTCCATGAGCTGCACCATCAGTACCTTCGGTGGTGGGTGTTTTGGAATGAGCTATTGGGAAGAAGATGCGGCGTACGAAGCGGCGATCTGGGACCTGAAGACGATGACGTCGACGGGGCAGATAAGTGCAGATGCCAATGGCACATCGTATCTTGCAGGCTTGATTATTCCTATTCCTATCCTGGCGCGACCAGGAAATGCCGCCTGTAAAGGTTTGGCGAATCAGTTGCGCGAATTTATTATAGGGGGAACCTAAGCCTCGTTCATTGCCTCAGTGGGTATTGCTTCCAGGAGTAATACTTCTTCAACGGCTGTGTCTGCTTCTTCCTCTTCCTCAGCGGGTATTGCTTCCAGGAGTAGTACTTCTTCAACGGCTGTGTCTGCTTCCTCTTGTTTGTCGTCAGGCAATGGCTTGTTGTACAACACCGCAAATAATTGACGCTTCTGTAACGCTTCTGTGGAAACCAGTTCGCCATTGTGAATGCGAGGCCGATACCGGGAAGCCCGGAGAATCTGGCGGACAAGCCTTATCCCCTTATTGGGTACATTGTTGTCAATTATTTCTATCGCTTGAACATGGCCATTTGGTAAAACGTCAAATTGTAGATTTGCGAATAGCTCATCGCCAGTGGTATGGCCGTCAGGTGTGCGATCAAGATACAGAAAAGGAGAGTCTCTTGGATACAATCTGACCGGCGAACCAAATAAAGATGCAGCTAAACGCTGGGTTTCCGGCGTCTCCTGTAAGATTGCCCACGCGTTAAGGTAGATTTCCTGGGCTTGTTTATCAGAGGTGATGATGTAGAAATCCCCAAGGTCGACCATTGCCTGGGCTCGATCAGTCAGATCTGAATTGAGATTCGAATCCACTATTTCCAGCGAACGCACCAGCGCAACCTTGGCATTTCTTCGCTGGGTGATTTCGAGCATTCGGGCACTCGCCAGACCACGCAGTGGTGTTAAAAGCCGGAGATCATTGACACCGTAGTTCAGTTCTGTGATTTCGATAGCCCGGAGGTACAGGTTGATGGAGTCTCTAAACAGGATATTGCGCAGCAGTCTGAGCTCCGTGGGAGCCACCACTGGGATGGTGTTGCCACGACTAGCAAAGTAACTGCCGAGTCTGACTAGCGTCGGCAGTATTTCGATTGAATTTGGTCCATAGGACTGTTCGGCAACCTTAAGGCTAAATCGTTGTTGCTGGTCAGCAGCAAGAGAGTTCCCCTGGCGAAGATTAGTGGCAGTCAGGTAACTAATCATGGGTAATTGTTCTTTGTTGTATACGCCCTTGTGACGGTGGGTGATGTGTTGCGCCCTGCGAAAGGTATCCTCGGCATTTGTGAACGACCCGAGTAGCAGTTGGCAAATACCTTTTGCCATAACGCTATTGATCAGGATCTCATCGAAAGGGTTGGTTCTGGCTTCAAGAAATTCCATTCCCCGTTCTATGATAGCAAGGCCAAGCTGATATTCGCCTGCGGCAACACGAAGAATGCCATGATTAATCATGACCTGCCCGTAGATGGATGGGTCCGCATCCCTCAACGGATCGGCGGAATCGAGTAGGTCCTGCGAGAGCGAGATGGCAGCATCGAATTCAGCGTTCCACGCATGGAGTTTTATACGCTGGACCATCGATTGCTGTCCTTCACCGAGAACCGGTTCATAGAGGTATGCCAGCGTATTCTGGTCGGCAATGGCGAGGCAGGGAACCATCAGCAGTAGAGTAAGAAAAAAAATCGTCTTCATTACGTGCCTTTGTGATGGGAAGAAAAGGTTTGTACCAGTGATACATTCTTTGTCGTGACTGGCAGCCCATTGACAAGACCAGGGCGATAATGGGCTTTCCTGAGCGCGTCAACGACCAATCTGTCTAGTTTGACGGGCGCAGTTGAGTTTTTAACTTCAATCTCCTTGAGGTCGCCCTCGCTGGTGACGGTAAATGAAAGCTCGATCTTAAGTTCTTCCATTCTTTTTTCCAGCCGAAGTGGAATCACGTTGTTTAGCTGGTCTTTGCTAAACAGGATTGGATTGCCTACCAGTTCCTGAATTTTATTGCTCTGAGATAGATTGGAATTCCTGTCTGGCACTATAAAGCCCTGATGGGCCCGTTGCCAGTCGACGATAAACCATTGGGGTTTGACGGACAGGTCCTTGAGTATCTCTTCATGCGTGCTTGGCGTCAGGCGGCGTCTGTTAAACATGTCCTTCTCGATATGATAGATTTTAGCCTGTTGGGATAGTGGGTCACGGATAGCCTCGCGAGCCGAAATTGGGCGGGGATCGACGCTCACGCTTAGCGGGCTGACTTCGTTGGCTTTAAGGAAATACTCAGTGGCGGTTTCCTCTTTGCGGGCAAGAATGTAGGTGTCCGCAAGCTCAAGATAGGCGTTGGCCAAGGTGTCGGGGTCGGTGTTCGAAGAGCTCTTTACCAGCTCTAGCAACTGCTTCGATGCGCAACATATACCCTCCAGGCGACGCGCCCGGCTCAGCTCGATAGCAAGAGGAAGGGGATCCAGGCCCAGGCTGGTGGCTTTTTCGATACTTTCTTCGAGCAACCGGCGTGATCTTCGTGTCTGGCCAGTGAACATGTACCAGTTTGCCATCTCTGAATACGCAAACAGTATCTCCGGGTCCTGCGGATTCAGGTGGTGAGACTGCACAAAAAACGCAAATTTCTGTTGTACATCTGCAGCCCGATAGTCAGCTTCGCTAAGTGCAATCTGGGTGAGCAGTGCGACTGCTTCGAATTGTCTGGGCGTGTAGACACCTTCGTTGCGATGGGCAATGTTCTGGGCGCGGAGCAACTGATCGGTTGCCGATTCTAGTTCATATGCTTCGATGTAGAGTTTGGCGAGTGTCATGACGGGTTCAATCAGCTCGACAGAAAAGGGTCCGTGGTGCAGCGTTAATTCTTCGACCTGGTTTTCAAGGTCGATGATTGGCTGGCGAGGGTTGTCCATTGCCTTAACCTGCCAGCAAGATAAAACCGCAAGCCAAACCAGACTTTTCCAAATCAGGCCTTTAAAGAACTGGTAGAGCATCTGCCGCAATGTGAATAGCCGCCGGAACCAAAGTTAGAGATGTTGGTCATATTTTGACCTGAGTTAAACAAAGTGGATAGAGAAAGTTCATTGATAGGTCTATTTCGTGGCTAAATTGAATAGAATGAAACAAAAGGGGGACAAAATACCCATGTTCAGCCTCACTTCATCCTTTCCAGATAGGATAGTCTTACAACTTGATCACCAATGTTTCATTGATAAAAGCACAAGCAGTTGAGTATGAAATACATTTTCCTGTCATTATTTCTGGCGACCTGCGCTCCGGCCTGGGGGATGTCTCTCGAAGATGAGGTGAAGCTGGGGCAGGCAGAACACCAAAAAATAATTGGCAAGTTCGGTATTTATCGCGACCAGGAATTACAAGCCTATATTAACCAGGTTGGTCAACGCGTTGCTGCCGGGAGCTCGAGACCAGAGGTCGAGTATCGTTTTACTATCCTGAATGATGACATGATCAACGCGTTCGCCTTGCCGGGAGGGTTCATTTACGTCACCCGTGGCATGCTTGTACACATGAATTCAGAATCAGAACTCGCTGCAGTTCTCGGGCATGAAATTGCACATGTCACGGAAAAACATGCGTTGCGGCGCGAAACCCGGGGAAAGGGAATTAGCGTTTTAAACACGGTATTGACTGCCGTGGCGGGGCAACCGGCCCTTTATGAGCTTGGAAACATGTTTGGTGGGGTTTTGCTGTCCGGGTACAGCCGGGAGTTTGAACTCGATGCCGATGAGGTGGGTGCCCAGTACATGGCCAAAGCCGGTTATTCGCCGAGCGCCATGTTAAACACAATTGAAATACTAAAGGCTAAAGATCGAATTGAAATTTCCCAGGCCAGACTGGAAAACAGGGCACCGAGGGTCTATCACGGCTTCCTGTCAACTCACCCCGATCACGACACCCGTTACAAACAGGCTATCACCGAGTCTGAAAAGCTGCTCAGGGACTATGACGAGTTCATTAAGACGGATGAGTTTCTCCAAAAACTGAATGGCCTGGCGTACGGGAAATCAAGGCAGGTCGGTGTGGTCCGCAAGAATACCTTTTATCATCCCAAACTGGGTATCAAATTCACTTTTCCACCGTCGTGGCGTTTCGAAACGCTTCGTCAGGGTGCGATGGTCGTCAACCAGGTGGGTGAGTCGAGCCTTACCATTACTACCTCCAGACTGACGCGAGGTGCAACGCCCGCCAGCTTCACCAGGGAACAACTGGGGTTGAATGTTCGAGAGGGGCGAGAAATCACGATCGACGGAATGCCAGCGTACCTGGGGATTGCAGATAAGGCGGACACTGCTTATGGACCAAGACCTGTTCGTTTCGCGGTCATTTTTGATGAGAGAAAGCGTCTGGCGTATATTCTTCGTGGTGCGGGGAAGTATGACCTGCGTAAAATTGCCGATGACCGGAACTATATCGCCAGCATTTTCAGTTTTGACCGGATGTCCCGGGAGGATTTCCGGCGCGCAAAAACGCCTAAGGTCCAGGTGGTTCGTGCGGAAGAGGACACCACCATGGAACAGTTGGCTGAAGAATCTCCCATTACAAACTACGCTCTGGATACCCTGCGGGCGATGAATGGCCTTTACCCCCATGGCCAGCCGGAAGATGGTCAACTCATCAAAATTGTTAACTAGCCGTTTAAGAGAGCTGTTTAAGAGAGCAGTTTTGTAGAGCAGTTTTAGCTGGCGGCCTTGAGCAGCAGTTCGTGAGAGCGAACCTGGTCGTCGTTATCGACCCCCTGGATTCTGCCCCGGGCGATCAGGTAATTCAGTCCCAGTGTTTCCCGGTATTGCGTAAGTTTGTCCTTAATGGCAATACTGTCTCCGACGATTGCCCATTCATCAACGCCGGTTGCGGTATCGCGAAATCTGCTGGCAACTTCCGCATCCAGTGATTCCCTGACCTGTTTTTCCAGCGACGGGTCGTCGGTCACAAACACGGTCCGCATGACAGGAGTGACGGTCACTGGGGGATGACCCGTCTCACGCAGGTGGCCCTGATGCGCAAGAATGTTTTCCCGGAGACTCGATAGGGTTTCTACCGGTGAGGCGATATAGGGCAATCCCAGAGTGCCGGCCTGTTTGATGGCCAGGGGCCCGAAGGCAGCAACCCAGAGAGGTGGATGCGGCTGTTGTACGGGTAAGGGGGAAAGTGTGATGTCGTTGCCTTCAGATTGCGCTATTGGTTCCCCCTTCCATGCGTTGATCATGAGTTCGAGATTGGACTTGAACCGTTTACGTTTTTCACCGGTGGGAATGCCAAACGGTTTGAACATGGATGCCTGAAACCCTCGGCCGATTCCAAGAATGACGCGACCGCCGGACAGGCGATCGAGAACCGCGACTTCTTCAGCAGCCAGTATTGGATTCCTGATCGGCAACAGGTAAGAAGTAGTCCCTAGTTTGATTTTACTGGTTCGTGCGGCGACCGCCGCAAGCAGCATCAGTGGCGCAGGTATGGCGGTGGGTCCCGTAAAGTGATTTTCCGGCAACCAGAAGGAATCGAATCCCAGCGATTCTGCGATCTCGCCCTGTTCGGCGAGTTCCTGGGCAAGCCCCTGGGTTCCAAACTTCCAGGCTGTAACCGCAATTTTCATGACTAATGCTTCCTTATTATTTCCCGACCGGTTCAGCGTTGTCCCAGCCGATCTGTGGCAGAATGCCGGACCAGATATGAAACCCTGAATACAAATACTGAAGAAGGAAATCCTGTGAATCCTAACACGCCCGTGATTATTGGTGTCTCGCAAATATTGCAACGAGTTGCTGATCTCAATGATGCAAAAGAGCCGATCGATTTAATGGTGCAAGCTGCGTTCAAGGCGGCCCAGGATTGTGGAAAACCAGGGCTGCTCGAAGAAGTGGAGTCAGTTCGTGTGGTACGCGGATTGTGGAAATACCACCAACCTGCCGGGTATGTCGCAGAGAAAATAGGCTGCAGCAATGCGGAGCTGGTGGGCACGTGCTACGGCGGCAATATGGTCCAGAGTACGCTTAACGCTACCGCTGTGGACATTGCGAGCGGAGAAAAAGCACTCGTCTTGCTGACCGGCGCAGAGATCGGTCACTCGCTTGCCAAAGCAAGAAAGAATAGCCAGGAACTCCCGATGAAGGAAACCCATGGTGAATATGATCGGTTAATCGGTCAGGAAGAACCCATGAGCGGCGAGGCAGAAGTGGCAAGAAGTATTCGTCAACCTATCCAGATCTACCCGATATTTGAGAATGCGCTCCGGCACCATCAGAGTGAGACAATCGAGGAACATCAGGTCAAAGTTTCAACGATGTGGGCGGGGTTTAGCCAGGTGGCTGCGCGCAATCCGAATGCGTGGATCCGTGAAGCCGTGGACGCGAAGGCTATTCGTACGCCCGGTAAGACAAACCGGATGGTGAGTTTTCCTTATCCAAAATTGATGAACTCCAATAACTCAGTTGATATGGCGTCGGCAATTATGATGTGCAGTGTTGCCAAGGCCAGAGAACTGGGGGTAGATGAAAGTCAGTGGGTTTACCCTTGGGTGGGTACCGATGCTCACGATACTTATACGGTCTCGGAACGCGACAATCTTTATTCTTCTCCCGCTATCCGAATCGCGGGTCAGCGAGCGCTTGAACTGGCAGGCCTCTGCGTTGACGATCTGGACTTCGTCGATGTTTACAGCTGTTTCCCGGTTGCTGTCCAGGTGGCGGCGGCAGAACTGGGATTGTCATTAGACAGGGAACTCACGGTCACAGGCGGATTAACCTTCGGGGGCGGTCCGCTCAATAATTACGTCATGCACAGCATCGCCAGAATGGTTGAGTTATTAAGGGATAATCCAGGCAAGAAAGGGTTCGTGACGGCAAATGGTGGTTTCCTGACGAAGCACGCATTTGGCGTCTATTCGACCGAAGCGCCGAAAGGCGATTACAAGCACGAGAACCTTCAGGCGGAAGTTGATGCCTGCCCAACCAGGGAATGGCTGGTGGATTATGACGGTGATGTGACCATCGAATCCTATACGGTCATGTTCTCGGGTGATGAGCCTGCGGTTGGGCATTTTGCGTGTTTAACGCCCAATGGTGAGCGAACCTGGGCTAATTCTTCGGATCCCGACATCCTGCAGGAAATGCAGGTGACTGAATATTGCGGCCGAGCGGCTCGTATTGATGGTGCCGGTAACCTTACGTTGTGATGGCTAGCGTGGTTTGTCACCGGCAAGGCTCACGCGAAGCATTCTTCTTAATTCACCCTGGTAGTCATTCAGCGGATAGTGCTGGCATGCACGGTTGTCCCAAAATGCCAGGCTGCCGCGTTGCCATTGGAATCGGCACGAAAACTCCGGTTGCATGATTCGCTCGAACAGAAAGTCCAGAATCGGCGCACTCTCGCGTTCAGACATACCGGCAAATCGTGTGGTGTGCGCTTTGTTGATATAGAGCAGCGGCCTGTTAGTCACGGGGTGCGTTCTTACAACCGGGTGCGTAGCGCGTAGCCCTTTATTGGTGGATATCGGGCGGGTAGCCCTGATGGCCTCGTTATCCGCATCGTTTATCGCCATCTGCCGTCCAAGGAAGCTTTGCATTCCTGCTGAAAGCGAATCGAATACGCTGTACATGTTGGTGAACATGGTGTCGCCACCTTGCTCAGGTATGTCGACGCCATACAAGAGGGCACCCATTGCCGGTGTTTCCAGATAGGTCGTGTCTGAATGCCAGACTCCGCCAAAATTGAGCGTGTCTTCAGGTCTTTTAATGACTTCGACCACCTCAGGAAAACCAGGTAATCCTTTTACGAAAGGGTAGGGTGCAGGGGAGCCGAATTTCGAAGCCAGTTTAAAAAGGTTTGCCGGATCCAGAGATTGATCCCGGAAAAACAGGACAAGATGTTCGCTTAACGCTTTGCTGAGAAAGTCGACAGCTGTTGAATCAATATTATTGAGATCAATACCGCTGATAGTGGCGCCGATAGGACCACCTTGTAGATCAACCTGATAGTTGCTATTCATGGCTGTTTATTGGTCGCTCATGGCTGTTTATTGGTCGCTCAGGGCTGTTTATTGGTCGCTCATGGCTGTTTATTGGTCGCTCAGGGCTGTTTATGCCCCGCTCATGGCTGTTTATTGGTCGCTCAGGGCTGTTTATGCCCCGCTCATGGCTGTTTATTGGTCGCTCAGGGCTGTTTATTGGTCGCTCAGGGCTGTTGATGGTTGGCTCATGGCTGTTTATTGGTCGCTCAAGGCTGTTTATGCCCCGCTCAGGGCTGTTTATTGGTCGCTCAAGGCTGTTTATGCCCCGCTCAGGGCTGTTGATGGTTGGCTCAGGGCTGTTTATGCCCCGCTCAGGGCTGTTTATGCCCGGCTCAGGGCTGTCTAGTGTTCGTGTGCGCAATCGTTGTTGCGACAGCAGAGATAGTTCTGGATATGTGCGGCAGCAAGTATAAGTCCGCCGACCGAGGTGACTATTCGCTCACCTGTCAGGCCTAGCAGGTCGTGGCCGAAGATGGCAGTAATGGTCAATACCCCTAGACCAACGCTGCCGAGAAACAGGGTCAGCTTATCTTTGTGTTGGCGGCACCCAATGGTCAATGCAATGACGCTGATTGGCAGAATTACAGCCATCATGATCAGGTGAAAGGTTGACTCATCGAGCAGAGTGACATTGACGATCGGCAGAATCGTCAGTGCGATCGGAAGTGCCAGGCAATGCAGCATGCACACGCCGGACAGGACAACGGCGGCCGTGTCCATATACCTTCGTCCGCGATTATTTGGCTGGAAATCCATAGGGCGGGATTTATATCACAAATACGGTGGCAGTTCCTGCATCTTCTTTCTACGGAATTTCGGGTTAGGGTATTCGCTATTTCGTGACTTTAGCTTAACATCCACACTTCCATAACTATGCCACCAGCGCAGAGTGAAACTGTGTCAAAAACCCCGCTATTCTCCAGACTGTTTGGTCTCTCTCCGATATCTCCTATCAAGGAACATATGGAGACCTGTGAGCGTTGTGTGCATGCGTTAGTTCCGTTCCTTGAGGCTGTGTCTGGCTCTGAATGGGCAGATGCTGAAAAACGTTACCGGACGGTTTCTGACCTTGAAGGCGATGCAGACGAATTGAAAAAGAAAGTCAGGTTGAATCTGCCAAGGAGTCTCTTCCTGCCCGTGTCACGCAATCATTTGCTGGAAATCGTCCAGGTTCAGGATCGAATAGCCAACGGCGCGAAAGATATTGCAGGATTGATGCTGGGCCGAAAAATGAGGTTTCCAGAGGAAGTGAAGCCAGCGTTAACGGAATTTGTCAAAGCAAGTCTGGATGCAGTGAGCCTCGCCCGGAAAGTCATAGCTCAGTTAAATGATCTTGTCACCACGGGATTCAGTGGCCGGGAAATAGAGTTAGTAGAGAAGATGCTCGAAGAGCTTGATGATGCTGAGCATGAGTCTGATGTTTTGCAGGTGAAGCTCAGGCGAGCATTGTTTGGTCACGAAGCAGACATGAATCCCGTTAGCGTGATTTTTTTGTACCGGGTTATCGACCAGATTGGAGACATCGCTGACGATGCCCAGACAGTTGGCAATCGCATGATGTATCTAATAGCAAGTTAGGGAACGCAGATGGGCGTTATAGAAGAATTTGGCAGTACGCTGCTGATCCTGACGATTTGTTTTGGTTTCTTTATGGCCTGGGGTGTCGGTGCTAACGATGTTGCCAATGCCATGGGGACGTCGGTTGGAGCCAAGGCAATCACCATTAAGCAGGCCATACTCATCGCAATGGTCTTCGAGTTTGCAGGAGCCTATCTGGCAGGCGGAGAAGTGACCTCTACCATCCGGAAAGGCATTATTGATCCGGAATTACTTTCCGATGAACCAGAACTCCTGGTCTACGGGATGATGTCTGCGTTGCTGGCGGCTGGCATTTGGCTTTTGATTGCGACGACCTACGGCTGGCCAGTATCAACAACGCATAGCATTGTCGGTGCAATTGTTGGCTTTGCGTCTGTTGGCATTTCCGTTGATGCGGTTAACTGGATGAAGGTAGGAAACATTGCTGCAAGCTGGGTGGTTTCTCCGGTGCTAGCGGGTACCGTTGCCTTCTTTTTGTATATGAGCGTTCGACGTTTCGTCTTTGATACGGCAGATCCATTCGCTTCTGCCAAACGGGTTATTCCCTTTTACATCTTCTTGGTCGGGTTTGTAATTTCGATGGTGACGATGGTAAAGGGACTCAAGCACGTAGGGCTGGACCTGACCTTTCAACAGGCAATATTGTATTCAATGGTTGTTGCAGGTCTGGTCTGCCTGATTGGTGTTGTTGCATTGACCAGGATCAAACGGGTAGTCGCCTCTTTAAACCATGACATTGTGAATATCGAGCGTATGTTTGGTGTGCTGATGTTGTTCACGGCCTGTGCCATGGCTTTTGCTCATGGATCAAACGATGTCGCGAATGCGATTGGGCCACTTGCTGCTGTCAACAGTATTATTGATTCTGGCGGCGACGTTGTTCAAAAAGCAAGAATGCCGAGCTGGATACTATTTCTTGGTGGGGCAGGTATCGTTGCAGGTCTGGCCATCTATGGCTATCGGGTAATGCAAACGATTGGTACGCATATCACAGAGCTGACCCCCAGTAGTGGCTTCGCTGCAGAACTTGCTGCAGCAACCACAGTAGTATTGGCTTCAGCCTATAGCTTGCCTGTCAGTACAACCCATACGCTGGTTGGTGGTGTTCTGGGTGTTGGCCTCGCCAAAGGGCTGCATGCGCTTAATCTTCGTGTGGTTGGTACCATTTTCCTTTCATGGCTGGTCACACTACCTGCTGGTGCAATACTTGCGATCATCTTCTTCTATATCTTCAAGGCGATCTTCGGCACCGGTTAGTCTGCTTTTGATCAGGCTGCTTCAACTTCAACTTTTATGCCCGTCATAAAGGACTGATTGCTGATTTTTTCGAACGACCCTGGGCCAGTTGGCAACAGGTTATTAGCATTTGAACCTGCAAATTTTGCTGCTGTCTTCATGGTTTTCCCTGGGTAACCCCAGCCGTGGGTAATAGCAACTGTTCCTGGCTTGAGAGACTCGTCCAAGGCGACCACTGTGTTGATTTCGCCAAACTCATTTCTCACCGTCACAGTGGAACCCTCGCCCAGGTTTCTCGCCCTGGCGTCATCCGGGTGAACATATAGCGGGTTATTCTGGTGTTTTGGCCTCTTAAGGGACGGTACATTGTGAAACCAGCTATTGATCATGTAATTGGTGCGCCGGGAAATCATTTTGAGCTGATCTTCTGGTTCGCGGCCCAGTTCATCGAATAGCTCCCGGCATCGGCCAATGGCCTCATCGAAAGACGCGGGCATACAGTCCACACGAGAGCTTTCAGTCTGAATGACGTTACTGAAAAATTTGCCCGGCGCGACCGGGTTCAGGACCACAGTGCCTGAGGACCTGACGTCATGGATGCTGAGGTTAGATTGTCGCAACATATGATCAAATCGGCTGAACAACCCGAGTTCATCGATGGCACCCTGGTAGTCGTCTAGCTCGCGATTTTCCGTTGCGAAACCCTGGGCCAGTTCAATCTGTCGCAAAATCCACCATTCAGGTCGTCTTTCTGCCTTGGGCGGTACAATGAAATCTGTGTACTGGATGAAAGGTTCTTTCTGCATCCCCAGGCCGCAGATATTGATGTCTGCGCGTTCAAACATATCCGTTGCCGGGAGAACATAGTCAGCGTATTCAGAGGTTGCAGAAGGATAGATGTCAATCACCATCACAAATTCGAGCTGCTCGAATGCCCTTTGGAGTTTTTCTCCGGAACCCATTGAAAGAATCGGATTACCAGAGATCACGATGAGCCCCTTGATCGGGTTATCTTCGCCAAGAATCATATCTGCCATTAGGTTCCCGGGTAGCGAACCACGAATTCTGCGCACATCACCGAGTGGTGTTGGCTCATATTTAATTTCGCCCTGCATCCGCCCGGCTTTTGCTGCTGGATAAAAGCCACGCGAATAAACGTTTCCGCCCGGCTTGTCTAGATTGCCTGTTACGACACTAAGCATAAAAAGCAGCCAGTAGGCGAGCGAGCCCTGCCGGCCCATGTTGACGCCGGTGGACATGTAGAAGGCAGCGCTTTTTGCCGCGCCGATGTCGTCCGCCAACGCCGCTATCGATTGCGCGCTGATGCCAACAACACTGGCAACCTGCTGCGGGCTGTACTCAGCGATGAAAGATCGGAGTCCTTCTATGTGATCTGCGTGATCCTGAATGTACTCGTGGTTGACCATGTCATGATCAAACAGGTGGTGCAGAATAGCCGCCATCAGGTAAACATCTGTATCCGGTTTTACGGGTACATGGGTCCCGATCCCTTTAATCGATTCGTTGTGGCGAGGGTCGACAAAACGAATGTCGGCACCTCTTTTTGAGGCGGCTCGCAGGCTCTCCATTGGGTCGGCAATAGAGATGAAGCTCATGTGAGAAACCCGGGGGTTTGCGCCAAAGATAAGCAGGAAATCAGTGTTATCGATGTCGGGTATAGGGTGGATGGTACTGGATCCAAATACGGCTTCTGAGGCCGCGAATTTATTGGCGCAGTCCTGGGTCCCGGAGGAAAAATTTCGGCGAACTTCATTGTTAAGCAAAAATGAACCGATAGCAGGTCCTGCCAGTGAGTTAAATGCCAGCGGATTCCCCGTATAGGAGGCCACTGATCCAGGACCGTACTTTTGTTTCAATGCAGCGATTCGTCCTGCAATTTCGCTGGTTGCGGTATCCCAGGTGACTCGCTCAAGATCGCCCTCAGGCGAACGGCGTGCGGGATAATTCAGCCTGTCGGGGTCCTTGTGAATCTCCAGCGTGGCGATTCCCTTGTGGCACGCAAAACCCTTGGTTACCGGGTGTGACTTATCCGGCTTCAGGGAAACGATTTCATTGTTATCGACTTCTGCGACAAGTCCACATGAGGGTTCGCATACCCGGCAAAATGTTTTGACTGATTCCACGATGTTTCCAGCTTAAAGAGGCAAGCGTTACCGTAAAGGCTCATCATGCACAGGTCAAATATGGAAGAACTCGTTATAATGATGATTATTCAATAAAAAGGAGTAAGCCGTGTTTGCAGGTAAGGTTGTGGTGGTCACCGGGGCCGCAGGCGCGTTAGGTCGCGCCGTATTTGAGTATTTCGCGAACGGTGGTGCGCGGGTCGTTGCTCTGGACTACAGCCATGAGTTGCTGGATTCCGCCTTTCCTGTGAAAGATTCCATGCATCAATACCAGGAAGTCGATCTGACCAGTCGGGATAGTTGTCAGCTGGTACTGTCAAAGGTCATTGATGATCTGGGACAAATTGATGTCCTGTGTAACATTGCCGGAGGGTTTTTAATGGGAGAGGCGGTTCACGAGACCTCAGATGCGACCTGGGACTTTTTGTTTAACCTCAACACCCGCTCTATCGTGAACACAAGCAGTGTAGTCGTCCCTCAAATGCAACAGCAGGGTAGCGGCAAAATAGTCAACATTGCTGCCAAGGCTGCCACCCAGGGTTTTGCGAATATGGGTGCTTACACAGCGTCGAAGGCCGCGGTGATGAGACTCACTGAAGCGATGGCCGCTGAATTGCGAGAGCAGCAGATTAATGTCAATTGTATTATGCCGGGTACGATTGATACACCCAGGAACAGGGAAGACATGCCTGAAGCGGACCACAGCACGTGGGTTCCCCCGTCACAGCTGGCCAGTGTGATAGGGTTTCTGGCATCTGACGCTGCGGTTGCAGTGCACGGTGCCGCAATACCAGTTGATGGATTGAGTTGATGATGAGTGAGTGGATTTTGTATGACGTCGCTGATGGGGTTTGTACCATTACGATGAATCGCCCCGAGAAAAAGAATGCAATGAGCTTTGCGATGCTAGGCGACTTTATCGCAGCATTTTCCCGGGCCGGTGAAGATGACGACGCGCGTGTGGTGGTCCTGAAAGGGACGGGCGGGGCTTTCTGTGCAGGAACTGACCTGTCAGACCTGTCTTCCATCCCAGGGGAAAAGCGGGGTCTTCGCGGCTCCGCAGAGGAGAGAGGTAAATGGTGGCCTATCATTGAGTGCCCTAAGCCTGTGATTGGTGTTGTTGATGGTCCTGCAGTAGGTATGGGGGCTGAATTCGCATCCCAGTGTGATATCAGGATTGCCTCAAACCGGGCTCGCTTTGCCTGGAACTTTTCCCATCGAGGGTTGGTCCCTGATACCGGCGCCGGGAGCTGGTTGTTGCCAAGACTGATTGGAACCTCACAGGCGCTGTGGTTGCTGTACTCCGGTGAGTTTATTTCAGCCAGGGAAGCACATGAGCTTAAATTTATTTCCGGCGTTTTTGAGCCGGAAGAGCTCGAGGACAAAACAAGGCAACTCACGGATGCCATTTTGAAGGGTTCGCCCTTTTCTCACCAGCGTATTAAGGCATTGGTTTACGAAGGGCTGGGGTCGAATGTCGGTGAGCACATGGTTAACCACACCACGGCACTGGCAGAGTGTTTTAAGTCTGAGGATCACAAGGAAGGTGTCGCGTCGTTTCTTGAACGACGCGCGCCTAACTTCAAGGGACATTAAATGAGTGAAATACGCCCCTGGATAAGAAAGGCAAGCAGGAAGCTCGTTGACTGCCGGGTGTTTACTGTCAATGAGTCGGCTTCGATTTGCCCGCGAACGGGAAATGAACATAATTTCTTTTTTGTTGATACGGCGGACTGGGTCAATATAGTGCCAATTACGGCGGATGATGAAGTGGTTTTCGTTCGCCAATTTCGCCATGGCAGCGAAGCGATATCGTTGGAGATCCCAGGAGGTATGGTCGATCCAGGTGAGGACCCCAAGGTGGCTGCGGTTCGTGAATGCCTGGAGGAATCTGCTTATCAGGCAGGCAGTGTTGAGTCACTTGGCGTGCTGAACCCAAACCCGGCACTGTTTCCCAATAAGCTTCACACTTATGTTGCAAGGCAGTGCGAAGCGATCGGTGAAATTGCCAACACTTCGACGGAGCACACCGAAGTTGAACTGGTTCCGATGAAAGACCTACCTGAACTTTTACAAAGTGGCGTCATTGATCATGCACTTGTCGCCGCGACCCTGTGGCGATTGCTCTATCTGGACGCCGCTTAAGCGTGTGAAACCAGTTGGCTCCGGCTTGCAGGCATATTGAGCATGGTTGCGATGGGTCTGGCGTTTAAGGTGAGCTGATGTCTTCGCAGAAAACTCTCCCGAGCATCTTCAGGTGGGTGCCTCGATTCTTCCCAGACGCTCAAGTTTTTGTACCAGGTGATCAGTAGCATTTCTGAAGGTTGTCCGGTTGCCTCAACGAACAGCCCCTGCACTTCGGTTTCAAAACTCCCCTCGAAAGCTGGCCAGGCATTGTAGGAAAGTTGGATAATTTCATCGACAGCGTCAGGCAAAACACTGAACCATCGAAAGACATAGATGCCCGCTCTTGTTCTGGCTTGATGATCCAGTGGCCGTAGAGTGGGATTAAATAAATGAGTAGAGAGAAGTTGCACGTCATCAGGAAACGAGAGTGATGTCTGTTCTTCGCCAAAGGTGACGAGGTAAACCTCGTTGCTGGCCAGGCCAAAGAGCGAGGCAAAGATACCAAAAAGGCCATGACCCGCGGCGTGTATCTGTTTGGTTAAATCGTCGTTCGCCAGTTTGACGAGATGTGCCGAACCAGGCCTGGAAACATCTTTGATATGAAAAACATGATACAGCAAGAAGAGCTCTATGCCTGCAGTGGCAGGGTATATTTCTGCAGATCGTTTACTCTGATCAGCTGTTGAATTTCACGAACATAGTCGATGCCCCGACTGGAGTATTTCAGGAGCCCTTCTGCCAGGGCGTGTCCGCTGAAGTGTTGTTCTTCTGATCGTGTGGTCGCCCGAATATCTCTCAAGTGGATATATGCCGGGTTAGTATTAATGGTGTGAACATAGGCAATGACCCCTTCTTGCACCGACTCGTACTTTGCCACCTCGTGATTGAGGCCCTCGTTGCGATTTTTTGGTGTTAGTCCACAGCCTTTGCTGAAGCACCAGACGCCAAACAGATTGTTTGCCTGTCTGGCAAATCTTGACGTCCCCCAGCCGGACTCGTTGGCTGCCTGTGCAAGTACCAGGGACTCGGGAACCACGTCTACCCTGATCAATAGATCGTCTACGGTCGAGCGCAGGCTGGTTTGTTGATTGATCTTGTAGCGAGCCTTTAACGAGTCGACAAACTGGATATCATCCTCGTCAAGTGCGTCGCCTGTTGCGAGATCGTCGCGGATCATCATCAGCAGGCGGCGGTTGGCGAGTATCTGGTCGTTTGCCTGGCGGATCTTTGGCAACATGTAGCTGAAAAACATCTGCTTTTTTGTCCTGACATCGTTGATGGCAGAAAAATCAGGCAGTGTGGATGGGTAGGATCTACTTTCTACCTCCGAGCTCGGCAGGATTTCGGATGCGATGTTTGAAACTTCAGTGATGTCCACCTGATCGGTGATGGCCACCTGATGAGTCGATAAGGTGTCGACCGGTTGTGCAGGAGAGGCGTAAACCCTTGATTCAGATGAATTGTGGACACCAGAAGCCAGCACTGATGCTGATATTGAAAGCACTAGGGCACCCAACATGATCAGGTCTGTTCTTGTCAGGCTGGTAATCTGGTCCAGTCTCGTCATGGTGATGCATGGCACAATATGGAATAATCTCCATTATATTCATGATTTCTCCATTTTCAATCAAAAAGTGTCAGGTCTTGAATTAGGCCAAGATGGCGCGAAGTCCGTTCCCGCGCTAAATCAATGATATGGTTAGGATTTCTAATGGGTATCACGAATGTCAATTCGACAACAGGTCATGGTTTTGTACCTGAAAAGCTCAGCGTTGGACACCAGTGTGGTCGCGTGGGCTTTTTACGATGGCGCCGGTAAAACGAGCCATATGTCCGGGGATCAGGTCGAGGTGCCCTATAAGACGGGTCTCCATGCGCTTCGCGATGGTTGGCGACTAATTCAGGCTAGCCCCCTTGTGACGCATGAGCAGGGCTCGGAATTCCAGACTGACTATCTGAAGTACGAATTCTTCTTTGAAAAACTTGTGGAGGATGATTCGTGACTTTACTCAACTCTCAACAGATGGCGACTTTTGCTGCCCGGGGCTTTCTCCGGTTTGATGGCGTGGTTCCTGAAGAGATCAATCAACAGTTCCTGGCAGAACTCGGAGATGTAACAGAAGGGGACGTTGCGTCACCGGAGGCGCATTACGGCAGCATCATGCAGCGTGGCTCTGTACCTGTCGTGCCAGCGGGGATATCGCTCGCGAAGGCATACCCGGCGGAAAGTGCCATCTCACAGTTACTGGCACTTCCCGTCGTCGCCGGAGCCGTTGAGTCTCTGGTTGGGAGCAAGCCGGTGCTGGACCATCATTTCCTGCATATCACTTTTCCACCAGGCTATTACGAGCGTAAAGCGCCGGTGGCGCAGCATACGCACCAGGATTCTACTATCGACCCGCGGCGTGCCTTTGACATCCAATTAATGTATTTCCCACATGAAGTCACTGTAGAGATGGGGGGAACGCGGTTTATTCCCGGGTCCCATCTACGCCGTGTGAGTGAAGCGAGTATTGGTCGATACCAGAACATCCTCGGTCAGCAACATGTTGTCTGTCCCGCAGGTACACTGCTGATTATGCATATGGGCATCTGGCACGGCGGCGGTGCTAACCATAGTGACCAATTGCGGTATATGTTCAAGATCAGGCTGTGCCCGACTGAAAAGCAGGTGCGCCTGTGGGATTTGTCAGACCTTCCTGATGATCACCTTCAGCAGAGGCCGATATTTTGGGTTGGTAACGAAAGGACCACTGATCATATTCACTCGATCCTGACTGAATCGGAACCCTGGTTTGAGTTCGACACCAGTCGTCTGGAGTACATCAATAGAATCAAGTTCTGGCGCTACCTGCTGGGTAATGAGTCTTTTGATGCCGACTATTGGCTTACCCGCGTTGAGAACGACTTTGAATGAATTTTGAAGAGGACGGAGGGCGTTAAATCTACTTCCCTCCGTCCCTTTTAAAACTAGCAGGTACGCCGCAGGTTTAATTAGGCACGCCGCGGGTATAAT
>Ga0206678_10000318_pt1 | contig 30550 bp, 27 predicted proteins | sample M180m12015metaG_FD_155453 | JGI IMG/M metagenome (GOLD analysis project Ga0206678, IMG submission 155453) | Ammonia-oxidizing marine archaeal communities from Monterey Bay, California, United States - M1 80m 12015 | ecosystem: Environmental > Aquatic > Marine > Intertidal zone | place: USA... | reverse complement strand
CTTCTGAGCTGATATGCCTCACGGATTACATTATGTGTGTGGGGTGTACCCCTAAGAGCAATTAGTTAATAATTCTTCTAACCCCCATTCCTCGATAACACTAACGCTAGTTTAGGGGCGCAGAGGCAACTAGAGAAGCCATCCTTTATGTTTAATTTAATTCAATCAACAAGGAAGTGCCCTTCAGGATACCCAGTTAATTTATCATCTAACCCCTTTCCTCGATAAACACAAACTGTGCCTTTAGGTGGTCAGGGGCTCTTGAAGCCAACCAAAAGACAACCACTTTATTCATCCACTAAAGCAGTGCCTTAGGGGAAATTAGTTAATCCTTATTGTGTTGTTTTGAAAGAAAAAACTTAAGCTAACGTTACCCTGTACTATCTTATTAGGGAAGTTGTACTAATCTAATTGCCCACACCCACCGAGCTCGATGTGTCCTTGAGGGTTGGAGCAATATCGGGACCTGTGCAGCTCAATCAACCAGATGCCAATTAACCACCAGCTATATAGGGTACTTGGGTTAATTCTGTACCCCCTCGACCACCCAAAGCAGCAACCTGAAACCAAAGGTTAATCAAGCAATAAACACCATCAGAAGTGCCACTAGGGGCTCCGTACAGGCCTCCTGAGAGGCGTTAATATACCAACTCTTATCATGTGTTTAGTGTTATAAATCAACCTCCAGTAGCCATCACAAGCCTGAGAAGACATGATCGGTAACTATAGGAATATCAATAGGTTAAGTTAAGTAACAGTAAACACCTTCATTGGCTCGTACAGGCTCCCTGGGGCTGCCTTGATATGCTCTCGGTCACATAATATCCAGTGTGTTCAATCCACTGTTGTACTGGCCTGTACGAGCCCCTGTAGGCGTTGTCTTGGTGGGATCATGTAGGTCCACGAGAGTGAGGTGGTCGTAGGAGGCTATGGGGTCTTGGCTTGTCGGTTATCAACACAATAAAAGAAGCCCTACACCAAACCACTAGGGTTAGATGCAGGGCTATAAGTAAAAGTGTTGTACAAAGTGAGGACCGCAGCGATCCTCCTTGACCAGCAGGAAAGCCATTGGTATCGTTGTAAGTGTAGTTATATGAGGGCATTTGGGGCCTTCTATAGGAACTGAGCCTGTCTCCGGGCACCACAACTTCCTAAGAACTCCCCCAGAACCCGCATGATACCTGCATTTCCATCAATTTTACTTGTGGGGTGTGTGTCTAAGCAGCTTCAAACCAGACTCTGCCTTTCATAAATCAATTAGTTCTCACAACAAACAAAGCCTCAATACTGACGACCTAATTAATGTGGTTAAGAGTCACTGTAGTTATTCTTGCTATAGACATTTTACTCTCCTTATAAATTCGTTGGATCAGTCCTTAGACGACCAACATATAAGCCCAACTAGCCGTATGCTCCTTAGGCTTGAATAAAACAATACCCCTCCCCACATCAATAAAAACTAGCCCTGAAACACTTTTTTCATCCACACCCAATCGAATTTAACTTCGTCAGGAATGCTGGCCTCGGGGTACTCTTCAAAGTCTTCAAAGCCATATTTTCTGTACAGGTTGTGAGCTGATTTAAATGGCGGTGGCGAATCTAGATATATCTCTTTAGCTCCAAAATCTTGTGCCGTCTTAAGGGCTGCAATAAGAAGGTCTTCTCCGATATGTCGGCCTTGGAACTCCGGTTTTACATACATACGCTTTAATTCTGCTACGTCTGGACGGATCATTTTTATCGCGGCTGTGCCAACTAACTCTTCGGCAATCGTGGCTGCAAATATTTGTCCATGAGGCGGTACGAACTTAGAAAGGTCGGCAAACGTAAAGGCCAGTGCCTCATTAATCTTGTCCTCATTGAAGTCATAACACCATGGGGCCTCTTTGGCTACATGGGCAGTTAACACTAAATAGTCATACAGCAATTGCTCTAAAGATTGGCGAAATGAACTGTCGTAGGTTTTGATTAAAGTATCCATTGTTACTCCTGCCTATAGGTTTATGAGTTGACGCCGCATAGCCTTTTGGTGCTCTCATACTGTATTGTTGTGGAGGTATAACGGGTTTTAGTGGGAATGGTTTATGGCGTTATACCCACCTGTTTAAATGGCTCAACCCCTGTGGACCTTCCAATACACGCACTTCTTGGCTTCAAACCTTGCAAAATACATAACGATATAATTGGGGCCGCCATCTTGTGTCCTGCTATGCGTCCCACAAATTACATTGTTGTCTTCGTGAAAAACGACCCAGTCTCCAACTGTAAAACCACCTGCTCCAGCCCAGGCCAGTACGGCTGCTTTACCATCTTGATCGCCTACTGAATCTTCAAAAATAAAGTTTTCTGCCAGCATCTCTGCTAACGGCCCTGTATTGCCATCATCGAGCGCTGTCTTGAACTTATCTAACGAATCCCGTGCTAACGACATAATACTCTCCTTATTAAATCATTGGCTCAGCCCGAAGACTGCCAATATATAAGTCCGGCCAGCCCCATGCTCCTTAGGCTTGAATAAAAACAATACGTCCCCCCAATAAAAACAGTTCAGATTATGTGCTGCACTAATCATGTCAGGCGTTATTGGAGGGAGTTAAGGCTTCCATGCCAATATCTTTCTCCATCAAATCCCTTCTACGCCCAATGCATCATATATAACTGAGAAATGGCGAGAGAAGCGAACACACTGACGGCTATGATTTTGTATAATCCTAATGGTACTGAATTATTGACTTTTCCTGCATGAGTTGCTTTGGTTTCTTCATCTTGGTCCTTGATCCATGCGCCCCAGTCATCAATGCTACCCATTAAGGCAATGATGCTGATCAAATTCACACAAAGGACCAACACCGTAATGGCTAGATAACTGCCTCCGTCACCGAAAGTCAGTAAGGCAACGGTTCCAAGGTTGACTGTGAGGCCTAACCAGATCGGTACATGTATATTAGTACTTAGAGTTGATAATACTGTGGCCTGAATTGCTCTTTGTTCCATCATGCTCATTTTTACTCTCCTTATAAAATCGTTGGCTCAGCCCATAGACTGCCAACATCTAAAGCCCAACTAGCCCCATGCTCCTTAGGCTTGAATAAAAACAATACGCCCTTTAAAGCTGATAAGCTAATCTTGCCCTATATTGGAAGCGTTCTGTAGCTCCAGCGTGCAGGTTTCAATATCCAAGTAGCTGGTGATTGTGCCTGCTCTTTTTGACGGGTCATTACACAGTTCAGCTGGAGTATTAGTAACCATCCTCGCATTTGAACTGGTCTTAGAGCTTGGACTGACCCAAGGCAAAGTACCTTCTGAATCGCCACTAATTTCCTAGACACCTTTTAGTTAGATAAACTAACGAAAACTGAGGTGTTTATGAAAGGCAAAAGATATCCTGAAGAATTTAAGATAGAAGCGGTTAAGCAGGTCACGGTTGCTGGTCATGGCGTTAACGATGTAGCGCAAAGGTTGGGAATGAGTAACCACAGTTTGTATGCTTGGATAAAACGTTATGGCCCAGATTCGGGGCAGTATATAAAACAAACCGCTGATGCCATTGAAATTAAGCGCCTAAACAAGGAGCTTAAACGAGTTACTGAAGAACGTGACTTGTTAAAAAAGCCGCGGCGTACTTCGCAAGTCACCCAGAGTAAGATACGCCTTCATTAAAGAACATTGTCATGCTTATTCAGTTCGACGGCTGTGTCGGCTATTAGATGTTCAGCACGGAGGGTACTACGCTTGGCTGCTTAACCCTAAGTCCAATCGGCAACGACATGATGATCGACTAACAGGTTTAATAAAACAGTTTTAGCTCGAGTCTGGGTGTGTCTACGGCTACCGTAAGCTCCATCGTGATCTTAGGGATTTTGGTGAATACTGTGGTGTTAATCGTGTCCATCGCCTAATGAAACTTGCTGGCATTGAGGCACAAGTTGGCTACCGTAAGCCTCGGGTTCGCTCAGGACAGCAGCATGTTGTCACGCCCAATGCACTGGCCCGCCAGTTCAACCCAAGCTGTCCGGACCATTCATGGGTGACCGATATCACGTATATCAAGACTCACGAAGGCTGGCTATACCTCGGGACAATCATGGATTTGTTTTCCCGAAAAATTATAGGCTGGGCGATGGGAAGCCAAATAACGAAGGAGCTTGTTCTAGATGCGCTATTGATGGCTGTTTGGCGACGTAAACCCAAGCAGAGTGTCTTGGTGCATTCAGACCAAGGCAGCCAGTATACCAGCCATGATTGGAGCGAATTCCTTAAAGCCCACGGCTTAGAGGGCAGTATGAGCAGACGGGGAAACTGTCATGATAACGCTGTAGCTGAAAGTTTTTTCCAACTCCTGAAGCGAGAACGGATAAAGCGTCGAATATACCCAACCCGAGAATCGGCGAGGATGGACATATTTAATTATATTGAGATGTTCTACAACACTAAACGGCAGCACGGTTCCAATAATGGACTGTCGCCTGTAGAGTATGAAAGGCAATATTTAAATGAGACTAAAAACCGTCTAGTAAACTAGTGGCGATTCATAGAGCCTAAGATTTGGCTACATACTTGCAGTATCAAATTCATATGTTGGATTTGTTTATGTTTTCAACCAGTTCCAAAATAATTGTGCCTCTTTGGAAAGGTGTTGGCTGGGTGATATGAGATAATAGCCTGAATCGCTTAAAGCTATATCACTGACTACCTCAAGTTGTCCCGACGTCAGTTCCGGTGCAATTAAGTCATCCCACAATGCGATACCTTGCCCGTCAATGACTGCTTGAACGCGGCTGTTCGAATCTAAAATTGTTAAACTCGAAGCAATCGGCTTATAGGCCAGTTCTGCTTTCTCATGCCAAGCACGCCAACCAGTGTGACCTGAACTGTCAGCGAGGAGTGGAATGGATTTAATTGCCTGTTCTAAACCTATTTCCGATATTTTCTTTGCTACTTTCTTACTTGCTGTTGGTACAGCAGGGCATGGCAGTAATAGCTCACTTTGAAGTCCTTCCCAATTACCGACACCCCAAAGTATGGCGATATCAATGTTTTGCTTGTGAAGCATATCTGCGGAGTTAAGGGGGTCAATGTGTAGGCTTATATCTGGGTAGGAAGAAAAGAAGCTAGATAGTCTGGGGGAAAGCCATCGCGATAGAAAATAGGTGAGTGCCCCAATTCTAATTGATTTGGGGTTATGTCCACGAAGTTGTTCAATCTCGCGATCAATTTGATCTAATGCGTTTTGCGATGCGTGCCATAAATGCTGTCCGGCTTCAGTTAGTTCTATGCTAGCATTTTTTCTTACAAATAATTTGAAGCCTAGCTCAGATTCCAATTTGTTTATTTGATAGCTGACGGAGCCTTTGGATTGATTAAGTTCATTGGCTGCCGTGGTCATGCTTAGACGCCGCGCAACGACTCCAAAAACTCTCAGGCTATCATATGATCTAAAACGCATAATGTTGTTCAATTTTTTTAAACGGATTGTGCCAAATATTGGGTTTGAAGAGTCAATAATCATTGATTTATAGTATTCATCAAGGGGATGTTCCCGTCAAGTTGTCAAATATTTTAGGATGATATGTAAGATGAATATAACGCTTTCTGATTTTCGCTTCGCTGTTAAGCCTTTCCCAGCTAAGGGAGAGCGCCCGCGAGAGCTGACTAGAACCATGCCTGCTCATCCTTTGAGTTATATGGAGCTGCCTTATGACCCAGAATACACCTTATATAACTCTCGCCTTACACCTGAAGCCCTAAATCATATGACCGATGATGAAATGTATTGGGCTGTGCGAACAGGTGTGATTTTTCGCCATACTGGTGAACTACCAATTGAAATTAGTGGCCCTGATGCAGAGACACTGCTTAATCGTGTGTTTACGCGTAGTGTAAGTAAGGTGAAACCTGGGCGCTGCTCTTATCAATTTGCCTGTTACCATGATGGTGGAATGATCACCGATGGCGTTTTGTTACGATTGGCGGACGATAAATTCTGGATGGCCCAAGCGGATGGCGATTTGTTTAGTTGGTATAAAGCGTATGCTGAAGGTTTAGATGTAAAAATTAGTGACCCGAATGTGTGGGTAAGCCAGATTCAAGGCCCACGTTCTTTGGACCTGTTGGAAGCGATTTTGGAAGAGGCTATGCCTGAACCATTTCACTATTTTGATTGCGCTGAGGTTAAGATTGCTGGTCAGACCTGCTGGATCAGTCGCTCGGGCTTCACCAACGAACTGGGGTGGGAGATATACCTGCTACCCGAAACGGATGTTTCCGCCATCGGTGATAAGATCATGGAGGTTGGCGCAGCATTCGATATCAAGTTGACAGGTACGCCAGTGTTTCGTGCTCGACGAATAGAAGCAGGCCTTCTCAATGCAGGATCCGATTTCGGGGCGGAGACGACACCGTTTGAGGCAGGTCTTGGTGCTTTTGTTGAGTTTGACGATCGTGATTTCGTTGGCCGCAAGGCATTGGAGGCGGCAGCTAAATCTTGCCGTACCTGGGGTATGCGTGTGGCTGGTGGTGTCGCACAGCTTGGTCGTGTTATGACTCTTAATGGACAGGAAGTAGGGCGAGTATGCTCCTCGGGCTTTTCGCCTTTTCAAAACTGTGGCGTTTGTATTGTCCGTATGGACGATCCTGCGCAGTTGCCAGCACAAGTGGTTAAGGTGCTCTGTGCCGATGGCTCTACCCAGAACGGTGAGCTTTGCACTTTGCCGATGTATGACGCTGATCGCCTGATTCCGCGTGGCAAACTGGTAGATATCCCGAAGAACCCGATGGTGGTGGAGTAAGTATGTATGACATAAATCTAAATATTTCGCACTTTCCGCTGCAGCTAGACACTGATATTCGTGATATCACGGTTGGTGGACTGCTGCGAGAAGTGGCCGCCAGCAATCCGGACGCTGTGGCAATGGTGGATGTTTTGGACAATGGCGACTGTAGTCAGTCATGGTCCTATGCAGAGGTGCTGGCGCGGTCCGAACGTCTTGCCAAGGCTCTTGCCACTCGGTTTGAGACGGGGGAGCGGGTTGTTGTGTGGGCATCCAATATTCCTGAGTGGATTTTTATGGAATATGCCTGTGGATTGGCCGGGCTGGTTCTGGTTACCGCCAATCCCTCCTTTCAGGCCGCCGAACTAAAGTATGTTCTGGAGCAATCAGGTGCTGTGGGCCTGTTCATGGTTAGTGAGTTTCGGGGCAATCCGATGGCGGATATTGCACAAGAGGCTACAAGGGAGAACAGTAATCTCCGCGAAGTTGTCGATTTGGAAGACAGGGATACGCTTTACGCCACCAGTGAGCGCCTTGTCAAACTGACAGATGTCCAGCCTGATGATGCTGCTCAAATCCAGTATACGTCTGGAACAACAGGTTTCCCTAAAGGCGCGGTACTTAGCCACAAAAATCTGGTAAATAACGCCCGCTTTTTCTGTACACGAAAAAAAGTTGGACCGCATTCGGTCTGGGCTAATTTTATGCCGCTCTTTCACACGGCAGGATGTGCGACAGGGGCTCTAGGATGCCTCCAGGCTGCTTGCAAAATGCTGTTGATCAAACGCTTTGATGCCGATATTTTTGCCCAGCTGATTGAAGAAGAGGGTGTCACTACCTGTTTTGCTGTGCCAACCATGTTATTCAATTTGCTGGAGTCTTTAGATAACACTCCCCGCGATATGTCTTCACTTGAGGTCATCACGACTGGTGGCGCGCCGGTGCCACCCGATCTGGTCCGCCGGGTGCGGGTCCGTTTGGGCTGTCACTTGCTCAGCGCTTTCGGGCAGACGGAACACAGCCCGATGATCTGCCTGAACCCTGTCGAGGCAACGCTGGAGCAGATCGTGGAGACGGCTGGCCAACCGCTGCCACAGACCGAGGTTTCGATCCGTTCGCCTGAAGATAATCGGGTGCTCCCAATAGGTGAAGTCGGCGAGATTTGCGCGCGATCCTACGCGGTGATGATCGGCTATAACGACAACCCGGAAGCTACCTCCGCCGCCATCGATGGCGAAGGCTGGCTGCATACCGGCGATCTGGGCACGATGGATGCCCAGGGGTTCGTGAGGGTGACTGGCCGTGTGAAGGACATGATCATACGCGGCGGCGAAAACCATTTCCCGGCCGAGATCGAAGCGGTGTTGGTGACCCACAGGCATGTGGCACAAGTCGCCGTGGTTGGCCTGCCGGACGAGGAATGGGGAGAGGTGATCGCGGCATTCATCCTGTCCGACCAACCGCTTGACGTGGCCGATTTGCGCACCCACTGCCGGACGCATCTGTCCGCGCAGAAAACGCCATCGGTCTGGGTGCATGTGCCGGACTTCCCTCTGACAGGCTCCGGCAAAGTGCAGAAGTTCGCCATTCGTGAGAAATTCCTCGCAGGTAGCTACGGAGAGGTTCTGCAATGAGTGTGCGAATTGAAAAGGACGGCCCCGTCTGGACCGTGATCCATTCCCGCCAAGAGGCTCGTAATGCCATGGACCCCGAAAGCGCCACGGCACTCTTTAAGGCGTTCCAGTCGTTTGACGCGGACGATACCGCCAGCGTTGCCGTGTTCTGGGGCGAAGGCGGTGCCTTTTGCGCCGGGTGGGATTTGAAGCATGCAGCCTCCCTTGCCGGGGCCGAGGCGCTTGATCCGTTCGACTTTCCCGATGAGGGTGAGCCACCGATGGCGGCCATGGGACCCAGTCGGTTGGATCTCAGCAAACCGGTGATCGCCGCAGTGGCCGGGCCTGCCGTGGCTGGCGGCATGGAACTGGCGCTTTGGTGCGATATCAGAGTAATGGAAGAGACCGCCTTCATGGGGGTTTATTGCCGCAGGTGGGGCATTCCACTAATCGATGGCGGCACGGTGCGCCTGCCGCGTCTGGTGGGCGAAGGTCGCGCGATGGATTTGATCCTCACCGGCCGCCGAGTGGATGCAGAAGAAGCCCTAAGAATTGGACTGTGCGAATACATTGTACCCGAGGGTAACGCGCGTGCAAAAGCAGAAGCGCTAGCTCACGATATTTCACGCTTCCCCCAAAGCTGCATGCTCGCCGACCGACGCTCTGTGCAGGCACAGCATGGATTGCCAATACAGGATGCACTGCGACAGGAATGGCGAGGCAGCAAGCACGAAGTCACCAAGGGCGTCGACGGCGCTTCTCGCTTTGCCAGCGGCATAGGCCGTAAAGGAGATTTCAGCGATGTATGATCTAAAGCTTTCAACATCCTATGTGCCAGCTCAATCCGACATGGCAACAAGAGACATCACTATCGGCGCATTGTTACGTGAGGTTGCTGCGAAACATCCGGATGCTGAAGCCTTGGTTGAAGTCAGTCAAGACGGCGCGCAAGGACGGCGTTGGACCTATAAGGGTCTATTGATTAAGGCCGAGTATCTTGCTATGGCACTATCCACTCGTTTCGAACCAGGTGAACGAGTAATGGTTTGGTCACCAAACTGCCCAGAATGGGTAATGCTTGAATATGCTTGCGCCCTAGCTGGATTAGTTTTGGTCACCGCCAACCCAGCTCTACAAGCGCGGGAGTTAACTTATACTCTGGAACAATCCGGTGCGGTTGCCCTCTTCCTAACTAAGGAGTTCCGCGGCAACCCGATGAGCCAAATTGGAACCGAAGTAGCAGCAGACATTGCGGCAGTACGTGAAGTCACTGATATAGAAAGCAATGCGCTTTTTGCAGAGGGTTCACGCCCTCCTTCGCTTCCTCATGTAGTACCAAACGATGCAGCCATGATCCAATATACCTCGGGTACAACTGGTTTTCCTAAAGGTGCTGTGCTTAGCCACCGTGGGCTCGTCAACAACGCCCGCTTCTACGCAAGCCGCTGCGGAGCAACCGAGGCGACCACTTGGGTTAACATCATGCCGATGTTTCATACCTCTGGCTGCGGCATGGTAACCCTAGGCTGCCTACAAGCAGGCTGTAAGATGGTGCTAGTTAGCTTGTTCGATCCAGATGTGGTTCTGGACCAGCTGCAAGAGAACAACGCCGACATCATCCTTGGGGTGCCTACCATGGTGGTTGCCCTGCTCGACGCGCAGGAAAAACACCCCCGCAGCTTGTCAGCCCTGAAACTGGTCAGTTGCGGCGGCTCAATGGTCGCCCCCGAATTGGTGCGTCGTGTACGGTCGTTGATGGGTGCCGAGTTTTCGACCCTATATGGGCAAACGGAACACTGCCCGGTGATCACCCAGCATCATCGACAGGATGCCATTGACGACATCTGCAACACAGCCGGACAGCCGGTGGCACAGACTGAGGTTTCGATTCGAAGCGTTGAAGGCAACCACGCCGTTACCATTGGTACGGTCGGAGAGATTTGTGCGCGCGGCCCCTGTGTCATGCTGGAATACAACGACGACCCTAAGGCCACCTCTGAGACGGTTGATACCGACGGCTGGCTACATACTGGCGACCTAGGTAGAATGGATGCGCGCGGCTATATCAGCATCACTGGCCGTGTCAAAGAAATGATCATCCGGGGTGGTGAGAACCATTTTCCGGCCGAAATCGAGAACTGTCTGTTAGAACACGCCGAAGTGGCTGAGGTCGCCGTTGTCGGCCTGCCAGACTCAAAATGGGGCGAGGTCATCGGCGCATTCATTCGCTCCACCGGAGTGCTCGACAAGGGCGCGTTGTACGCTCATTGCCGCGCAAACATGTCCCCACAAAAAACTCCAAATGTCTGGGTGCAGGTCGAGGAATTCCCTATGACCGGCTCAGGCAAGATACAAAAATTTGCTCTTCGCGATCGTTTTGTCGCCGGGGAATACGTTGAACTTTGATTAACTGGAACCCTCATGAAAGACACACTTAATCACTATATTAACGGCCAATGGGTCGCCTCGATTGACGGCCGCGAAATGGCAGTTGAAAACCCCTCTACTGAAGAGAAGATCGCCACGATCACTTTGGGTGGCGTCGCTGATGCTGAAGCGGCAGTCGCCGCCGCCAAGACCGCATTCCCGGCTTGGGCGGCAACCGATCCCAAGCAACGAATCGCCGCACTGGAACGCTTAATGGAGGCCTACAAGTCGCGGGCAGACGACATGGCCCAAGCCATCAGTATGGAGATGGGGGCCCCTATCGCCCTGGCTAAAACCGCACAGGTAGGCGCTGGAGCCGGGCACCTTAAGAACACAATCCGTGCAGCCAAGAAGTTTGCCTTTGAGCGCCCCTTGGGGGACCATGCCCCCGGCGACGCGATCCTACATGAACCGGTTGGCGTCTGTGCCTTGATCACCCCATGGAACTGGCCAATGAACCAGGTGATGCTCAAGGTTGCGCCAGCGCTTGCGGTGGGCTGCACGGTGGTTCTGAAGCCCTCGGAGCTGTCGCCCCTCAGCGCTCTTCTGCTAGCGGAGATGATCGATACGGCGGGCTTCCCACCCGGTGTGTTCAATCTTGTCAACGGCGATGGCAACGGGGTTGGCGCTCATCTCACCGCGCACCCAGACGTGGACATGGTCAGCTTCACCGGTTCGACCCGAGCAGGTGTGGCCATCAGCAAATCTGCTGCCGACACGGTCAAACGCGTCAGCCTTGAATTAGGGGGCAAGGGTGCCAACATCATCTTCGCCGATGCGGATGAAAAGGCCGTGACGCGTGGCGTGCGCCACTGCTTCAACAACTCGGGCCAGTCCTGCAACGCACCGACCCGAATGCTGGTTGAACGCTCGATCTATGAACAGGCCATTGATGCCGCCCGTACAGTGGCAGAAAAAACGTCAGTCGGGCCGGCCGACATCGAAGGTCGCCATATCGGCCCGGTTGTATCTACAACTCAATTTAGTAAAATCCAACACTTAATCAGGGGCGGGATTGATGAAGGTGCTACCTTAATCGCGGGCGGCATTGGCCGTCCCGAAGGGTTTAACCACGGTCATTTTGTGCGCCCAACGATTTTTGCCGATGTGACACCAGATATGACCATCTGGAAGGAAGAAATCTTCGGCCCAGTCCTGTGTATCACCCCTTTCGACACTGAGGAAGAAGTGATCGCACTGGCCAACGATACGCCCTATGGTCTTACTAACTATGTCCAGACTAGGGACAAAACGCGTGCCCGCCGAGTAGCGCGACAGTTGCGTTCAGGTATGGTCGAAATGAACGGTAAGTTCGGTGGTGCCTGCTCACCTTTTGGTGGCATGAAGCAGTCAGGCAATGGTCGCGAAGGTGGTGTTTGGGGGCTTGAGGAATTCCTTGAGGTCAAAGCTGTTAGCAATTGGGAGTAAGGAAAAAGCATGGCTAAAGTTATTTACGAGAAAGATGGCCGCATCGGGCGGATCACCCTCAACCGCCCCGAAGTAATGAATGCCATCGATGATGATCTGCCCCGCGAACTAGCGGCAGCAGTGGCAGAGGCCGATACGGACGCAGGCGTGCATGTAATGGTCTTGTCTGGTGTGGGAAAAGCTTTTTGTTCGGGCTACGATCTGGCGCATTACGCCCAAGGCACTGGCCCCAACAAGGTGGTACAGGACATGCCTTGGGATCCGATGCAGGATTACCAATTTATGTGGGCCAACACGCAGGCCTTCATGTCACTCTTTCGAGCGATGAAGCCAGTTATATGTAAGGTTCACGGTTTCGCTGTAGCTGGAGGTTCAGACATTGCCCTGTGTGCCGACATCACCATCATGGCCGACACAGCGCATATTGGTTACATGCCCACCCGTGTATGGGGCTGCCCTACTACAGCCATGTGGGTTCATCGACTAGGGCCAGAACAAGCAAAACGCATGATGTTCACCGGTGATAAGGTAAATGGTACTGAGGCTGCGGCCATGGGCTTGGTGCTCAAATCCGTCCCAGATCAACAATTGGATGCAGAGGTAGAAAACCTAGCTCAGCGTATGGCTTCTGTGCCAATCAATCAACTGGCCATGCAAAAGATGGTCATCAATTCAGCTGTTGAAGAAAAAATCAATCAAACCCAACGCCTAGCCACCGTATTTGATGGCATTAGCCGACACTCCCCTGAAGGCATGCATTTCAAACAACGGGTGGAACAGGTCGGCTGGAAACAAGCTGTAGAGGAGCGAGACAAGGGCACCTTTGATTGGACGCACAATAAGCCATACTCAACATAGAGTCACTTGTGTTAGGGACTCTTAATGTTATCCGTTCTTGTATCAGATCTTTACCAGAGGGGTAGGCTGATAACGCCATTGCCTCTGGCGTTATCACTGCTGCGCAGCGCTTTGCGGCCCAAACGCGTTCGCGTTTGTCGAACCGTTAGGCTTCTCATTCATCAGAAACCTTAACGATAACGGTATTTTCACTCCAGTTAGTAGCCGCTACGTTTACCGGAATAAATTCAACTGAAACAATATTTGCTCTCATCTCGTTATATCTCAACTTTTGCCATTTAGATATGAGCAAACACAGCCTGCTCTACATCGGGTTTCGACCAAACTAAGCGGCGCGCGTCAGAGCGCCAGCCAGAGTGCCTTATTTGTTAGGTGTTTTTTCATACGCCCCCAATATTGACACAAGAGCCATCCCTACTCACATCTTCAACACAATCCAGAAAGAACCTAGCTACATCTGTTCGTGGTATAGGTTTAGCAAAATGTGCCGTATGCCCCGGTATTACATTGCACTGCCCTTTTGCTGCCTTATCCGTTAATGCATAAGGTCTGACAATAATAAATGGCACATCCGTTTCACTACGAACGTGTGCCTCTGCGTCTTCATAATCCTGGAACCCTGCTCGGCCACCAATAAGTGTTAACGATATTTTGATCAGCCAAGATGACCCTCCTACTCCAACACTAGAACACATCAAACACCGTGGCGGATTGGGCTGCTTTGCCGCAGCTTTCATTATATTTTCCGTGGCATTAGACATAATCTGCACATCCCGACTAGGATTACCAAGAACACTAACTATAACATCAGACCCAGAGACAACCGCAGTGACATCTTCAGCATTGGTAGCATCCACTTCAATAACTTCAATTCGATTATCACTATTGTGTTCAAAACTGCTACGTTTTCTAACTAATACGCGGAGTGAATAACCAGATTCGAGTGCCATTGTGACAAACTCACGCCCGACCTTACCAGTAGCGCCAAACACGCCTATGCATTTATTTTCAGTCATACAGAACCTTTTCTTTGATGTTTGATATTGAGATCAATATGCTTTTGCCAAAGGCTCAATTTCGACAAGACATGAATGTGCAATGGGGCCTTGGCCGAGCTTGCTCGCGTTGACATTTCAAAGTCGTTACTTGGCTGGATTAGGCGCCAGTATAGAGCTGGTATCGAAATTCACTAATATCAAATAATTGCCAGCAGAACGACGTAGCGGGTTAAACGTATCGAGAGCCTCTCTCCCATTAAGTAATGCGGCATACTTTATTTACTACTCAGCGCAGCGCTTGCAATGGGTGAACTGCAAAGCACAGTTTACCCATTGCACCAAAATTATATAATCACTGAGAGTTCAGAAAAGCCTTCAGTTCATTGTTGAACGCCTCTGGTTGGTCCCAAAACATCATGTGTTTGCCAAAGGCCACAACATTTGCGCTTGGTAGATTTTCCGCAGCGTGGTTACTGACAATGTCTTTCCACTCCTCACGCATTACCAACAGGAGCGGAAGTTGTCCCTCAAGACTATGCAACGTCTCTGAGTAATCTGCGTAAGATGCGGTTTCGTTTAGTATAGCCATGGTCGTGTCACTGGTTTGATTTGCAATGTTCGATATCCATTCAACGTTTTCGGCACTAGCGCCTTCCAACATCCATTCCGCGAACGCAGTGTTGAACCCTTTCCGATCTGTTAGCGGCGTCATGGTATACCATTGCCGATACCCGTCAGCGTCATTTTTGCTATACCAAACCCATTCCTTAGTATTATCCTCGCCCACTGTCTTTACTGTTCCATCCACAATCACGGCTCCATCAAGCTTGTCGGTTCCGAATTGCGAGATATAGGCGAATTGGTCTAACGTGCCATAAGACCAACCGACAAGCGTGATGTTGTTGAGGTTCAGCGCTTCGATGAATGCGTGCAGGTCTGCGCCCCGTTGATCATAAAAATGCCCGCCTTCAGTTTTTGAGGACTGCCCCTGACCGCGTGGGTCGTATGAAATGGCTCGGTATTCATCAGAACCCTCGAATTCCTCAAATTGTTTTTCAAATACAGCGGACGACATGCCCCAACCCGGAACGAACAGAATGGTTTTGTCGCCGGAGCCCGCCACTTCGTAATATAAGGTCAAATCATCGCTTACCTGAACGTTTTCTGCTATGGTCGTCCCTGCGCTGAAAAAGCTAATCATTGCAACCGTCCACAACGCAGCCGTACCCCTCCAAAGTTTATGATTGCTCATTGAGTCTTTTGCGAAATTCAATAACATGGTTTTTCTCCTATACTTGGTTAATACGACACTATTCCTGCTTCAGGTCGGAGCGCCGAGCCGATTCAAATCTCGTAACAAATAGTCTGATCCTGCAGGCACAATTTCGACTAGGCACGAATGCGCAATGGGGCCTTGGCCCAGCTCGGATGTGCCTTTGTCTAGACAGAGTACGTTGGGGTTACCTTGTTGGCACAAGTCACCGTCGTCTTGGATATTCAACCATGCGCCAGTGCTGATCTGGGTCACACCTTGTAGGATGTCTTCTGACAGAACGGCCGCACAGAGGCAGGCGCCACGGCTGTTGAATACTTTGATGATATCATGCTGTCTGATCCCTCGCGCTGCGGCATCTGTAGGATGTATCAGGGCAGGTTCATATCCGTCGATGCGGCCTGCCTGAGAAAGTCGTCCATGATCAAGCTGGCTGTGAAGCTTATTTTTGGGCTGGTTGGAGATCAGGTGCAGCTGGCTGTCTTTGGCACTTCCCAACCATTCCACCGGGTCCATCCAGATTGGGTGGCCGGGACAGTCGTGATACCCAAAGCTTGCAATACGTTCCGAGAATATCTCGATTTTGCCACTCGGTGTGCGAAGCATGTGCACCTCTGGATCAGCTCTGAAATCTTCAAGCATGATGTGTGGTGCTTCCGGCACAGGCAGCTTGTGCCAACCTTTGGCGCGCAATTCTTCAAACGGCGGCAAGTCCACCTTGGTCTGCGCAGCAGATTGGAGCGAGGCGTCGTAAAGCCACCTGATCCACTCCCCGGCATCGCGACCTTCGGTGTATTTTTCTTCGATATCAAGATGTCGGGCTAAACCGCGAAAAATGTCGTAGTCGTCTCGCGCCAGTCCTACAGGCGCCACAGTTTGATCCATCATCACCAGATAGGGATCGCGTGGCGACAGGTTAATGTCATCACGCTCCAGTGGTGTGGTGCAGGGCAGGACAATATCGGCGTGCTGTGCGAGGGCGTTCCAACACCAATCGTTGACGATCACCGTCTCGGGCTTGGCCCAAGCACGGCGCAGGCGGTTCAGATCCTGATGGTGATGGAACGGGTTGCCTCCTGCCCACCAGACCAACCGCGTGTCAGGAAAGGTGTGAGTTTTGCCATTGTAGTCGAATGATCCGCCCGGATTTTCCAGCAAATCGGTGATGCGGGCCACGGGAATGAAGGTTTTGACCTTGTTGCGACCCTGCGGTAGCGCCTGAAACCGGGGGGACGCGCGTTCCAACCCAACGGTGTTTGTTGCGCCATAGCCAAAGCCAATACCGCCCCCGGGCAGGCCGATCTGCCCCAACATCGCAGCCAGAACCGTGCCCAGCCAGAATGGTTGTTCGCCATGATCTTGCCGGGTCAGGGACCACGCAACCGAAATCATCGTGCGCCCCTTTGCCATGCGGCGCGCCAGGGTGCGGATCGTATCGGCAGGCAAGTCGCAGATGTCAGCAGCCCAATCTGCGGTTTTGGCAACGCCATCACTCTCGCCTGTCAAGTATGCTACGAATTGGTCAAAACCAACCGTGTAACGGTCGAGAAATGCGCGGTCAGCCAAATCTTCGCTCAACAGCACATGCGCCAGACCGATCATCAGCGCAGCATCTGTTGATGGGCGGGGCGCCAGCCAATCCGCCTCAAGGCCCTCTGGCACATCCGACCTGAGCGGCGAAATATTGATGAAATCTACGCCAGCGGCTTTAGCCTCCAGCAAGGCGGGACCAGTCCGGTGCGCGCCCACCCCGCCTTGTCCGATGGCCGCGTTTTTGAGCGGTAGCCCGCCAAAGGCCACCATCAGATCGCAATCACTGATGATCGACTGCCAACTGGTCGCGCTATAGATAAACTCAGCCCCGCCCAACACATGTGGCAGGATCACTTCGCCAGCGGCCAAGCTGTAGGTGTTAACTGATTTAGTGAAGCCACCCAGCAGATTCAGAAACCGCTTCAGATGACCTTGCGCATGGTGGAACCGCCCCGCACTGGCCCAGCCATATGATCCCGCAAAGATGCTCTCATTTCCGTGGTCGTCGATCACCCGTCGCAGTTCCTTGGCCACCAGACGTTCGGCCTCGTCCCAGCTGATCTCGACAAAATCTTCCTTACCGCGCAGATGGCCACCCATGCCCGGACCACCCTCCAGCCAGCTTTTGCGCACCATCGGGGCGGTGATCCGGTCAGGCCCGTTCAGCACACCAACATAACCCTGCCCGATGGGGGATGGATCAGGATCTTGCTCAAACGGATGCAGGGCCACAACCTCACCATTCCGGACCTCAACCCGGTAGGTACCCCAATGGAAGCTGGTCAGCGGATATGTATCACGATTTATCAAAACATGCCCCTTTTCAAAAAACTTCAAAAAGCGCAGCTGCGCCCATGCCTCCGCCAACACACATGGACGTAACCACGTATTTTACGCCACGGCGCTTACCCTCAAGTAGAGCATGCCCGACTTGCCTCGCGCCCGTCATGCCATAGGGGTGGCCAATCGAGATGGCACCACCGTTCACGTTGTAGATTTCGGGATCGATACCAAGATGGTCGCGGCAATACAGAACCTGGCAGGCGAAGGCTTCGTTAAGTTCCCAAAGGCCAATATCTTCAATACGAAGACCTGCAGTCTTCAGTAGCTTTGGAATGGCATAGATCGGGCCGACACCCATCTCTTCCGGTGCGTTTCCTGCCACTGCCATACCGCGATAGATACCTAGCGGTGTGAGGCCCTGCTGCTCAGCCAATTTGCGTTCCATGAGCACGCAAGCAGAAGCACCATCGGAGAGCTGGCTTGCGTTTCCGGCAGTGATCAGGCCTCCTTCGACAACCGGGTTAAGCTGGCCAAGTGTTGCAGTCGTCGTACCTGGACGATTGCCTTCGTCTTTTGATAAGGTGACCTCTTCCAGAATTTCCTCTCCGGTTTCGCGGTTCTTGACCCGCTTTATCGCAGTGATCGGGACGATCTCGTCATCAAAGGCGCCAGCGGCCTGAGCCCGTGCCGTCCGACCTTGGGAAAGTGCAGCGTATTCATCCTGGGCGTCACGACTGATCCCATATATCTGTGCCACATTTTCCGCCGTCATCAGCATCGGCATATAGGCATGCTCAGCTTGGGCGATGACGTTTAGATCTTTCTCGTCGCCCGCCCATTTCAGATAGGTATTCTGCACCGCGGAAATATTTTCCTGCCCGCCAGCAACAGCGACGTTCTGACCGTCCACGATGATCTGTTTTGCGGCCGTCGTAATAGCCATCAATCCTGATGAACATTGCCTGTCGATCGTCTGTCCTCCCACCGTATTAGGAAGGCCAGCCGCCAGCGCAGATAACCGCGCAACATTCATGCCTCCTGTTCCAGCAGTGAGGACCGATCCGATGACAACATCTTCGATCGTACCGGGGTCCAAACCTGCACGTTCAACCGCGCACTGTATGGCGTGACCCATCATGGTTGGTGATTTGATGTTGTTCAGCGCACCTTTGAAGGCAACCCCAATTGGGGTTCGTGCGGTTGAGACGATAACGGCTTCTCTCATGTTCTCACCCTTACTAAAGCATCAACTGCAGTGCAGGTCCCAGCAGCATCCAAGATGATCGGATTAACATCTAACTCGACCAGCTGTTCACGATTATCCAACGCAAAGGTGGCAATGGCCTTTACCGCTGAAACCAGCGCGGATTGTGCCGCCTCATCCAGCCGCATCTTCTGCGTAATAGCCAAGCCACTTACCGCCTTTTTAATCTGCTGTACACTCGCTGGCAGCAATAACAGCGCATAATCCCGCAATTCTTCAACCGCTGTACCGCCACGCCCAATAATCAGTGCATGTCCCAGGCCCAGTTCCTGTTTTACCCCAACAATGAACTCTGCACGGGGTTGTGCAACCATACATTCGGCCAGAAAACTATCAGTGGCCAACGATGAATCATAGGCGCTAACATTAGCCTTGATAGTGTTAATGGCTTGTTCTACACCTTCGCTGCTTTGGATATTTAGCCGGACGGCTCCTGCATGGTTCTTGTGAGCTAGATTGGCATTGAGTAACTTGACCGCCAGCGGATAGCCGAGCGTGTCTGATTTGGCGAGGATCATTTCTGAGCTGCCATGCACACCTGATGGAATGTTAAGGCCATAAGGTTTAAGGAGGGTTTTACCTGCGGCTTCATCTAGAAATTCGGTATTTTGTGGCAAAATAGTGAGTGCATCAAACATCTCCCGACCCGCAATATCCGCCAACACATCAGCCCGCAAACGCGCATACCCACCCGCCACAGCCACTACCGCCAATGCATCATCCAGACCCTGTAAACAAACCACACCCGCCGCAGTGATTCGTTCACGCAAAGCCACCGGTAAACCATCCGGCAGCACACTGGCAATCAGCACAGTTTTATCAGACCGTTGATTCAACCGGATTAAGCCTTCCAGCGTCGGCCACCAAACATCGGCTACCTCTGCCTGTACCGGCCAATCCACAAAATACAGCAGCACATCAGCCCGCTCATCCAACAGGATTTCCATGCCAAAATCCGAGGTATCTGGTGTGCTCATACTCGCCCACTGCAAATTCCAATCCAATGGATTTAACAGCGAGACCAAATCCGGTACACGTTCCCGCAAAGCGGTGCGTTGCGCATGCGATAGCACAGGAAATTCAAGTCCCAGCGCCCGACCCTTCTCACCAATCATCGCCGCATAACCTCCGGAATTGGCCGCTGCCACTACCCGCTTTCCAGCTGGTGGCTTGTCAGACCCCAACAGCTTCAGAGTTTCAACCAACTGCTTCGGTGAACTGACCTCAATCATACCCAAGCGTTGAAACAAGGCAGTCCACAGTTCATTGCTCACTGCCAGCGTACCGCTATGGCTATAGGTCAGTTCAGCGCTGGCTATTGTGCCACCTGCTTTGAGTACCACCAATGGAATGCCACGCTCGACTGCCTGCAATGCCGCTTCACTCAGCGCCGCCACATCCACCAGACCTTCCAGATACAAACCAATCGCCCGAACTCTTGTGTCGCGCAGCATGGCATCAATGTAATCCGCCGCGTCTAACACCGCCTGATTACCCATACTGATCGCATAACCCAGTGGGAAGGCTTGCTCAACATTGGTAATAGAATAGGCGATGTAACCAGACTGGCTGATCAACGCAACACCCTGTTCCGTGACAGACTGAAATACATTATCGCCACCCCAGACTGCCGCACCGTCAAACTGATTCATCACACCCAGACAATTTGGCCCAACCAGTGCCAAATCACCCGCCGCTGTCACTAGGCGTTCCTGCAAGGCCGCACCACCCGCGCCACTTTCCGAATACTCACCGACAATCGACACCGCGCCACCCGCACCCAATGCCGCCAGTTCGGCCACCACATCAATAGTGCGTTCCCGCGATACCGCAATCAGCGTGGCATCCGGTGCTTCTGGCAGTTCTGCCAGTGACGTAACACAAGGCACATCGTCCAGCGTTTCATACTTCGGATGCACCGCCCAAATCTCGCCCTGAAAACCCGCTTTACGGGTAGCCACGATACAAGGCTCCACCGCACGACCACCGACAAAGGCGATGTGGCGCGGCTTCAACAGGCGTTGCAGATTTTCCCGCCTCCGGGCGCGTTGTGAATTATTCATCCCTCAAACTCCATGCTTTCCAATCCTCGCGGGATACGTTTACCAGCATCAAAAAAGGGTAATGCATGCAAACTCAACTCATGCTCGTTTCCGGCACGATCACAAACGCTGTAATTCCCACCCGACATACTTTCAGGGGTGTCAAATAGCACATAGCCCACGCCTGTTTTCAGCGTCGGTGAATGTTCAAATGCTTTGACTTGCCCAACCGGGTGGCCGTTTTGTAAAACCAACGAATGCCATTTCACATCATGGGCCGAGGTAGTAAACCCACTAACCCTTGGGCGCTGGTCCGCCTGTTGCAGGGCTTCCCGCCCGACAAACTCATGTTCAAAATCAACAAACATCCCAAGCCCCAGATCGAACGGCGTCGTATCCCAGCCCATGTCAGTGCCGTAATTCAAAATACCTGCCTCAATCCGGCGTGGGTTCAGCGCATAGGTAGATAACACCTCCATGTCATGTGGTTCGCCTGCCGCCATGAGGTGCGCCCATAACGCCATTCCATCCACATCGGGAGCCATGTTATAAACCTCAAACCCTAGCTCAGCCGTCCAGCCAGTGCGACTGATCAAAACCGGTTGTCCACCCATGGTGACCTGTGCCGCGTGGTAATACTTAAACCCCTCAAGCGACCAGTCAGGGCAGTCGATATCCACACAATCACGCAATATATCCAGAGCGGTTGGTCCTTGTATCTGAATGGCCCATGCTTGTGGGTCAAGAATCTTCACGTCATAATCCATTGACAACGCCTGCATCCAGGTAAATACATCCCGATCTGCATGCACATACCAGAACCAATCCTCCGCCAGCCGGAATACCACGCCGTCGCACGCCAAACCACCGCCATGATGACAAAGCAGGCCATAGCGTCCACGATTCACCGGCATGGTGCTTACCGGGCGGGTGAACATATAATCAAGGAAACGTGCTGCATCCGGGCCACGGATTTCCAGCGGCTTTTCAGGCACGTCAAAGATTCCTGCTTTAGTACGTAATACGCGGTATTCATCCGTAATAGAGCGCTCGAAAGTGACCGGCGTAAGGCGGCCTTCGTGGTCACCGTAAGCAGTAGTGAGTTCGCGGGTGGCTTTGAACCACGGCGAGCGGGTGCAACTAGAGATAATGGGAAGGGTCATGCCTGTCATGGGTTGTTTCCTTTGATTTGTTTGAAAAAGAGGGTTTGTTTAATCTTGGGCCCGCCGAATAATCTGATCCACATCACACCCTGCCGGCAATGCGCCAAACGCTCCGTGATAACCATCAAAACGCGACGCACAAAACGCATCAGCCACACACTCCGGAGCATGCCTAACCAACAATGACCCCTGCAAAGTTAATGCCAGCTGTTCCGTGAGATTCCGCGCCCGATATTCCAGATCATCGGGTTTAGCCAATTCATCTTTCAGTTTCATAACCGCCCGATCCAACGCCGCATTGCCGCCCTTAGCCAATTCCAGCTCTGCCAGCAGAGCCGGTATCGCCAACTTTTCCCGCTGCATTGCTCGCAAAACATCAAGGCACATCACATTTCCGGAACCTTCCCAGATACTATTCAGTGGCGCTTCGCGGTACAGACGCGGCATGATGGATTCCTCGATATAGCCGGGACCGCCATGACATTCCAGCGCTTCAACCACCAGTGGCGGGGTACGTTTACACACCCAGTATTTAGCGATGGCGGTGCCAATACGGGCTAGTGCGGCTTCGTTTTCATCGTGTGCGGCGTTATCCATGGCCCGCGCAATCCGCAGCGACAAGTTCAACGCAGCTTCAGTCTCCAGCGCCAGATCGGCCAACACATTCTGCATCAGTGGCTGGTCGATGAGTGCTTTGCCAAAGGCATGGCGGTGTTGCGTGTGGTGGAGCGCCTGTACCAGCGCCTGACGCATCGTGCCCGCGGAGGCATTGGCGCAGTAGATACGGTTGTGTTGCACCATGTCTATAATGGTGCGGATACCACGCCCTTCCTCACCAATCATCACACCATAAGCATTTTCCAGCTCCATTTCGGTGGAAGCGTTGGAACGATTACCGAGCTTGTCTTTAATACGTTGCAGGTTAAGGCCATTGCGCTCACCATCAGGTGTCCAGCGCGGCACAAGAAAACAGGATAAGCCACCAGCGCTATAAGCCAAGGTCAGAAAAGCATCACACATCGGCGCAGAGCAGAAAAATTTGTGGCCACTGAGATGGTATTCCCGGCCAATACCCGTTGCGGTTGAAGAAACCGGGACGGCTTGTGTGGAGTTAGTTCGCACATCCGACCCGCCCTGTTTCTCTGTCATAAACATGCCGATTAATGCGTTGGTCTTTTGTTCCCCCGGAATATCACGCGGGTCATATTGTTTTGATAACAGGCGTGGAATCCATGTATTGGCGATGGCTGGTGTAGTGCGTAACGGCGGAATAGCAGAATAGGACATCGCCATCGGGCAAAGCACGCCGCCCTCGACCTGATGAAAAAGGTAAGTCAACGCGCCATGCGCGACATGCGCACCTGGCCCCGGATGGTTCCAGGCGTAATTCGGCACTTCATTTTCCACCGCCAACCGCATTAAATCGTCATAAGCCGGATGAAACTTAGTCTGGTTGATGCGCATTCCGTAGCGGTCGAAGGCGTGTAGTTCCGGTGGATAGCGGTTAGCCTGATTGGCTTTATCAAAGGTTTCATCAGTACCCGCTAACTTACCAAATTCGGCCAAATGATCCACCGCCTCTGTAGCCCCTTCACGCTTGATGGCTTCCTGCAATACGGTATCGCTTTGCCATAAATCCTGACTACCCAGATGCGGTGGGGCATTACTTACTTCATGCGTTGAGAGCTTGAAAATGGGGCGGCGTGGGATCATCTCAGATTACCTTTGGCTATTGAACATTATTTATTATCAGCTTATAATTATCAATTCGGAATGATAAAAACAGTCACTTGCTTAACATATTCGGACAATCTATTTCAGCACATTTATGAGCACCAAAAACTTCACCATCGCGAATTTCTACCTACGTAAGCATTATGAAAATGGTGTACGTATTGATGTTGATCCTACCCTGATTGCGGGAAGCGGCGGATGATGAATTTCTGGGTATGATTCTGCGTCCGGTACGTTACGGTAGCTTTGCCTGGCTGGCTGAACAGTTGGTGCGCTGCGGCACCTTAGGTGAAGTCTATGAGTCGATGCTGCGCTTTTATAATCTGGTGGCAAAGGGCATTCATTTTGAAATAAGGCGCGAGGGTGAGCAGGTAAAATTCATGCTGCACAATGCACCGGAACTGGGTGGACGAATTAACCTGTTAATCGACTTCCTGCTGTTAGCGACAAGTCGTTTCAGTCTGACCATGGCATTTGGACGGCGCTCATCTTCTTGTAGTAAGACCTTTGTTTCTACGTCAAATTGACTTTCCGTGCACGCCTACTCAATTGTATGGGCAACGTTATTGTAAAGTGTTAAATTATCTGAATCTGGGGCCGAAGGAAGCTGTGGACATATATGCGCTTTAACTAGCTTTTTTTCTGCATTTAAAAGAGTACAGGAATAAGCTCTGTCAGCAGCAACTGAAAATGGTCATATATGCTCAGAGATATCTTACGCTTTATAAAGAAAAGTATTGTATAGCACTAAAAAATGGGGCCTAAGCAATATGCTCAGGCCCCATTATATTTAGCCAAAGAGCGGGACTCTACTGCCACAGGGTTGCCGTCACGCCCTTGTTAGTCACTACGCCAACAATGTCACCACTGGTGTCCGTAACAGCCAGCGGTGAGTGCGACTCAAGCATGATAGGCAGCAAGTCATTTACTACCTGATCAACATCAACCTTGGGCAGACTTTCCACTGCTACATCACCTACATAGCCAGAGGCCTGCTCCATAATGGTCTGAGCTCGAATAACCTTACTCTTGTTGATATCCTTCACAAAATCCGCCACGTAGTCATCCGCTGGATTGAGGATAATTTCCTCGGCAGTACCATTTTGCACCAGTTCACCATGATTAAGGATGGCGATCTGGTCACCCAGACGCAAAGCTTCATCCAGGTCATGGGTAATAAACAGGATCGTCTTGTGTAGAGTCTTCTGCAGTTCGATCAATTGCCCTTGCATGCCGCTACGGATCAAAGGATCAAGGGCACTAAAGGCTTCATCCATCAACAGGATATCCGGGTTGGTAGTGAGCGCTCGGGCCAGACCGACCCGTTGCTGCATACCACCAGATAGCTGCGTGGGATATTGTTCTTCAAAACCCTTCAGGCCAACTATTTCGATATTTTCAATAGCTTTGGCCGTGCGCTCAGGCAAACTTACCCCCTGTACTTCCAGACCAAAAGCCACATTCTGTACCACAGTCTTGTGAGGAAACAAGCCAAAGCGCTGGAAAACCATGCTCATTTTATGACGCCGAAACGCCATCAACTGATCTTCATCCAAGCCCATCACATTGGTACCATCAACCAGAATTTCACCTGCTGTGGGGTCAATAAGCCGGTTAACATGGCGAATCAAAGTCGATTTGCCCGAACCAGACAGCCCCATAACCACAGAGGTTTTACCCTCCTCCATAGCAATAGATACATTGTTAAGACCTACAGTATGACCAGTGCGGTCCAGTACTTCTTCCTTGCCCATACCGCCACGCACAAGTTCCAGAACCTGATTCGGTTGCGAGCCAAATATTTTGTAAACGTTATTAAGTTCAATAATAGCCATGATGTTCCTCTCTATTTGCCCTAATCTGTCTTTGTAACCTAATGGGTACGTTCCTGGATGCGATCGCCATAGGCTTGAGTAATACGGTCCAGCACAATGGCCAGCAGCACGATAGCAATACCCGCCTCAAGAGCGCGGCCCACGTTAAGTTGCTGCAAACCCAATAGAACCTCATCTCCCAGTCCACGCGTACCAATCATGGACGCAATAACCACCATAGCCAGGGCCATCATGGTGCACTGGTTGATGCCTTGCATTATATTAGGCATGGCCAGTGGAATCTGGATGGCCCAGAGTTTTTGTTTGGAACTGGCACCAAAGGAATCAGCGGCTTCAATGATTTCTTCGTCAACTAGCCGAATACCTAAATCTGTCAGACGAATCAGTGGTGGCATAGCATAAATTACTGTAGCAATAATGGCTGGTACCGCACCCAAACCAAACAGCATAATCCCCGGAATAAGGTAACAAAAACTGGGAATGGTCTGCATCAAATCCAGCACTGGCAAGATAGCATTGCGAACCCGAGCACTGCGTGACATCCAAATAGCTGTTGGAATACCCACCAACAGGCAGATAAAAATAGCGATCAACATAATGGAAGTGGTTTCCAGTGCCTTATCCCAGAATTTAGGACTGAGAAAGCCGATAAAAAACATGCATAGGGTGACCAGCAAAGTAGTACCACGTTTTTTACCACTGACAAACCAGGTCAGCAGGCAAACACCAAGAATAACCAGAGGCCAGGGTACATAGGTCAATATATCCTTGATGCTTATCACCAGAGACAGGATAAAGTCATTGACCATGTCAAAATAAATACCGTAATTAATTACCAGCCAATCGAGACCGGAATTCGCCCATGGTTGCAGAGGCATATCCAGCCACTTGGGCCAGTTGTTAAGCCACTTGTCGATAGAAGTAGTAGCAATATATTCCCAGAAGTCTTTGCTTTTGGGGGCAAATTTGGAATTGGCATAGCTGGCCCAGAACAATAGTACCATCAGGACCAGACCCAGAACGCTATATAAAGATCTACGCAGGGTTGCGTTCTTCTCAGGTTCGTTATTAAGCATACGATAAACCCGTAATCTACACACTAACCCACTCTAATTGGCAGCCAGTGCATTGGTAAATAAAGAAAGACCACGGCTCAAGACTGCAGCCGTGGTCTCGTGACAGATTACCCTTTACAGAGAATCTTTAACTTTTTGTGCTACGTCAGCTGGCACCCAGCTTTCCCAGTCAGAAGAGGTGGTAAGGAAATGACGGGCAGTCAGTTCCGCTTCGCCATCAGCCTGATCAGGATCCAGATAATGTACCAACAGCTTGCTCAGATCAGCAGAGGAAATGGTGTAGTGACTCATAAAGTCAGCCACCGCAGGCTCTTCACGCTCAAGACGGGTATTGATACCCACTGGCAGCTCCATATCGCGATAGGCAGTAGCATCAACCTTAACCAGTTGTTCAACGCCATTAGCCTTGATATCATTTACTACTACCATCATGGCATCCCAGGTACCCTGTTCATATGCTGGCTCTTCCAGCTTGACCAGATCAACCATACCCATCAGAGCAGTTGGTTCCCAGTAGTAGGTAAAAATAGGCTGCTGCTTCTGGAATGCACCCTTGATAGCTGCATCCAAAGCACCTGAACTACCTGGATCATAGTTGGTATAGAACTGATCCAGACCATAGGAATGATGCTTCACTAGGTTAATGGTGTAGCAGCTCCAACCGGAAATACAGCTGGTCATACGACCTTTACTGTCATTTTCTGGATCTTGGAACAACATGGCAATTTCAGGCTTAAGCATATCGTCAACAGAGGTAATGCCATGCTTTCGAGCTGTGGGCCCATCTACATAGAAACCCTGACCAGAGTCAGGAGTGTTAACGCCGATACGCTTAACCACACCCTTGTCTTCATACGGCTTAAACTGGTCCACAATATTGTCGTACCAGACTTCCATTACTACATCCAGATCACCGTTGTACAGACCGGTCATAATAGGTAGAGTTGAACCGGTGGTCACTTCAACATTACAGTCATAACCATTTTCCAGAATGTAGCCGGCAATGGCTGAATGTAACTTGGCACTGTTCCAGTCAAAGTCACCCATTTGAACAGTGCCACAATCGGCGTGAGCAGTGCTTGCCAATGAGGCAGCCGCAGTGATTACAGCAGCAGACATAAGCTTTTTGATCTTCATAATTTCTCCCAACTTTATTGTTATATCAGGATCATTCCTGAGTCATTTAACCGGCGCAATATCACACCGCCGGTCCATCCCGGTCATGTCATCAGCCGTTCCATATTGGCTCTGACATTGACGCTGCTGCCAATCTGGAATAATCCAGAGGTCAGCCCGAGATAAGGTCACAGACAGCCAACCTGACTAGGCGACCGCCTTTTGCCCTTGCCACTAACATAGATGGAGGGCACTAAGATTGTGCTTGGTTAGCTTGGTAAGACCGAGGTATACAACACCTTCATAATCTTACTTAATCCTTTATACTTATCCTTGACCCAACCCTAACCGAAAGCTTACCAAATTCGGCCAAATGACCCACCGCCTCTGTAGCCCCTTCACGCTTGATGGCTTCTGCAATACGGTATCGTTTTGCCATAAGTCCTGACTACCCAGATGCGGTGGGGCATTACTTACTTCATGCGTTGAGAGCTTGAAAATGGGGCGGCGTGGGATCATCTCAGATTACCTTTGGCTATTGAACATTATTTATTATCAGCTTATAGTTATCAATTCGGAATGATAAAAACAGTCATTTGCTTAACATATTCGGACAATCTATTTCAGCACATTTATGAGCACCAAAAACTTCACCATCGCGAATTTTTACCTGCGTAAGCATTATGAAAATGGTGTACGTATTGGTGTTGATCCTACCTTGATGCGGGAAGCGGCGGGGGTCAGTCCTGAGTTACTGGCCCAGCCCTTAGCGCGTTTATCGCCGGAACAGTTAGCGCGTTTGTTTCATGTGATCTGGGAACAGGCAGATGATGAATTTCTGGGTATGATTCTGCGTCCGGTACGTTACGGTAGCTTTGCCTGGCTGGCTGAACAGTTGGTGCGCTGTGGCACCTTAGGTGAAGTCTATGAGGCGATGCTGCGCTTTTATAATCTGGTGGCAGAGGGCATTCATTTTGAAATAAGGCGCGAGGGTGAGCAGGTAAAATTCATTCTGCACAATGCACCGGAACTGGATGGTAGAATTAACCTGTTAATCGACTTCCTGCTGTTAATTTGGCATCGCTTCCCCGGCTGGTTAATTGGGCGTACGATTCCCCTACATCATGTTGAACTAGCCTTTGCAGAACCGTGGCACAGTGCGGAATATCGCTTTGTGTTTCCTGCTACCTGCTGCTTTGAACAGAGGCATTCTGCGCTGGTATTTGATGCGCACTGGCTGAAGACACCGTTAGTGCGGACGCGGGAAAATCTGACTGAATACTTACAACGTATTCCACTGCAATGGTTTCAGAAGCAGCATTATCCACGACTGTTGAGTTACCGAGTGACACAATTACTGGCGGATGCAGGTTGGGATGTTGGGAGTGATATGGATACGGTGGCGGGCAAACTGAATATGACCGCGCGTACCCTACGGCGTAAACTGGCGGATGAAGGCGTGAGTTTCCAGCAGCTAAAAGATGGGCTACGCCGGGATCAATCGATTAATCTACTGGGGGATAATGGGCTGACTATTGCGGCGGTGGGGCAGCAGATTGGTTTTGAAGAACCAGCGGCGTTTTCGCGAGCGTTCAGAAAGTGGACGGGGATAACTCCGTTGGTTTATCGGCGGGGGTTGGGGTGATATTACACCCGCACAGCTTATCGAGATTGAGCGTGCAGCAAGAAACGCCCTGCAAAATATCTTCGGTGCGAGAGGCCCCACTACTATGTGGTCATGCGTAATAGCTCGCCTACCTAAACTCACTATTAAAGGCTTCAAAAAGGCATTTGTACCTTGTAATGTTCGAGCCACCAACGACTATAAGGACAGAGTTCACTTAGCGTACCTGCGTAATATTTATAGTCAGCCCCCTGTAGTGCAGTACTTTCAAGCCAAGGGTGTAAAGGTCGATCAAGAACGCTACGCGCTATCTGAACTCTTACAATGGATCTTTAGGTCAGCGATAAGAGAGCAGGAAAACGTTAGCCTCTACCTACCGTCTAAACGCATGCGGCAGTTACTGTATGGGTGGTCTGGAGGCTTATGTAAGGTCTAACGAGCAGTCCCGCTAAAGCAACTCTGACCCAACCCCATCACCAATAAAACAGTGGCAGCCATACCAAACGCCTTCAAAAAACCGGTGTGATTTACACGGACATATCCACTTGGAATGATCACGTTTATCCCCCCCTTACCGGGGGCACAGGCTACATAGTGTTGAAACGGAAGGCTATCCCTAGGTTCCATGCGTGGACCTAGGGGCCACTGTTACGAGGTCCTAGGCTATGGTCAGGTGGTTTGAGTGGCTAACGAACAGGCTATAGGGCATCGGTAAGGGTGTCCTGAATCAGGCCGATGAGCGCATACCGTCGGCAGGATCACTGTAGTTGCACCAGAGGGCTTTGTGTAACACCAACTGTGACACCTGAGCGCAAGCTTGACGTCGCTACAGCTCCCGTAGTACCGTTGAGAAGCGTACAGATCAAGCGTCTTAGCGCCACACATAGGAAAGGAACTGCAAGACTGGCTGTCTCCGGGCACCATCTTTTAGTTTATTTCTTATTGTTTAACACCCGCTCGGGACTATGTCCCTCGCTACGTTGTGTGGCTCTATCCCTTAGCCTGTACGCATT
>Ga0206678_10000317_pt1 | contig 30566 bp, 29 predicted proteins | sample M180m12015metaG_FD_155453 | JGI IMG/M metagenome (GOLD analysis project Ga0206678, IMG submission 155453) | Ammonia-oxidizing marine archaeal communities from Monterey Bay, California, United States - M1 80m 12015 | ecosystem: Environmental > Aquatic > Marine > Intertidal zone | place: USA... | reverse complement strand
TTGCAGCTGATCCCGAAATATTATTAATGGATGAACCATTTAGTGCGCTCGATCCATTAATCAGAAGACAGCTTCAAATAGAGTTTATTAAGCTATCGAAAAAATTAAAGAAAACAACAGTCTTTATTACTCATGACTTAGATGAGGCAGTTAAGGTTGGACATCGTATCGCCATCATGAGGGATGGTAAAGTTATTCAAGTTGGGACCCCTGAAGAAATAGTCATGAAACCAGAAGATGACTATGTGGCAGACTTTGTTAAGGGAATCTCAAGACTCGAAGTTGTAAAAGCGAATTCAATTATGACTCCATTAGATGAATATAGTAAGAATAATGGCGATATTCCACAAGACGCTATAAGAATGAACGAAGGTGATGTTTTAAGTAGTTTAATTGAGAATTCCGTCTCAAGTGACATACCTATAGTGATAACAAACCGATCTGGCCAAGATGTCGGTGTGATATCTCATAAAGATCTACTACTTTCTATTGTTGAGGGTCAAGATGAGTAAAGATAATCCAATAAGTAAAGATGATTATGCAAATACAGATCAAATTCAAGATTTTGTAAAGACTAATTCTGACTACTATATTCATGAATTTGAGCGAATCAACAATACTTCAAAGTTTATTTTTTCATTTAATTTAGCAGCTTTTTTATTTGGATCAATATGGTTTGGCATTCGAAATATATGGAGCTGGTCACTAGCATTTTTAATTATTGAAACGTTTGCAATTGTTCAAATTGTTAGAGGTTTCTTTGGAAATATTAGTATAGAAGCCTATAAAAAAATTGACCAAATTCAGTCAACAATTGATTTTCGACAGAAACAACTACAGTCTGCAATAGAGAGCAATTCTGACAAAGTAGAGATGTTTAAAAGAACCATTAAGTCGCTGGAAGATTCTATAGCTGGTTACTTGCAAGAAGCTCAAAGTATTGAAGCCTCAGGAGTTTCAATTGCCATTGGTGGAATTGTTTTATTTATCTTTATAAGAGTACTTCAAGGCGTATTAGCAAATTCAATTTTGGAAAAGAAGTTTTCTGAATGGCTTTCAAATAAGCTTATTAGTCCAGGAATGGAATTTAAAAATTACCTACTAAGTATAAGTTTTGCACTGATAATCGTTGTCTTTTCGACAATTCACTATAGTTTTCCAGATTTAGTGAAACTGTTTGCTGACTTTCCTACTCATCCAGATATAAGACTTGCTTCAATAGATGGTGTAGAAGGGGCCTTTGATTATGCAGTTATTAAGGGTGATGCTCTTTTTAGTACTATTACATATGGAATAAGAACTGTACTGGATTCACTGGAGATGCTATTTGTTAAAACACCATGGATTGTGGTCATAAGTGCCATTGTCCTGATGACTGGACTCTCCGCAGGACCAAGAGCTGCGCTCTTCTCTCTCTCATTTTTGGCATATATGGGATTTTTAGGGTTCTGGGTAAAAGCAATGACAACATTGGCTTTATTGGGAACTGCAGCAATTCTTAGCATCTCTATTGGAATACCTCTAGGAATTTATTGTGCTACCAGACCAAAGTTCTATTCATTCATTAGACCAATCATGGACTTTATGCAAACTATGCCTGCATTTGTATTTATGATTCCTGTTATCGCCTTTTTTGGAACTGGAAAGGTTTCTGCAGTAATTATTACAATGATTTTTGGTGGAACCCCTGTAGTTAGACTAACCGTATTAGGTTTAAGAGGTGTTCCAGAAAGTATTAGAGAGGCAGCTATAGCCTATGGAGCCTCTAAATGGTATCTCTTGACAAAAGTTGATCTACCTCTTGCAATGCCTACTATCCTTGCGGGTGTTAATCAAACTGTTATGTTGAGTTTAGCTATGGTTGTTGTTGCTTCCTTGATTGGCGCTAAAGGTTTAGGTCAAGATGTTTTGGAGGCATTGCAATACGCAAATGTTGGACAGGGCATATTAGCTGGTATCGCTATCTTATTCTGCGCACTAATACTAGACAGAATAATACAAGGCAAAAAAAGAGTGTAAATATCTTATGAAAATATAATTAGGTTGAATAAATATGAATAATAAATTTAATAGAATGAATTTAGGGCATTTCCCTACCCCAATAGAGCCACTAAATAATCTTTCCGGTTATTTAAACGGACCCGAAATATATATCAAAAGGGATGATTGTACCGGTCTAGCAACAGGTGGAAATAAGACAAGAAAACTAGAATTTTTAATGCCCGATGCTATTAATAATCAGGCAGACCTTGTTGTGACAGTTGGCGCCGTTCAATCTAACCATACAAGACAAACTGCAGCGGCGTGTGCTAAATTAGGGTTGAAATGTCTTATAGTTTTAGAACAAAGACTAGAAGATGCTCCAGATGCCTATATGACATCAGGCAATGTTTTTTTGGAAAAGCTTTTCGGCGCTGAAATAGTAATCTGCCCTAAAGGTAAGGATGTAAAAGAGTATGCTGAAGAAATAATGAGCGAAAGAAGAAATAAAGGAGCCAACCCTTACTATATTCCTGTTGGTGGTAGTAATCATATTGGACAACTTGGATACGTTGAATGCATGAGAGAAATTATTGAATACGACAAAGAAAACTTATTTACTCATATTGTTCTAGCAAGTGGAAGTGGAGGGACTCATTCAGGTATTGTTGCAGGAAAAACATATTACAAAAGTAATATAAATATAATTGGCATCAGTGTTAAAGACAGCAAGCATGACCAAGAAGAGAAAATTTACAAAATGGCACAAGATGGTTGTAAATATATTCAATGTAATGAACCAAAACGAGAAGACGTTGAAGTCTTTGATGGTTATGTAGGTGGAGGTTATGGTGTTCCAACTAAAGGCATGACTGATGCTGTTAATTTACTAGCTACAAAAGAAGCTATCCTTCTTGATCCTGTCTACTCTGGAAAAGGCTTTGCTGGTTTAATTGACTTAATACAAAATAAGCATTTTAAAGACTCAGACAAAATCTTATTTATTCATACTGGTGGTGCCGCTGCATTGCATGCTTATGAATGGGCTTTTAGTTAATAAAAATGCAACTTTTTCGGATTGTCGGAAATATAGGTATGCTCTTTCTCGCACTTGGAATGGTAAAAAGAAAACTATTTTGTTTATTGGCTTAAACCCGTCAACTGCAAATGAAAAGATAGACGATCCAACCATACGTAGATGTATTAACTATGCTCAAAACTGGGGGTATGGTAGCCTTTTAATGGTCAATCTATTTGCCTATAGGGCAACAATGCCTAGTGAACTCAAAAATGTAAAAAATCCGATCGGCAATGATAATGATCTACATATTATAGAACTTTCAAAAAAGGCGGATATAGCTGTTGCTGCCTGGGGTAATGAAGGGTCTCTTTTAAGTAGAGACAAAGAAGTAAAAAAAATACTTCCGAATCTAATGTGCTTAAAAATAAACAAATCTGGTCAACCTTCTCACCCTTTATATCAAAAAAAAGATCTAAAATTAATTAAGTACTCTTGATGGCTATTTTTCAACAAACTACAACCAGTTTGATACACTGAAACATTAATATTGCCTATAATTCTATATGGATAAAAAAAGAACATTTTAATTAAAAAAACTAGTGATTAATGACTACATTTAATCTATGAAATACATCGTAATTGACCCAGTAATCTTAGACTTAGGTTTTGTGAAAATTTACTGGTATGGTGTTATGTATTTGTTGGCTTTTTTGGCCGCTTATTTTCTTGCTAGATATCGAGTTAAAAACAATCAAAACTGGAATATTAGGCAAGTTGACGATCTAATTTTTTATGGCGCCTTGGGTGCTGTTTTAGGTGGAAGGCTAGGCTATTTAGTTTTTTATAATTTTTCGATTTTTATCTCAAACCCTTTGACCTTTTTTAATTTCCAAAATGGAGGAATGTCCTTTCATGGAGGCTTTATAGGCGTCCTGCTTGCCATGTTATTTTTTAATAGAAAGTCAAACCATAGTTTTTTTCAAACCACAGATTTTATCGCTCCATTGGTGCCATTAGGATTAGCATTTGGTCGAATAGGTAACTACATAAATGGAGAACTTTGGGGAAAGATTACCACTAGCCCTTTGGGTTTATACGCACCTGACCAGAGCGGTCAATGGGCCCATCGATATCCAACGCAGCTCTATGAGGCTTTTCTAGAGGGCTTTGTTTTGTTTGTTATATTATGGATTTTTAGTAAAAAAGATCGGCCAGTTATGGCGATATCATCTCTATTTTTGATTTTCTATGGAACCTTTAGATTTATAATTGAATTTATTAGGGCTCCAGATTCTCATTTAGGTTATATGGCCCTAGAATGGATAACCATGGGACAGCTATTAAGTTTTCCAATGATTTTGGTTGGATTGTATATGTTTTATAAATCATATTTTTTAATGGGGCGCTTATGAAGCAGTATCTAGATTTTTTAAAGCTTGTAAGGGATACAGGGTCAGAAAAGACTGACAGAACGGGAACTGGAACGAAAAGTATTTTCGGTTACCAAATGCGCTTTAATCTAAAAGAAGGCTTCCCTTTAGTGACAACTAAGAGGGTACATATTCCTTCAGTTGTTCATGAATTATTGTGGTTTTTAAAGGGCGACACTAATATTCAGTATTTGCAAGAAAACAAGGTTAATATTTGGAATGAATGGGCAGATGAGAATGGAGACTTAGGGCCGGTCTATGGCTCTCAATGGCGTAAATGGAATAATAAAGATGGCGAAGAGATTGATCAAATTACTGAGGCAGTAAGACTGATAAAAAACTCACCTGACTCGAGGCGAATTATAGTTTCAAGTTGGAATGTTGGAGAACTAGATAGCATGGCTCTTGCGCCATGTCATACGCTCTTTCAGTTCTATGTTGCTGATGGAGAGCTATCGTGTCAACTTTATCAAAGAAGTGCTGATATTTTTTTAGGCGTTCCATTCAATATAGCCTCATACGCCTTATTAACACATATGGTTGCTCAGCAATGTGACCTAGAGGTTGGTGATTTTGTTTGGAGTGGCGGTGATTGCCATATTTATTCCAACCATTTCGAGCAAGTTAATACTCAACTCAATCGAACCCCTAAAGCACTACCAAGGCTAATTATCAAAAGAAGAGCAAATACAATTTTTGATTATAAATATGAAGACTTTGAGTTTGATAATTACATTTATGATGACCCAATTAAGGCGCCAGTAGCGATTTAGCTTGTTATGGAAAAACTACAAAAAAATATTGATTATCATTTCAGTGATGTTGCACTTCTAAAGCAGGCTTTAACTCACCGAAGCGCTAACAAAAATAACAATGAAAGGCTAGAGTTTCTTGGTGATAGTATCCTTGGGTGCGTTATTTCTCAGGAGCTTTATCATCGTTTTCCTTTGGTTGATGAAGGTCAACTATCAAGACTTCGCTCATCTTTAGTTAGAGGTCAGACCTTGGCTAAGCTAGCAAAATCAATTAATTTATCTGAAACACTCTTATTGGGTCAAGGGGAACTTAAAAGTGGCGGATTTAGACGTGAATCAATCCAGGCAGATGCCTTCGAGGCAATCTTGGGTGCAATATTTCTTGATTCTGATTATGTAACTGTTAGCGCTGTTATTTTAAAACTTTATGATGAACTATTAAGTGATGCTAGTCCGGATGACTCATTAAAGGATTTCAAAACTCAACTCCAAGAGTTATTACAAAAAAAAGGGCACTCTCTTCCTATCTACGAGTTAATCAAAACAAAAGGGCAAGATCACAATGCAGTTTTTTACGTGAGCTGCCATATTAAAGAATTTAACCTTAGTGTAGAAGAAAACGCGAAAAGCATCAAAAGGGCTGAGCAGGCTTGTGCCGAATTAATTCTTGAGAGCCTTTCTTCTTTATGAGCTTTCAATCAGGATTTATTGCAGTAGTAGGGCGCCCTAACGTAGGCAAATCAACGCTCATAAACGAACTGATCGGACAAAAACTCTCAATTACTTCTCATAGACCTCAAACGACAAGACACCGAATCAATGCAATAGATACTCAGTCAAACTACCAAATGATTTTTGTTGACACGCCAGGTATACATATTGGCAACAAAAAAGCAATAAATTCGTATATGAATAAAGCCGCCAGCTCAAGCTTTGCTGACGTAGATATGATTATTTGGCTTGTTGAAGTGTTTAAATGGACAAAAGAAGATGGGCGCGTTTTAGAGCATTTAAATCAAATTGAAGTCCCAGTAATTCTCTGTGTAAATAAAGTCGACAAACTAAATTCAAAAGATCAGGTACTTCCTTATCTAGAAACAATAGGTGATAAGTTTAAGGCTAATGAGGTTTTTCCTTTATCAGCATTCAATCCGAGTGATACAAAAGAATTAAGGAAGTTAATCCTTAAGTTTCTTCCTCAGCAGAAAGCTCTCTTTGACTCAGATTACATAACTGATCGCTCTCAAAAATTTGTTGTATCAGAATTTATTCGAGAAAAATTAATGCGAAACCTTTCCAAAGAGCTTCCTTATGACATAACAGTGGAAATTGAAAAGTTTGATTTAGATGGTCAAATGTATAGGATAGCTGCAAGAATTTTTGTTGACAAGCCTTCTCAAAAGAGCATTGTAATTGGTAGCAAAGGGGAGATGCTTAAAAAAATTGGTCAGGAGTCCCGAATAAGTATTGAAGGCTTTTTAGAAAAAAAAGTTTTCTTGGAATTGTGGGTCAAGGTTAGACAGGGATGGTCTGATGATAAAAGAGCTCTAGCTTCGTTGGGCTATGACTAGAATAGAGAATACGCCAGCTTTTTTAATCCACCGAAGAATGTACCAAGGCAACTCTCTTTTGCTGGACTTTTTTACCGAGCATTACGGTAGGATTCGCTTAATGTCTCGTGGTGCAAGAAGTAAAAAAACATCGCTCCAAATGTTCCAGTGCTTAAAAATTTCTTATACAGGTAAGGGTGATTTAAAAAACCTTACTCAATGGGAATCTAATGATGAGCCACGTCGACTAATGGGTGATGACCTTATAATTGCTATTTATGCCAATGAACTCCTCTCTAGACTCTTACCTCAGGATGATGAATATAAAGCGTTATTTGACTCATATTGGAGCTACATTAAGCAAATTAATAAGCAATCAGGTCCCGAGAAAGAATATTCCCTTAGATTGTTTGAAAATCAACTTCTACAAGAGCTCGGCTATGGTCTAGATTTTAGTGAAGACTATGAAGGCAACCCTATTAACCCTAGTATCAATTATGAATTTCATGAGCACCAGGGGTTTTTTGCTAATGCTGATGGTAAAATATTGGGTGAGATTCTTTTAAATATTGCCAATGCAAATAAGAATTGTCCTAGTACTGAACAATTATCTATCTTAAAGATATTGAACCGAAAGAGACTGAAACTACTTTTGGGTGAAAAACCACTTAAAAGTAGAGAATTATTTTTTGTTAATTAAGTGTAAATTATGAGTATTTTTTTAGGTGTTAATATAGATCATATTGCTACGTTGAGGCAAGCAAGAGGCACCAAATACCCTAATCCAATAGAGGCGGCTCGAATCTGTGAAGGTTCTGGAGCTGATAGTATTACTTTACACCTTAGAGAGGATAGGCGTCATATTCAAGATAGAGATGTAGTGGATTTAAAATCAAAACTTAAAACCAAAATGAATCTGGAAATGGCTGCAACCGATGAGATGCTCAGGATTGCCTCTGAAATCTCCCCCGAAGATTGTTGTTTGGTACCAGAAAAGCGCCAAGAACTTACAACTGAAGGTGGTTTAGATGTTGCATCCCAGTTATCACGAATGAGAGATGTATGTGATCAGCTCCGATCTAATAATATTAGAGCCTCCCTTTTTATTGATGCAGACATGAGACAGATTGATGCAGCAGCAGAATGCAAAGCGCCTGTAATTGAAATCCATACAGGTCACTACGCTGATGCTACCAACCAAAAGGATATTGAGTTGGAACTTAAAAAGATAATAGAGGCTTGTGAATATGCACATAGCTTGGGTATTCAAGTAAATGCAGGTCATGGACTGACCCTTGAAAATACTAGTGCTATAGCAAAAATTGACTCAATTGTAGAATTAAATATAGGTCACTCTATTATTTCTAGGGCTTTATTTGTTGGCCTAGCCAATGCAACTTCTGAGATGAAAGCATTACTACTGGAGGCAAGAGGGTAATGATTTATGGTGTTGGGACTGATATTGTGAATATTGAGCGCATTCAGAAAGTAATATTAAAAAATAGAGAGGGCTTCATTAAAAGGGTTTTAACAGAGCATGAACAAGCGTTATTTACTAATAAGGCTGATAGCGCGGCTTTTTGCGCCAAACGATTTGCCGCCAAAGAGGCATTTTCAAAGGCCTTAGGGACTGGTATTGGAAGGGCAGTCAGCTTTCAAGATTTAACCATTAGAAATAACGACAATGGCAAGCCACACTTTATCCCTAGTGAAAAATTACGATTGTATTTGTTAGAGAAGGGGGTTAAACAAGCTCACTTAAGCATTTCTGATGAAAGCCAATATGCGGTTGCATTTGTAGTGCTAGAGGCAACTGATAAGAACTAAGCTAACAAACTATACAACTCTAAAACGGTATATCATCCTCGAAGTCATCTTTCGCTACAGGAGTTATCTTTGGAGCTGATTGTACATTTTGAGCAGGGGCTTCCATTTTCGTATTAGAGGATTCACTTGGAGCACTCATATTTGAATCATCACGACGATCAAGCATTTGAAAAACACCATTGAATCCACCTACAACAACACTTGTTGAATATTTTTCAATCCCAGCATTATCAGTATATTTTGTTGTTTGCAATTTGCCTTCGACATAAACCTTAGAGCCTTTATCTGTATATTGAGCAGCAACTTCAGCAAGCTTACCAAATAAACTTACACGATGCCATTCAGTTCTCTCTTGTTTTTCACCAGTATTTTTATCAGTCCAAGAATCACTAGTAGCCACAGATAAATTGGTTACTGCATTTCCAGACGCACCATATTTTAATTCAGGTTTTGCACCTAGATTTCCAACCAAAATAACTTTATTTATGCCCGCCATTTTTTACTCCTCTAATGTTATCGTTTTAAGTGGCAAAGTAAGCATTAAAAACCACCAAATAATTGCTACAAATATGGTGAACAAGAATACACTATTTAAGTCGAAAATGTTATAAATAAGACCTCCAATTGCACCACCAAAAAAAGTTCCTAAAAACTGAGAAGTTGAAAAAACACCCATCGCAAGACCGCGCTTTGAAGTACTTGCAGTTTTAGATAAAAGCGAAGGAAGTATTGCCTCAATTGTGTTAAAGGCAATAAAGAAAACCGTTAATATAAACAGAAAAACTGAAAAACTTAATTCTAAATAAAAAAACAAAACCTGACTAATAATTAAAAGAGTGATACTGAATATCAAAATTAATTTTGTTTTTTTAAACTTTTCAGAAATAATAATTAATGGAAGCATACCTAAGAATGAAAGAAGAACCGCTGGAAGGTAAAGTTGCCAATTATCAATCATAGTGATAATTTTATTATCCATTATCAATAAAGGCATCACTATAAAACCACTAGAAAGAATTAAATGGAGAGAAAAAACACTAAAGTCTAATCTCAATAGTTGCCCATTTAATACCTCCTTGAATGCGCCAAAAGATAGGCGGTAATAATTGATTGGCTTTGAATTGGGAAGAGTAAAGACTATAAACATAGCAATAACTGAAAGAACAGCGATAACCCAGAAAAGACCCTCTAGACCAACCCTTGAAGTTATTATTGGACCAATAATTAAAGACAACATAAATGCAACTCCAATTTGAAACCCAACAAAAGCGTTTGCTTTTGCTCTATTATTTTCAGAGATCGAGTCAGCTAAAAAAGCCATTAATACAGCTGAAATAGCGCCACCACCCTGAAAAGCTCTACCAATTACAACAAAATAAATATTTGAAGTATTGGCAGCTATCAAACTACCAATTAAGAAAATTATTAATCCTAAAATTAATAACGGCTTGCGTCCGTATCTATCTGAGAGGTAACCAAAAGGAATTTGAAATATTGCTTGAGTTAGGCCATATATTCCAATAGCTAAGCCAATCAAGAATGGTGTCGAGTTGGTGTATTCATTAGCATATACACTCATTACCGGGAAAAGCATAAATAAGCCCAACATTCTAACTGCCATTATTAAGGAAACCTTAAAGGCAAAAAATCTTTCAGATGAGTTCATGGCTGAGTTGTTTTTTTTCTCTACTAATCTATTGTGTAATTAGGAGAGTAGCTAGGAAAACTAGATACAAGAACGGTTCTTGCATCAGTAGCTAATTTTTCTGCATGAATAGCGTCATAATTGTAAGCCATTAAGTGGAGGCTATCTGCAACAGAAGAGCTATTAGGAAAGTTCTCAATAATATATTTAGAGCGGTTAATTGCAGCTATATGAGAGCCATTATTTGTGTAATATAATGCGATATAGAATTCATGCTTAGCAATGGTATTTTTAAATATAAAAAGCTTTTCTCTTGCTTCTTCTGAGTATTTTGAATTTGGAAATTTCTCTATCAACAAGGAAAAGTAATCGTACGCATCACGAACACTTTGAACATCCCTTTGGGCACTCTCGGTAATAATATCATCAAGGATAGATGAAGATTTATCTTCTGCAATTACACCTCTAAGATAATATGCATATGGAGTTGACTCAAGATCGGGATACCTTTCAATAAAGTCATCCAATTGGAGTATTGCTCGATTATGTTTTTTGCGTTTAAAGAGGTTATATGCAATATCTAACCTTGCTTGAAGAGCGTATTTTGAAGACGGGTAAGCAGATATTATGACTTCAAATTGTTCGATAGCCTGATCTATAGAGCCTGCATCAATTTTATCTTCTGCTAACTCATACAAAGCTTTTGGAGAAAGCCCATCTCCAAGAGGCTTTCGGACATCCTTGTCTGAGCCAAATGGCGAACAGCCACTCAATAACACTATTAATGAAAAAACGAATATAAGTGGCTTAAACATACAGGGATATCATATTAATAATAATGGAAGGTAATTATACTTAGGAGTTTTAATAACGGAAACCTTTGTATAAAGAACTTTGTCCTAATAGCAACTTGCTTATAATTATAAGACTTAAATTAATTTAATAACTAAATGGCGGGTTCTTTCTTTAACAAAAAATCGCAAATTACAGACTTATGGGTTGTTTTAGAGGCTTACCTTTCTAATGAAGAAGTTAGTCTCATTAAAAAAGCATATAAACTTGCTGAAAAGGCTCATTCTGGTCAGTTAAGGCATTCAGGTGAATCCTACATTTATCACCCATTAGCTGTCGCTTTAATTCTTGCAGAATTAAAGTTAGATTATTACTGTATTGTTGCTGCAATACTTCATGATTGTATTGAAGATACCTCTATAACTAAAGATGATGTTGAAAAGGAATTTGGAAGTCAAGTAGCACATATTGTTGAGGGCGTTTCTAAATTAACACACTTAGAGTTCAATTCAAGTTCTCAAAAACAAGCGAAAAATTTTCAAAAGCTTGTTTTTGCAATGTCAAAAGATATGAGGGTAATGGTTATCAAGCTTGCTGATAGGCTTCATAATATGCGCACTATAGACTCAATGAGTGATGAAAAACAAATACAAAAAGCAAAAGAAACTTCTGAAATTCATGCGCCAATAGCAAGGCGCCTTGGATTACATAGTATAAGGGTAGAGCTAGATGATTTGTGTTTTAAAACACTACATCCTAGAAAACACTTAATACTTAAAAGAAAAATTCGTAAGCAGTATGGAAACCAAAAAAAAGCAATCTCTCGCATTCAAACTGAAATCGAAAAAAGATTAAAATTTGAAGGTATTAATGCTTCTATCGAAGGACGTCAAAAGCAGCCAAGTAGTGTTTACAACAAGATGAAGCTTAAATCTAGAAAATTCACTGAAATACTAGATATGCATGCCTTTAGAATAATTGTTGATAATACCAATGCCTGCTATCAAGCAATGGGTCATATTCATAGCCTATATAAGCCTTTACCTCTAAAGTTTAAAGATTACATTGCAGCACCTAAATCAAATGGCTATCAATCAATCCATACAGTCTTAATAGGACCAAGAAAAATGTTTATGGAGATCCAAATCCGTTCACAAGAAATGCATTTTATTTCTGAGTATGGTATTGCTGCACATTGGCACTATAAAAATACTGACAAACCAACTGAAAAGTTAGCTCAAAGTTGGCTTGGATCTTTATTGGACATCCAACAAAGTTCAGACTCATCTATGGACTTCCTAGAGAGCACAAAGGCTGATTTATTCTCAGAGGAGGTATTTGTTTTCACTCCTGGGGGAAAAATAATTCCTCTGCCTTTAAGAGCGACTGTACTTGATTTTTCTTATGCGGTACATACAAGCGTGGGCAAAAGATCCCAAAAGGCAACAATCAATGGAATTGAGGCTGAACTATCAACACAACTCAAGTCCGGTCAAACTGTAGAAATAATTACAAGCCGATTTGTAAAGCCTCAACCAAGTTGGTTAGATATTGTAGTCACCTCTAAAGCTAAAAGTGCAATTAAAGCCCATCTAAAAGAAAACTCCAAAACTGAACTCGCAAAACTTGGCAAGCATTTAATTGCTGATGCATTGAATTATCAAAAAATTAAAATTAATGATATTCCGAAAGATAAATGGGAGCAGTGTTTCAGTGACCTTCACTGTGCAAACTACCAAGAGCTATACATTAAAGTTGGGTTATCAGAAATATTTGTTGTAGCTGTAGTTAATAATCTTTTAAAAGATATAAATAATGAAACAATAAACACAATAACTATAAATAAAACAAAAGGAATGGCGATTATCTTTGCTCGTTGTTGCTATCCAATTCCTGGCGATCAAGTTACTGGCGTCTTAACAACCACAAAAGGCTTAGTAATGCATCGCTCAAATTGCTCAAACTTAGAGCACATCAAAGAAAAGAATGCCCAATGGATGGAAATTGATTGGAAATCTGATGAAAAAGAACTCTTTGAAGTTGGTATCAGCTGTCTGGTAGAAAATCGAAGCGGACGATTAGCAGCCATTGCAAATACGTTGGCTAACCTTGGTGTTAATATTGAAAATATCGAACAACAAGAAAAGCCTGACTCTACAAGACTATTTCATATTACTGTAGTCATAACTAATATCATTCAACTTAATAATGTATTAGATCAATTAAATAAATTACCTCACCTTATTTCTGCAGAAAGGATTTAATATTAAAAAATGTTTAAAGCAAGCAACCGAATTGATTAAAATTACATTTTTATTAATTATTGTCCCTATCGCATCATGATTTGTTGGACCGATTCTCTAGAAATTGCCATTTCACTCGAAGAAAACCATCCCAGCATTGACCCTCAAACTATAAATTTTGTTGATCTACGTCAACTAGTCATGGATCTTGATGATTTTGAAGAAGGTAATAGTCAATGCGGTGAAAGAGTCCTAGAGGCTATACAAATGGCCTGGATTGAGGAAAATGAATGAAATACATTAAGTTTTTTATATTGTTTGGTTTGCTAGCCTCTTTCTCAGCTAATGCACTTTTAGAAGTTAACATTATTAAATCTAAAGAAGATTCGTTTCCTATAGTTATAGCTCCTTTTGAAATGATTGGAAACTTTAAAGAGGATTCTGACATAGCAAAAATTATAAGAAAAAACTTAAATATGTCAGGCCAATTTGATGCTAAAAGTACAAACCAACTAACTACCGGCCCAATTGACTTTGATTTTTATCTTAAACACAAAAAAGATGCTATTGTTCTTGGAAAGATTCGACAAATTAGCTCTAATGTTAACCATGCAGAAATATATATTTATGATGTTTTAACTCAAAAACCTCTTTATCGGAATAAAATAGCATTTACAAATGGAGCTCTACGAAAAACAGCTCATGCTTTAAGTGATGTTATTTATTATGCTCTCCTAGGTCAAAAAGGTTCTTTTAATACGAAATTATCATTTGTTACTGTTAATGAAGAAAAGAATGGTAAGAGAAAATACCGGCTTGTAATTTCAGATTGGGATGGAAAAAATCAACAAGTAATTATTGGATCAGATGATCCTATTTTGTCTCCAGCCTGGTCAGCTGATCAAAGAAAAATAGCTTATGTTTCTTTTAAAAACAATCGATCTGATGTTTTTGTTAAGTATGTTTTTCAAAACACTAATCCAATAAAATTACCTAAATTTGATGGCATTGCTTCTTCTCCAACCTGGCACCCAGATGGAAAAAGTCTTGCTTTAACACTCTCTAAAGATGGGAATAAAGATATTTATTTATATAATTTTGACTCTAAAAAACTCAAAAGGTTAACCACAAATATTGCAATTGACACAGAAGCTAATTTTTCACCAGATGGTAAAAGTATCGCCTTCACTTCCAATAGAACAGGTCAGGTTCAAATTTACATAAAGAATCTCAAATCAGGAAAAATTTCTCGTGCAACCTTTGAAGGTCGTTACAATGCTAAACCTGTTTTCTCGCCTGATGGAAAAGACCTTGCATTAATTCATCGTGTTGGCAAAGACTATAGACTAGCTTTGCTTGATATAGCCTCAAGAGATTTAACAGTATTAACTCAAAATAAATCAGATGAGTCGCCATATTTTTCTCCAAATGGTGGTATGATTATTTATTCAACTAATCGAGACAACAAGGGAATATTGTCTATAATTTCCCTTCATAACTATCAGACTGTTGAGCTTATGCAAAAAGAAGGCGAAGTCCGAGAACCAAGTTGGTCAAATTATTCTAATTAAGGAAACTAAAATGTCAAAAAAAATTCTATTATTATCAAGTGTAATTTTTTTAAGTTCTTGCGCTACCACTAGCATTTCTGAGTTAGGTGATAAGTTTTTAGACCTAATTAACCCATCTGATGCCCCAGCAGAGGTCACTGATCTAAGTGAGGAAGTTTTTGTTGCATACGATGATAGTGCAGGCTTTACATTTGAAGAGTTAGAAGTTTTAAGTAATGATGAGCTTATTGAGATTGCTAAAGAAAAAGGCTTGGAAGACTTGCTAAAGATTGACGCTGATGGAAATCTTCAGAACAGAGATGAAATAATAAATGCGCTCCTTGAAGCTGAAGCTTTATTAGACAATGCCACTCAGGAGCTCCAATCATTATCAAACGACGCTTTAATTGAAAGAGCTGAAGAGAAAGGAATGGATAGTGTTATAGTTTCAGGAGAACTTAAGACGCTATCTAACGATGAGTTAATCGAGATAGCAAAAGAAAAAGGCATGGAAGATACTTTAATTTTAGATGCTGATGGTAACCTTCAAAATAGAGATGAAGTGATTAAAGCGCTAACAGATAATCTAATAATTTTAGACGAAGACGGTAATATTCAAAATAAAGATGAAGTCATAGAAGCTCTACGAGAGGGTGCTGAGGAAACTAAGTTGGCTGCTTTGTTACTTGAGAATGCTGGAATTACGTCCACTCTTTATTTTTCTTATGACGACTCTGAAATAGACGAGGTAGCAACCAGAATAATTATTCAACATGCCAATTTTATGCAAAGCAACCCATCTTTTAACCTTCGATTAGAGGGACACGCAGATGAAAGGGGTACTCGTGAATATAATCTAGCACTTGGTGAAAATCGTGCGCTTAATGTTAAAGAAGTTTTAGGGCTTTACAATCTTGAAGATAGGATTGTAGTAGTCAGTTACGGAGAGGAACAGCCTATCTTGACTGGTAGCAACGAAGAAGCTTGGGAAAAGAATCGTCGAGTAGAATTTTCTTATTACTAGAGGTAAAATTCCTCAATTCTATTTTTTACTAATCAGTTGTTTCGTCTGATGAAAAAGACTCTGCTTAAACTTATTTTATCAATGTTCTGCATATTTTCTGTGCTTGAAATAAATGCAGATGAAGGTTTAGACCTTGAAATGGCATTTTTTAAAATTAATAAAGAAGTCAAATCCCTTAATAACGAGATTCTTTCTCTAAAAGAAGAGAATGAACTTCTAAAGGAAACACAAAGGCAAAATTCTGAAAAAATAGCTAAATTGTTTGAAATAATCGAATTAAACTCTACTGAAAATAAAAAAGAAGAAGTAACGCTTAAAACAGATATAGAAAAAAATGCACTTAAACTATATTCTGATGGAAAAAGTCAATTTGTAGTTGGAGACTATGAAAAAGCTATAGAGTTATTTATAAACTACTTAGAAAATTTTCCAGACTTAGAAAACGTAGCAGATTCAAAATTATGGCTCGGAAGAGCATATTCTAGAAGTGAAGCATACATAGATTCTAAAAAATCCTATCTAGACTTTCAATCTAGTCACACCAATCACCCAAAATATGCTGACTCTTTATATGAGTTGTCACGAGTCCTTATTGAGCTTAAGGAGCTTAATAATGCTAAATTATTATTATTAGAAATGATTGAAGGCTATCCAAATCATTCACTAACTAAAAAAGCTAACCAATTACTTCTAGAGCTTTAAATAAGTGAAAATTCTAGAAATACAAAAAGTTGATTTAGCTTCTTTTTGTTATCTTAATAGTAAGAGATATCCTTTTTTACTTGAAAGTGTAAATCATAACGACTTCAATAGATACTCTATATTATTTGCTTTTCCAGGTGAAAGTATTGTTCTTAAGAGCTTTTCTGACTTTGACTTTTTAAATGAACTTAAAAATCAATTTAAACCAAATAATTTAAATTCTGACCTGCCTTTTGTTGGTGGTTGGTTTGTTTACCTCTCGTATGAATTAATAGGGCAAATTGAATCCTCCTTATCTTCCGAGGTTTATAGGTCTAATCTTCCAATTGCTTATGCAGTAAAAATACCCTCTGCTATCATTATCGATCATCAGCTAGACAAGACATATCTTATTGATCAAGATAGCAATGAAGATCGCATTAGTTCAATATTATCTGATATTAAACTTACCAAACCGATACCTAAAAAAGCCATAAACGGAGAGCTATCAGAAGAAAACCAAGAAAAATTTACCGATGGAGTAAAGGCTTGCTTAGATTATATAGTTTCGGGAGACGTTTTTCAGGTCAACCTATCAAGGCAATGGCAATATAAACTTAGTGAACAGATAAATTCAACAACAATCTATTCCGCCTTAAAAAATACGAATCCTGCTCCCTTTTCAGCGCTAATTCAATATGAAAATTTCAGCATAATTTCATCATCCCCAGAAAGACTTTTTAGTGTCACTAATGGTGTCTTACAAACAAGACCTATTGCTGGTACACACCCTAGGGGAAAAGGCTCTGAAGATGACACTCAAAAGGAGAATCTAATAAGCCATCCAAAAGAAATAGCTGAACACGTAATGCTACTTGATCTTGAAAGAAATGATATGGGTAGGGTATGCGAATATGGTAGCGTTTTTGTTAATGAGGTTATGACACTAGAAACTTATCCTTATGTACATCATATTGTATCCAATATCAAAGGCAAACTAAGAAAAGATGTAGGTATAAGTGAAATTGTTAGAGCTCTTTTTCCTGGAGGAACAATCACTGGATGTCCTAAGGTACGCTGCATGCAAATAATTAGCGAGCTAGAACAGATGCCTAGATCAGCCTATACAGGCTCAGTAGGGTATTTAAGTCAAAATGGAAAAATGGACTTTAACATCCTCATTCGTAGCTTTATTCATCAGGAAAATACATTAACTTTTCGAGCCGGTGCTGGAATTGTATACGACTCAATGCCAGACAAGGAACTAGCTGAGACTAAGCATAAAGCTGCTGGATTAGTTAAAGTGTTTAATAATTAAATCTTTAAGGCAAAAACTTTGAAGTCATAGGGTATCTCCTTTCCTTACCAAAAGCATTGCTACTTACCTTTGGTCCCGGAGCTGACTGACGCCGTTTGTATTCATTTTTAAGAATCATTGAAGTTACTTTGTTAACAACTTCAGAATTATGGCCTTGCTCAGTAATTTTGCTAACAGATTGTTTCATTTCAACAAATCGTGTCAAAATATCATCCAAGACATCGTAAGAAGGCAGTGTATCTTGATCAACTTGATTAGGTGCAAGTTCGGCAGAAGGGGGGCGCGTAATAACACGCTCTGGAATAACGTTTGATATTGAGTTTCTATAGTTCGAAAGCTTATATACCATAGTTTTTGAAATATCCTTAAGTGGCGCAAATCCTCCACACATATCACCGTACAATGTGGCATAGCCAACAGCCATTTCAGACTTATTTCCTGTTGCTAGGACAATTTTATGATATTTATTTGATAACGCCATAAGTAAAGTTCCTCGCACTCTGGCCTGAATATTTTCTTCAGTTGAATCCAAAGAAGTATTCTCAAAAAGGTCTTTTAATGATAAATTGAAAGAATCAACCATAGTATGAATATCGATAGTTGAAAATTGTACTCCTTGGCTTTGAGCTTGTAATTCCGAATCTTCTAGACTCATATTAGATGTAAACTGATAGGGCATCATCACTGCATGAACGTTATCAGCACCAATAGCATCCACTGCTACAGCTAGCGTCAAAGCAGAATCAATTCCACCTGATAAACCAATTAATGCTCCATTAAAGGAGTTTTTTTGAATGTAATCACGTGTAGCTAAGACTAGTGCTGAGTAAATGGATTTCTCTTCACTAGATGATTCTAGTTTTTGAATTGAGTTAGTATGAAGACAACTAAACTCTTCGAACTCAGGTAGTTGTAGGGTAATTTCTCCATTTTCGTTGACTACAAAAGAGTTTCCATCAAAAACAACTTCATCTTGGCCTCCAACCATATTGACGTAAATAAACGAAATATCGAATGTTGAAGCATAATTCTTACTTATCTCTAATCGCTCATTATGCTTATCAGATTGAAAAGGTGATGCATTAATTGATATAACTATATCAACATTGTATTGACAAAGCTGTGAAATAGGTCCTTCAATCCATTGATCTTCACAAATTAAAACACCAATTTTAGTTTTCTGACACTCAAACACAAAAGATTCATCACCAGGTGAAAAATAACGTTTTTCATCAAAAACACCATAATTAGGTAATTTCTGTTTATTGTAAATGTGAATAATTTGATTTTTTTGAATACAGTAAGCACTATTAAAAAGAGAATCATTAGTTTTATTAGGAGCTCCAAACAAAACGCTAATAGAAGAAGGTACAGATTTACAAAGAAAATCAATCTGTTCATTAACTTGGGTTATAAATCCATCACGGAATAAAAGATCTTCAGGTGGGTATCCAGTAAGTGCTAATTCAGGAAAAACTATTAAATGCGCTCCTAATTCTGCAGCATCATGAATCAAATTTAACATTTTTTGTGCATTTGATTCAATATCGCCAACAATAGCATTAAATTGAGCTATTTGAATTTTGATAGGCTCTATATCAGAAAATATCTTATTAAGCTGTTCTTGCCAAAATATAGCCTTCGTATTATTGCCAGTATTAATTGCGTGCTCGTATTTAGTATTAGCGACTACTTCAGCTGGGTCAAGATCAAGGATATTAGCGAATAACCAAGCATGTGTTTCACTTAAAGCGGCCTTACCTGAGCTGTATTTACTTAAATTTGATTGATTAATATCATATTTTTGAGCAATTTTATAGTCAGAAAAACCCGTTTTTTGGCGCACTAGAGCAAGATATTCAGTTGTTTTTTTATTCATATTGTATTGTTAATTTAAGTATATATTAGTTATTTTATACCACTATAGGTAATTAATAACTATAGTTATTTTATAACATTAATAAAAATAGAGGTAATTAATAACTATTAAAACCATAACTTATTGATTTATATTGTTTTTTATAGATATATTTTTTTGGAAAATTAATCTGTTGGTCTTGTTTTATTTAGTAGATTGATGTAAATATCTAAACAACGATGAATTGCATTAGTTGAATTTAATTCAATTTTTATTTCTCAAAAAATACAGTTTAAACCGCTCTATTTTTATATGAATAACTGCATTCACTTAGTGAGAGAAGGGTGAATTGATTTCTATTTTTATTTAAATATAAGCATCAAAGCCTCCAAAGTAGTGATAAAATTTCTGTAATCCTCATTCATTTGTGAAGGATTGTTATACTTTGAAACTCATTAAGGAGATATATATGAAACAATTACTAAAATTGTCTGCTGCCTCATTATTAGTTGTAGGTGCACTTAGTGTACAGGCTTCTACTTTGAGCGATGTTCAGGCAAAAGGTCACCTATCATGTGGTGTATCTAAAGGACTAGCTGGATTCTCTTCTGCTGACTCTGCTGGTACATGGACTGGTATTGACGTTGACGTATGTCGTGCTGTTGCAGCTGCAACACTTGGCGATGCTACAAAAGTTAAGTTTGTACCGTTAACTGCTAAAGAAAGATTTACTGCGCTTCAATCAGGTGAGATCGATATGTTGTCTAGAAATACTACCTGGACAATTACTCGTGACGCTTCATTAGGTTTGAATTTCGCTGGTGTTAACTACTATGATGGACAAGGCTTTATGGTCAAGTCATCTCTAGGTGTTTCTAGTGCTATGGAATTAGGTGGAGCGGCTGTTTGTATTCAGGCTGGTACTACTACTGAATTGAACTTAGCTGACTGGGGTAAATCAAACGGTATCGAATACAACTCAGTTGTTTCTGATACTAACGCACAAACTCTAACTAACTATGAAGCTGGCCGTTGCGACGTTCTTACAACTGACGCATCTGGACTATACTCATTACGCGCAAGCTCTAACGATCCTTCAGAGCACGTTGTATTGCCAGAAATTATTTCTAAAGAGCCTCTAGGCCCTGTTGTACGTCAAGGTGACGATGCATGGTTTAACATCGTAAGATGGTCTCTTAACGCAATGATTACTGCTGAAGAGATTGGTGTTACTAGTGCAACTGTTGATGATGTTTCTAATAACCCTGAGCGTGAGCGCTTAATGGGTCGTTCTGGAAGCACTCATGAGTATGTTGGTTTGAATTCAGACTGGACTTACCAGATCATTAAGCAAGTAGGTAACTACTCTGAAAGCTTTGAGCGCAACATTGGTCTTAATACACCAATTGGTATTGCTCGAGGTGTTAACGCACTATGGTCAGACGGAGGTATTTTATACTCTGCTCCATTTAGATAAGCAATTATCTAGTTAAAACCTAAACCAGCCTGATATACTTTATCAGGCTGGTTTTTTTTTGTTTTTTTTACAGATCCCTATACTCTATATTCATTAAAATATTCATATTCATATTCAAGTTTAAAGACCATAAATGAAAAAAATTATCCTCGATTCCTTAGGCCAGTCTGAACACAGAGGATTTAACTTTCGTAATCTACTCTATAACAATGAAGCGAGGGCTTTTTTCTTTCAAGTCGCTACTTTATTGATTGTAATAGGCCTTTTTTATACGGCAATTGGTAACCTATTTGAAAATATTGAAGCAAGAGGAATACATACAGGCTTTTCTTTTCTTAAAAATAGAGCTGGCTTTGATATCTTGCCTTTTCTTGGAAACTATATAGTTGACTACACTCCTGAGTCCCCAAATTTAAGTGTTTTTTATGTAGGACTCATTAATACTCTAGTTATTGCCTTTATTGGCATAATATTGTCGACATTAATAGGTCTCTTAATAGGTATTGCTAGACTTTCTAATAATTACCTGATTTCAAAATTGGCAGGTGGATATATTGAACTCTTTAGGAATGTCCCTGTTCTTTTACAAATTCTATTTTGGTACAACTTATTTATCAACGTTTTTCCACACCCAAAACAAAGCTTTTCATTTTTTGATCTTGCATTCCTTAATCAGAGAGGCTTATATTTACCTAAACCAATCCCCGAAGAGGGCTTTTTATTTGTAGTTTTAGCTTTCATCATTGGAATTATCGCTACTTATTTTGTTAAACGCTTTTATAAGAAAAAACATGAACTGACAGGGGTTCATACAAGTACCTGGCCAATTACTTTGTCATTAGTGATTGGATTACCAATAATTGTTTATTTATTGTCTGGCTCTCCGCTTCAATTTGACTTTGCAATTCTAGGTAAATTTAATCTGAAAGGGGGTATGGCTGTTGTTCCTGAATTTTTAGCGCTAGCATTTGCTTTGAGCGTCTATACAGCAACCTATATTGCTGAAGCCATTAGATCAGGTATTGAAGCAGTTGATAAAGGCCAAAAAGAAGCTGCTTCTGCTATTGGCTTAACTCAAATACAGTCGCTAAAACTAATCGTATTACCACAAGCCTTAAGGGTTGCTATACCACCAACCATTAATCAATACCTAAATTTAACAAAAAACTCTTCATTAGCTACAGTAATTGGCTATCCAGAGCTAATGAGTACATTTGGAGGTACTGTTTTAAACCAGGTAGGTCAAGCAGTTGAAATTCTTGGAATGGCAATGTTGGTTTATCTAGTAATCTCACTGTTTATTTCTTTATTGCTCAATTATGTCAATAAAAAGATGGCTATTCAGGGGCGATAATTATGTCAGTATACGACCAACAAGCGACCAGAAAGCCACCAATATCTCAAATTGGAGCAATACTGTGGTTAAGGACAAATCTCTTCTCATCTTGGATTAATTCTGTCCTTACAGTGACTTCATTGTATTTTCTTTACTTACTAATCCCTCCATTGCTGGATTGGATGTTTTTTAATGCAAGCTTTAGCTTTGGCACTATCAACTTTTTTGGCTTTGACATTAAATTTAGTGAAGCCATGGCAACCAATGCAAATTGTGGACGTGTAGGTGCTTGCTGGCCGTATATCTATGAAAAACTCTATATGTATACCTATGGGTTTTATCCGCGTACAGAGACCTGGAGGCCCAATATAGTATTTGGATTGACGGCGTCACTATTTGTTATCGTTCCATTACTCAAAAACTATAAATACAAGAATAGAGTGATATTGTCATTGATAGTTTTTTACCCAATTGTTTCATATGTTTTAATTTCTGGTGGATTTGGACTGTTGACAATTGTTGAAACTCACCAATGGGGTGGATTACTCCTAACATTAATAATTGCTTCAGTTGGTATTATTGTTTCTTTTCCAATAGGAGTTGTTCTGGCGCTTGGGAGGCAGTCAGACCTTAAAGTAATCAAGCTATTTTCGACGCTTTTTATTGAGTTTATTCGTGCAGTTCCGCTAATAACAATTCTATTTATGGCATCTTTTGTGCTCCCCTTATTTTTGGAGCCAGGCAATAACAGCGTTGACAAGCTTCTGAGAGCTTTAATTGGAATATCTCTCTTCCAGGCAGCCTATTTTGCAGAAGTTGTTAGAGGAGGGCTACAAGCAATACCAAGAGGACAATACGAGGCTGCTGATGCAATTGGACTAAGTTATTTCCAAAAAAATGCATTAATTGTTCTACCTCAAGCATTAAAAATCTCAATTCCTAATATTGTAGGCTCTTCAATATCATTATTTAAGGACACTACACTAGTGTTAATAATTGGGTTACTAGACATGTTAGCGATGGTCGGATTGACAACTGCTGATCCTTATTGGTTGGGAAGGGAAACTGAAGGATATGTATTCGTTACTATAGTTATGTGGGTTATGCTATATTCTATGTCTCGCTATTCAAGAAAACTAGAGTTACGTTTCAATACTGAAAATACAAATTAAAAAGGCTAATAAAGATGAGTACTGATAAAAGCAAAACTAATAAAAAAAACATCATAGAAATATCAAAATTAAACAAATGGTATGGTGACTTCCATGCATTAAAAAATATTGATTTAGAAGTTAAAGAAGGTGAAATAATTGTAGTATGCGGTCCTTCAGGTAGTGGTAAATCAACATTAATTCGATGTGTTAACTTCCTTGAAAAGTTTCAAGAAGGAACTATAGTGGTATCCGGAACAGAGCTAACTGACGATGCACAAAAAATACGAAAAATAAGAAGTGAAGTGGCAATGGTTTTTCAGCATTTCAATCTATTTCCACATTTAACAATTGTAGATAATCTTACATTAGCGCCTATTTGGGTTCATAACGAGACAAAGCAAGAGGCAAGAGAAAAGGCCTTAAAGCTTTTAGATAGGGTCGGTATTAAGGATCAGGCAGAAAAGTATCCAAATCAACTTAGTGGAGGTCAGCAGCAACGTGTTGCTATAGCCAGATCACTATGTACTTCACCAAAGATAATGCTCTTTGATGAGCCAACTTCAGCGCTAGATCCAGAAATGATTTCAGAGGTGCTAGATGTAATGATAGAGCTTGCAAGTGAAGGTATAACTATGATCTGTGTAACCCACGAAATGGGCTTTGCAAGAAAGGTTTCTAATAGAATAATCTTTATGGATGAAGGCCAGATTGTGGAAGAAAATGATCCAGATAAGTTCTTTAATAATGCTGAATCAGATAGGTTAAAACTGTTTTTAAGCCAAATACTAACCCACTAAAATTAGTAAAAAGTTATATATTTGAGTTAATTTAGAAATAATAGAACTAAAAACAAAGAGATTAACAAGGTTTTCAGTTATATAATTCATTAGAAGCTATTAATAAAACACCAATGTTTAAAAAAATCTTTAAGAAAGAAGAAGCTCAATACACGCCAGAAATATCTCAAAATGAGGATTGGACTAAGGACATTAGGAGAAGTAAAAAAATTGGCCGAGAAGTAGAGCAACTAACCTTTTTAACCGATAATAATAGTATTAATGAGACTAATGGGACTAAGAAGGGACTAAGTAAGGATCATCTTAAAATACTGAAGAATTGCAAAGATGAAAGTAGTGCAAATGAATTAATGACAATCCTAAAAAGATCGAACAAATCAAAATTTAAAATTGCAATTATCAACCCATTAGTTAACAATGGTTATTTAGAGTTAACAATTCCTGAAAGCCCAAGAAGTCCAATTCAAAAATATAGACTTACGAACAAATTTGTTAGGCGAAGAAACAAATAATAGCTGCTAATCCACCTTTTTGCTTGAATAAAACTTTATTTTTTAGAGTTTTTAACGTAAAGCTCTAAATTTGCTGTAATTCATGTCTTTGTGTATTTTCCTCATTAGTTTATACATTACCTTTAAATAAGCGCTATATAGTTAAATTTAGAGTTCAATATATAACTCTTTGATTTTCCTTGTTTTTATGTATTTATTACTTGTTTTTCTTAGTTTTTAGTTCGTATAATTTATATTATGTTAAATAATATAGTTTAATCTCTATTTATCACACTAATTGTTAATTTATAGTTAATAGGCAGAATATAATGCTTAGTCCCCCTTCTATATTATTAATTTATATCAATTTTATTCTTAGTCCCAAATGATCATTTATGCACACTAATAAAAGAAATTATCAACTTTTAGGATTATTAATTATCGTCTGGGGATCATCATTCCTTTTAATTGATAGAAGCTTATTATTTTTTTCACCTGAACAAATTGTTGGTTATAGATTATTCATTGGTGCTGTTGTTATGTTGTTTGTTTCTTTTTTATATGGCAAACAACTGCCAAGGTCCATTATTCCCTGGCTTCACTTTGTCGTTTATGCAGTCATCGGAAATATTTTGCCTTATTTACTTATTGCTACTGGTCAATTAACTATTACTTCAGGTATGGCTGGTCTTTTGATGGCATTTATGCCTTTAGTAACCTTAATTCTTGCACATATTTTTCTTCCTAATGATCGACTAAATCGCTTTAAAGTTTTAGGATTTATCTTGGGTTTTTCTGGTGTTATGTTTATATTATGGCCAACTGTTAACGACGGTAGTAATACTGTTTTTGGTATATTATTGGTGTTAGGAGCTGCTTGTGCATACGCTATTAATACAATTATTGCTTCTCGACTTCCTTCATACGACCCTCTTGTTTCCAGTACTTGTGTATTAATAGTTGCTAGTCTTATATCTTTTCTAATTTGGCCAAATATCTTTTACATTGACTTCAATAATATTCCCTTCATTAGTAGCATTAGTCTATTACTACTTGGCGCTCTTCCTACTGGATATGCTGCTTTAATTTATTTCACTATCATTAATAATGCCGGCGCTACCTTTCTATCTAATATCAATTATTTAATACCAGTTGTTGCATTTTTTCTTGGAGCGATAGTATTAGGTGAGCCAATCCTTTGGTACAATATTTTAGCTCTTTTGTTAATTATTTCAGGTATTTTTATTTCTAGATTTAAATCATAATTTATCATTTATTTTTTTTCTATTTTTTCTTTTTCTTTCAATATCTTATCTTTATTTTTTTTCTTTTTACTTAATTATTGTTTAATCTAATATAAATATATTCTATATTTAGTGTATATTTATTTTCGTAAACACTAAATGTAGTACCCCAAACAGGAGAGAGGTTTGAATCAAGATATTCAAGCAGTGAAAGTTAAAGCTGCTGATCAAGATATTAAAGTAGTTAAGAGAAATGGTACGAAGGAGTCTATTGATCTCGAAAAAATTCACCGAGTAGTCCATTGGGCCTCTCAAGATTTGGAAAATATTTCGGTTTCTCAAGTTGAAATTAACGCGCAATTGGCTTTCTTTGATGGCATTAAAACTGAGGATATTCATGAAACTATTATCAAATCTGCTGCTGATTTAATTTCTACTGATGTTCCAGACTATCAATATTTAGCTGCGAGATTGGCTATTTTCCATTTAAGAAAAAAAGCATTTAAATCTTTCACACCTCCACCCCTTGAAAAACACGTCAAAAAATTAACTGATTTAGGCATTTACGACAAAGATATTCTAAATAAATATAACTCATCTGAATTTAAAGAGTTAGATAATTACATAGATCATTGGCGTGATATGAACTTTTCTTATGCTGCTGTTAAGCAACTAGAAGGTAAATATTTAGTTCAAAATCGTGTCACTGGTGACATTTATGAATCACCTCAAATACTCTATATGCTTGTTGGAATGTGCTTATTTCAAGAATACAAAGGAAAGGCGCGACTAAATATTATTAAACGTTTTTATGATGCTTCTTCCAACTTTAAAATATCTTTACCCACGCCAATTATGGCCGGTGTTAGAACCCCTACTCGTCAATTTTCATCTTGCGTTTTAATTGAAACTGATGATGATTTAGACTCTATCAGTGCAGCTTCAGGCGCTATTGTTAAATATGTATCTCAACGAGCTGGAATTGGTATTAATGCTGGAAAAATTAGAGCCTTAGGAAGTCCAATTAGAGGTGGTGAAGCCACTCATACTGGCTGTATTCCTTTCTTTAAGCATTTTCATACTGCTGTTAAATCATGCTCTCAAGGTGGTGTTAGAGGTGGTGCTGCTACCCTCTTCTACCCCTTATGGCACTTAGAAGTTGAAAGTTTATTAGTGCTAAAAAATAATACTGGAACTGATGAAAATCGAATTCGTCATTTAGATTATGGAGTTCAATTTAATGGTCTAATGTATGAGCGATTCTTAAAAGATGATGACATTACTCTGTTTTCGCCAAATGATGTTCCAGGTTTGTATGATTCATTCTTTGCCGATCAAAAAGAATTTAAAAAATTGTATCTTAAATATGAGAAAGATGATTCCATCCGTAAAGAAAAAATAAATGCTCGTGAATTGTTTGCAACGTTCATGAAAGAGAGAGCAAATACAGGTCGTATTTATCTTCAAAATGTAGATCATTGTAATACCCATGGAGCTTTTAATCCCTCTCAAGCTCCAATTAAACAATCAAATCTATGCATGGAGATAACGCTGCCAACTAAACCACTTTATTCTGTTCAAGATGAAAGTGGTGAAATTGCACTTTGCACTCTTTCTGCAGTCAACCTAGGTGCCTTAGAAAACCTCGATGAACTTGAGGATATTACTGATATTATTGTCCGCTCTCTTGATTCATTACTAGACTACCAAGACTATCCACTTAAATCTGCTCAAATAACAAGTGATAATCGACGCACCCTTGGAATTGGTGTTACTAATTTAGCTTACTATTTAGCCAAAAATAATGCGAAATACTCTGACGGATCAGGTAACGAGCTAATTCATAAAACCTTTGAAGCTCTTCAATACTATTCTTTAAAAGCTTCAAATAAGATTGCAGAAGAGTTTGGCCCCTGCCCTCTTTTCTCTGAAACAAAATATGCAAAAGGCATAATGCCTATCGATAGCTATAAAAAAGATATTGATGAATTTTGCAATACTAAACTTGAGTTAGATTGGGATTCTCTTCGGAAAGATATTAAGTCTAAAGGCCTTAGAAACTCGACCTTGACGGCACTTATGCCTTGCGAAAGCTCATCTCAGATTTCAAATTCGACAAACGGAATTGAACCTCCAAGAGGCTTTGTATCAATTAAACAGTCTAAGGATGGAATATTAAAACAAGTTGTTCCTGACTATGAAAAACTTCATAATAAATACGAACTTCTATGGGACATCAAAGATAATGAAGGTTATCTTCAATTGTGCGCTATTATGCAGAAATTTGTTGACCAGTCTATCTCTACAAATACGCACTACGACCCCTCAAAATTTGAAGGAAACAGGGTTCCAATGAAGCTTTTCTTGATGGACCTTCTAAAAGCCTATAAATACGGCATAAAGACGCTCTATTACCATACAACAAGAGATGGTGCTAGTGATGATCAAAACACCACTAAGCCAAGTGATGACGATTGTGAAGATGGTGTTTGTAAACTCTAATATTAATTATGTCCTATAGTGTTTTTAACCAAGAAATAAATGATACATTAAAAGAACCGATGTTCTTTGGTGATACTGTTAACGTTGCACGCTTTGATCAACAAAAGTTTGAAATGTTTGAGAAGCTTACAGAAAAACAGCTTTCATTTTTTTGGCGACCTGAAGAGATTGATGTGTCAAAAGATAAAATTGATTTTGGAAAATTATTACCAAATGAAAAGCATATCTTTTTATCAAATCTCCAGTATCAAATTCTATTAGATTCCGTTCAAGGCCGATCTCCAAATATAGCTTTTTTGCCAATCGTATCTCTTCCTGAGCTCGAAAATTGGATTGAAACATGGTCCTTTTCGGAAACCATTCACTCGCGCTCATACACGCACATCATAAGAGCAATTGTTAATGAGCCTGGTGTAGTTTTTGATGAAATTATGAAAACTGAAGAAATTATTCAAAGAGCTACAAGCGTCTCTGAGCACTACGATAAGTTAATTAAACATACCCAAGCATTCCTTTTGCATGGTGAAGGGGAACATATAATTGATGGAGAAGCTCTTAATATTAGTATGTATAGCCTTAAAAAGCTTTTATATTTAACTTTAATGTCCGTTAATATTTTAGAAGCTATCCGTTTTTATGTTAGTTTCGCTTGCTCTTTCGCCTTTGCAGAAAGAAAAGTAATGGAGGGTAATGCAAAAATTATTAAATTAATTGCTCGAGATGAAGCTTTGCATCTTACAGGTACCCAACATATGCTTAATTTAATGCGTGACGGGAAGGATGATCCAGATATGCAAGCAATTGCTATTGAATGTGAAGCTGAAGTTATACAAATGTTTAAGGATGCAACACTCCAAGAAAAAGAATGGGCGGAGCATCTTTTTCGAGATGGGTCAATGATTGGTCTTAATGCTCAAATCCTTAAGCAATATCTTGAATATATTACCAATGTGCGAATGTCTTCTCTTAATATGCAGCCCATCTTTGAGCAGACAACGAATCCACTTCCATGGCTTAATCATTGGTTAGATTCTGACAATGTTCAAGTCGCTCCGCAAGAGACTGAAATTACTTCATATCTAGTTAGTGCTATTGATAACACTATTAACTCAGAAGATCAAGACTTTAATGATTTTAAGCTCTAAATGTTTAGAATTGATGTTGATAACATTAACGGAAAAACAGAGTCGCTTTATGTTTATGGTGACAATTCAATTTTAACTGAGCTTGAAGAAAATAATGTACTACTAAATTACAGTTGCAGGCAAGGTCATTGTGGTAGCTGTATATTAAGACTTGTTAAAGGGGATGTTATCCATCAAGAATGTCTTGTTCCTCTATCCCAAGGCGAAATACTTGCCTGTCAATCAAAGCCAGTTACAGATATAAAGATTACTGCAAAATATTAATTACAATCCAAGTAAGCTAAAACGTCCTGTGAATTACCTTGAAAAACAATTCTTTGTTTCTTTTTACTTATCTGGTAGTCATACATTGGATCATAATAATCAACCAAAAGTGACTCAATAAGAGGATGATAATTTTGTAAATCATTATTTTCCTTATGACTCTTAAGCGCTAAATTTAGTTGATTTAGGAGTGATTTATATCTTAAACCACCCAATCTTTTTTGAATTTTAAAAAGACTATTTTTCCAATAATTTGAATAATTGTTGAAGCCTGAGACTTTATTTATTAAGCAAAAATTTTCAGCCATATCAACGACATATGTCTTCAAACTTATATCTAAACGCTCTTCAAGAGTCGCAGTTAGAATGACAATACTTGACTGAAGAGCCTTATTTTTAAGTGAATCAGGTAAATGTATCATTCCAATATTTTTTCCTTCATCTTCAATTATAAGAGTGTCATTAATTTCTTTTTTAATGAG
>Ga0206678_10000314_pt1 | contig 30659 bp, 32 predicted proteins | sample M180m12015metaG_FD_155453 | JGI IMG/M metagenome (GOLD analysis project Ga0206678, IMG submission 155453) | Ammonia-oxidizing marine archaeal communities from Monterey Bay, California, United States - M1 80m 12015 | ecosystem: Environmental > Aquatic > Marine > Intertidal zone | place: USA... | reverse complement strand
TATATTAACGGCTTATTTTTTAATGTGTCAATACAAATTGAATTATCAGCTATTTCAGTAAACTCTATAAAATTACTTACATTAAATTCATCTTCTACAGGAAAAGAAGCATAACTCACATTGTTAAATGTGATTAGCGTGATTAAAAGGAATAGTAGTTTTTTCATTATAAACCTAATAAAATTAGAAACAACAATAATCCAATTCCTAACACCCCAACTCCTAAAAATGCTTTACCCCATTTAGCACCATTATTCTTTGCTTTTATTGTTGAGTAAACAGTACTTGCAATAGCTATTAGAGTTAACAATAAGTAAGGCAAAGGATTGCCATTATGCGACATAGCATTACCTAAAGTTAAAAAAGCAAAAACTATAGCCCCTAAACCAGATAAAACAGAAAGAAAAGCAAACAAATTGCCATTAGGTTCTCTTTTTTCAACTTCCTTAACATTCTTAGTTTTGATTGGTAAAGGTTTTGGTTTGCTTACCAAAGGAGCAATGCCAGCCCTGCAACTTACACATTTGCAAGAATTTAAATCAACACCCATTTGCTGTAAACTATAATGGTATTGCTTTATTTCTTCAGTTTGTATTGTATCTTTTTTTACTTCCAAAGTATCAGTAATTGGAAAAGAAGCGTAACTCACATTAGTAAATGTTAAAAGCGTAATTAGAAGTAAGATTAGTTTTTTCATAATAAATTGAATTACATTATCATAAATTCCCAGTCAAAAAACAAGATTCCAACCAAAAACACGATTAGAATTGCAGCCATCAAAGCAAAAGGTAATAGCCCAATAATAAACCCTGCAATAGCCAAGCCATTCGGTTTATGTTTAAACCCAATTGCTCCAAAAATGACAGCCAATAGGAAAAACAAGAGACTAATAGGGTTAGATAAAACAATAGCTAAAACCCCTAAAGCAGCAGAAATAATTGATAAAATACCCCAGACAGGATTACTACCTCTATAGGTTGGTAATTCTGCATTAGCACTTACAGCAATTTCTGTTTGTTGAGTTTCAGCAACAGGGAATGAAGCATAACTTACATTATTAAATGTGATTAGCGTGATTAAAAGTAGGATTAGTTTTTTCATGTTTTTATTATTCAGATTTATTTTTCCTGTTTTTAAGCTGTGTAATACGCGCTTTAATCGCAAGTCCAACACTAATTAATATAAGAAGAGACATCCATAATAATTCAATAGGAGCCCCACTCTTAGGTTTTTCTCCTGATGATTGAGGGCAATCAGATCCATTATCAACACAATTATATGCACGAGTAAGACCAATAACACCCCAAATAACAACTCCTAATAATATTAATCCAGCCAAAAGATACATAGCACTAGCATTACCATTAGATTCACTCTTATTATCAACTACTACAAGGTCTCCTTTAAAATCACGAGCTAAAGGCTGAATACCTTTCCTACAACTTTCACATTTACATGCACTCAAATCAATACCCATTTTCAATAAAGATTGGTGATACTGTTTAATTTCTTCTGTTTGTACAGTATCTTGTTTAAATTCCAAAGTATCTGCAACAGGAAAAGAGGCATAACTCACATTAGTAAATGTAGTTAACGTAATTAAGATTAGTATTAGTTTTTTCATGATTCTATTATTTACTATTTAATTGTTTTACCACTTTACCATCATTATAAATGTAAAAGTAGATTTGATTTTCTTTAAGTACCGCTACTTCTTCCCCTATGATATTTACAATCTTTAACAACTGTTTTTTATCTTCAAATTCAGCAATATTAGTAGCAGGGTTACAATTATTACTAAAATAATGCCATGTATCTATACTTGTCCAATTAGTTGTAGAATAGGTTGAATCATCAACACTAATACATTCTAAATATTGAGAACCCCAACAATTCCAAGTAACAAAGTAAGACATGTTGTGATTATTTCCGTTTCGCATATCTAAATTAGATAAAGAATTAGTCCATACATCTAAATGTTCTAGACTAGTATTATTCGATAAGTCTAAGTTCCATAGGTCGGGATTTTCACCTATACTTAAAAACCATAAATTTTGATTCTGACTTAAATCAATACTAAACAAACCTGCATTGAATATCTCTAACATTTCCAAATTATGGTGAGGAGTTGCATCAAAAATAGATATTGGGTTGTTACCGCAAAATAATTCTTGTAGGGAATCGGAATCAATAATAAGATCTGTTATCTGATTGTTACTGCAATTTAAATACTGTATATCTTGGTAAGACAAATCAAGTAAATTCAATTGATTATTGTCTAATCTAACACCAGTTAGATTAGGGTTATTTGATAAATCTATATCGGTAAGAGCATTGTTATCAGCCATTAGAGATGACAAATAAGGATTTTGACTTAAGTCAATTGTTGTAATTTGATTAGTACCACAATATAGATAAGTTAAATTAGCATTTGAACTTACATTAAGACTTGTGAGATTATTTTCCCAACAGGATAAATTAAATAAATTGGTATTCAAATTAATGCTTGTTATCTGATTGTTATAACAAATCAGATAGTCAATAATATTTTGGCTTATATCAAGGCTCGTAAGTTGATTATTATAACAATCCAAGTAAGTTAAATTAGTAAAATCCTCAATACCTGTTAAGTCTGAAATATTTTGATTACTAACATCTAGATAAGTTAATATATCAATATTAGATGTTAAAACATAATCATCCTGCACATTATCATAACCTTGATTAATTAATGCTTGTTCAAAATTATCATCAGGAACATACGTTTGTTGAGCATTAGCAGTTAGCATGGCTAAACCTAAAATCATAATGAGTAAACTATTTTTCATAATTCAATTTATATTGATTAATAATAGCACAAAGCTAAGACATTGAAAATAAAGTGTTATGCTATGCATAGTAAATTAAAAAGCCCTACTGATACAGTAGAGCTTTTTAATAAAAAACAACAGTCAAATTACATACCGTTAATCTACATTATCGTGCAAAAAAGAATTGTTTTGCTTTAATTCTGTAGTATTATTTTTCCCATCACTTAAAGTATAAGTTGATATTTCTGTTTCAGCTGAATGAGTTGTTTCTTCCAAGTCAACATTATTACGTTTATAAGCAGGAACATCTTCCAAATTCGTTAATCCTGAAGGCGTACGCAATTGCTGAGAGATTGCTCTTAATCTATTCTCTCTTTCTCTTGCTTCTACCTTCATAGTATCTGTACTTACCGGAGCACTTTCCATAGTTTGCAAAGTTTCAACCTCAACTTCATCCTCCTCATCCATTTCCAATACAACCGTTTTCATTTCTACTTGTGGCGCTTCTTCCATGATAGCCGTTATCACCTGCTCAGGGGATTCTTCTTCCTCATCAATATCCAATTCAAAAACTATCTTTTTCTCTTCTGTAATTTGAGGAATTGTTTCCACAGCTTCAGGCATCCCGAAACTCATTAAATCAGCAGTTGGCGCAATATATTCTTCATCTTCCAAATCCAAAGCTTGCTGAGGACTATCATCTAAAAGCGTACTTACCACAGGTTCAAAATCCAATGCTACAGTAGGTGCTTCATCTTTCACTTCCTCCTTTTGTCCTTCCAATAATTCCTTATCATTCAAGTCAACAGTTATTGTTCCTTTTGGCTTTCTTTTTTCTTCAAAACCAGTTGCCACAACCGTTACACTTACAGCTGCTCCTAGATCAGGATCAATTCCAATTCCCTCAATAATATTTACATTACGACCAGCTGCTTCTTGTATTTTATTCTTAATCTTAAACAGCTCCGACATTTTAATTTCATCATCACCTGTACCCGTTACTATTTTTAACAATACTTGCTGAGCGCCAGTAATATCGTTATCATTAAGTAAAGGGGAATCCAAAGCACCCATAACAGCCTCAATAGCTCTGTTCTCACCAGTTGCCTCAGCTTGTCCCATCACAGCAGTACCACTATTTTCTAACACCTTACGTGCATCATTCAAATCAATATTCACTAATAAATGTTGTGAAATTACCTCAGCAATTCCCTTTGTAGCTGTATTCAATACCTCATTTGCTTTCCCGAACGCTTGGGTGAAAGTAAGGTCGCCATACACTTCAATTAATTTATCATTATTGATGATTAACAAAGTATCCACATATTTCTTTAATTCAGCCAAACCATCTTCAGCATATTGCTTACGGTAGCCTCCTTCAGTTGAAAACGGATTAGTAACCACACCAACAGTAAGGATTCCTTTTTCACGCGCAATTTCAGCAATTACAGGAGCAGCACCTGTACCAGTACCACCACCCATACCGGCAGTTAAAAATAACATTTTAGTATTCGCATCCAAGAGTTCCGTAATTCTATCGGCACTTTCTTCAGCTGCTTTCCTACCTACATCAGGATTAGAACCTGCACCCAAACCTTCTGTTAAGTTAGCTCCTAACTGAATTTTAATAGGAACTGGGCTTGCTTCAAGGGCTTGTGCATCTGTATTACAGATTACAAAATCTACTCCCTTAATCCCATGTTCGAACATGTAGTTTACAGCATTACTACCACCACCACCAATACCCATCACTTTTATTTGTGAAGATTGGTTTTTTGGCATTTGGAAATCCATACCTAAGTCAATTGCGCTCATAATTTTCTTTTTTTGAATTTATTAATTTATTTATTAGTCTATATTTTCTTCAGTGAACCAGTCCTTTATTTTATCTAAAATTCCAACTGTATCTGTTTCAGCTTCTGTTAATTCTTCTCCCTCCTCATCTTCATTTTTTGGTACTACTTCTTTAACTGGCGCTTTTCTATAATCCGCATGTTCGAATCCTTTAAGCACCAAGCCAACTCCAGTTGCATACATTGGGCTAACCACTGCATCTTTTGATTCGCTTCCCAAGTGTTCGTTAGGATAACCAATACGAGTTTCCTTTCCTGTAACAAAAGCAACAAGTTGTTTTAGGTTTCTTATTTGAGACCCTCCTCCAGTAATTACAATTCCTGTCATTAATTTATTTTCGTACCCTGAAACTTTAATTTGATGATACACTAAATCAATAATCTCTTTATAACGAGCACCAATAATTTCTGATAGATTCTTTACTGCAATTTCCTTTGGCTCCCTTCCTCTTAAACCTGGAATTGAAACCATTACATTCTCTTGATCCTCAGTATACATTGCCGAACCAAACTTTATCTTCAACAACTCAGCTTGTTTTTCCAAAATTGACAAGCCTGTTTTTATATCCTTAGTAATTACATTTCCACCAAAAGGAATCACGGCTGTGTGCCTAATAATATTATCTAAAAAGATAGCCACATCAGTTGTTCCACCACCAATATCAACTAAAGCAACTCCTTCTCTCAATTCGTCCTCATCCAAAGTAGCTACTGCTGAAGCAAAAGGTTCAAGCACCAATTCCTTAGGAGTAAGTCCTGCTTTTTCTACACACCTCATAATATTACGCACTGCACCAACTTGAGCTGTAATTACATGAAAATTAGCTTCTAATTTTACACCTGCCATTCCTTTAGGGTCTTGTATTCCATCCTCACCATCTACTGTATATTCCTGAGGAATAACATGAATTACCTCCTCACCAGGAATAGTAATTAGCTTAAACATATTGGATTTTAATTTCTCAATATCAGCTTTATCAATCTCTACATCAATATTATCTCTTACAATCTCCCCTCTATGCTGTAAGCTTTTAATGTGCTGACCCGCAATCCCAACAAATACTTCATCAATATCAATTCCTGATTTTTGCTTTGCCTCATCCACAGCTTCTTTTATTGAAACCACTGTTTTATCAATGTTTGCAACTATTCCTCTAGCAACACCATTCGATACAGCTCTACCCGTACCCAATATTTCCAGTTTATCATATTGGTTTTTCCTACCAATCATAACCGATATTTTGGTCGTACCAATATCAAGCCCTACCATGTAGTCTCCTGTATTAAGTTCTTGATTGCTTTGTTCCATAATTCTTATTTTTTTGTACACACAATTTGATTATTGTATTTTACGCTAATATCACTATAGGTTTGCCACCCTTTTACCGGCATAGCTTGCTTATAAAACTGATACAGATTCGCTAACTTTTCACTAACATTTGTAAGAGTTCCAAAATGTATTTTTTGATTTCCTACCCTTGGAATTACAATCACCTCATCCGACTGAAAATGTAATTGTGTGATTTGTGATTTCCAAAATTCACTTTTATTTATAAGTTCAACAAAACTGAAAATATCTGCATGATGTAAAGGATTTGCATCACCACTCACAACTAATAATCTAGGCGTATAGTTTTTTGACAATAACATCTCTAATCCATCTTCATCCAAATAGTAATCAGAAGTAGCTGTTTTAATTCTCACTACTGCTTTTCTTTGTTGCAATTTAATGTTCATTACCCCTTCCTGATTACTGTATACCTCTACTTTCTTTACCGCAGGATGATTCAATAAAGTAGTTTCTAAATCATTTAAATAAAAACCAGAAAGCACAACACTATCAAAATTAAAATTGTGTTTTTCAATATATTCCAAAGCAATTTTTTCAGTTACAAATTCATCTACTGAGGCCTCAATATTTATCTGGCTTAATTGCACCAATTGCTGTTCTTGCTTTTTATTTGTAAACGCCAAAACAACTACCGTTAATGCCAAAAGCATGCCCCACTTTAATATTTGAAATACTTTTTTCATTAGTTAAGCATGTGTTTTATTGGCTGAACCAAAGCCCCAATATCGCCAGCCCCTAACGTAAGTAAAGCATCTAATTTTCTCCCTTCCAACACCTCTAATAATTCTTCTTTACTACAGGTTTCTTTCTTTGGATTCGTACATAAATCCAATAACATTTTAGCATTCACCCCTTCAATTGGCTCCTCTCTTGCAGGATAGATATCCAACAAAATAAGCTGATCAGCTAAAGACAAAGAATCAGCAAACTCTTGTGCAAAATCCTGAGTACGCGAAAATAAATGGGGTTGGAATACTACTGTAATCTCACGCTCAGGAAATAATTGCCTAGCTGCATTTATAGTTGCACTTACCTCTTCAGGATGATGCGCATAATCATCAACATAAACCAACTGTTGAGTGTTAATATGAATATCAAACCTTCTATTTATACCTTCAAAAGTGGATAAACCCCTCTCAACATCTTCACAAGACAAACCTAAATAACACGCAACTGCTGAAGCTGCTACTGCATTACTCACATTATGCACTCCAGGTAAAATCAATACTAAATCCTCTTGCTTTTTTTCATATGTCATCCCCGGCATAATATCCAAGGCAGTCATATCAAACTGCATTTTCCCTTCTTTTACTCTTATATTTTCAGCATAATAATCAGCTTTATTGGAAGCTGAGTAAGAAAGTTTTGCACCATCCTCAGGAGTAGGGAAATCAATAGCTATTGACTCTTCAACTAACAAAACTCCTTTTTGTTTTATTTGTGAAGCAAACTGTTTAAAGGCGGTATGCAAATCTGCTTTATCTTCATAAATATCCAAATGGTCAGCATCTACTGAAGTGATAATAGCAACATCTGGTTCTAATTGTAAAAATGACCTATCGTATTCATCAGCCTCTACAATAAGGATATTTCCTTTTTCAGCCAATAATAAGTTTGTATTGTAATTTTTACTAATCCCTCCTAAAAATGCGGTGGATTGCTTGCCTGCACTGTATAAAATATGTGCCAAAATAGCTGAAGTTGTTGTTTTACCATGTGTACCTGCCACCGCAATGGTAAAGGATTGACTACTAATCATTCCTAAAACTTCTGCACGTTTGTGTAATTTAAATCCTTTTTCCGTGAAATAGTGTAACTCATGATTTTCAGCAGGAATTGCAGGAGTATAAATCACTAATATCTCATTGTAAGTAGCATCCTTAATAGCTTGAGGAATATGTTCTATCCCTTCAGAATAATGAATTTTAATCCCCTCACTTTCCAGTTCCTTACACAAAGCGGACTGTACTTTATCATAGCCACAAACATGCTTCCCTTTAGCATTAAAATAGCGCGCCAAAGCACTCATGCCTATCCCGCCAATACCAATTAAGTAAATATGTTTGTATAAATCTAGGTTCATTTTATTAAACGCAATGCAATTTCTGCTATCTCATCAGCTGCATTTTTTACTGCTAATTTTTTAATATTACTACTTAAGGACTGCTGTAAACTATTATCTTTCACTAATTCCATAAGCGCACTCACAAGTTTACGGCTTGCCTCCTTGTCCTCAACAAGCAATGCTGCATTCTTATTAACTAAGGATTGTGCATTTTTATACTGATGATTTTCGGATACATTAGGAGACGGAACTAAGATAATTGGCTTACCCACACAACACAATTCTGAGATTGCAATTGCCCCTGCACGTGACACAATAACATCAGCAGCAGCATAAGCCAAATCCATTTCTTTTATAAAAGTATGTGCCTGAATTCCAGGTACATTTACTGATTTAATAATCTCCTTAGACTTAGCCTGAAAAGAGATTCCTGTTTGCCAAATCAAGTTGACATCAGTTGTTTTAAACCCTTCAATATTTTCAGCAATAGCATTGTTAATTGTACGCGCACCCAAACTACCACCCACCACCAACACAGTTGGTTTTGAGGCATCTATATTAAAGTGTTTCCTCCCTTTTTCTACTTTAGTGTCAAAACCTAAAATATCCTCACGGATAGGATTCCCTGTAATAATCAAATTTTCATTTCCAAAAAACCTTTCCATATTATCGTAAGCAACACATACCTTTTGCACATATTTTGAAAGAATCTTATTGGTAATTCCTGGATAAGAATTTTGTTCCTGAATAAGTGATGGAACACCTTTTTTTGCAGCAGCAAAAAGCAAAGGCCCACTAGCATAACCTCCAGTTCCAATGGCCAAATCAGGTTTAAATTGTTTTACAATTTTGCGTGCTTTTAGCAAACTACTCATCACCTTAAAGGGAAACAGCAAATTACGACTACTTAAATTTCTTTGTAAACCACTAATCCAAAGTCCAACAATTTTATATCCTGCAGCTGGAATTTTTTCCATTTCCATTCTATCCTCAGCACCTACAAAAAGAAACTCCACATCTTCCACCTTATTTTCTATTGCCTTTGCAATAGCAAGGGCAGGGAAAATGTGTCCCCCTGTACCTCCTCCACTAATAATTACTTTAAGCTTTTTCATATTTCCTGTCTGTTGCATCTCTGCTTACACTTAATACTATCCCAATAGCAATACACGAAAATACAATTGAGGTTCCTCCCATACTTATCAATGGTAAAGTTTGCCCAGTAACTGGCATAATCTCTACCGAAACTAACATATTTATTAAGGCCTGAAAAACCAAAGAAAACATCAAGCCAATCGTAAGTAAACTACCAAAAACACTTTCCACTCTTAATGCTATTCGAATTGCTCTAAACATTAAAATCAAATAACATAACAAAGCCATAACCCCACCAAACAAACCATATTCCTCAATAATAATGGCATAAATAAAATCGGAAGAGGAATAAGGTAAAATGCTTCTTTGTGTACTTTTACCAGGACCCACCCCTGTTACACCTCCATTTTGTATGGCTACTAAAGCCTGTGTTTGTTGAAAATCTTTTGTTTGTTCATCTCCTTCAGCATCAATAAAAAAACTATCAATACGACTTACCCAAGTAGCTGACCTTGGCATAATTTTTGTTCCTAAAGGAGTAAACTTAGCAGTACCATAAATAATAAGTGCGCTTATAAAAGCAGCACCAATAATTCCAAAAATAAATTTAAGCCTAATTTTTCCCACAAACATTAACACCAAGCCATTGACAAAAACCAAAGCTGCAGTTGAAAAGTTATTAGGAAGAATTAAAGCACAAACCAATACCAAAGGACCCAACACATACCACATTAAATCCTTAAAATTATGCAGGTATTCTCTTTGTTTACTAATCTGCCTAGCCATATAAATAAGTATTGCCAACTTTGCGACATCAGAAGGTTGAAATTGTTGACCAGCAATTTGCAACCACCTTGAAGCTCCATTAATACTTACCCCTATAAGTAAAACCAAAACCAATAAGACAAGGCTAAACAAAAATCCTATCTGCCCCAATTTTGAGAAATACTTAAACTTGATTTTATGCGCCACATACATTGCAAATAAACCAAGCAATAATTTTGTTATATGATTGAATAAAGAATGCCAACCTGCAGTACTATACACTACTACCACTGAAAATAAAGACAACACAAGGACTACTCCCCAAATCGTTTTATCTCCTTCCAGATTGATATTTTTAATCCAAGAACTCATTTACAGATTACGTACTTCTTTTTTAAACTGAAATCCTCTATCCTCATAGTTGGCAAACAAATCAAAACTTGCACAGGCTGGAGATAACAAAACAACATCCTCCTTATTCGCTAAAGCATAAGATTGACTTACTGCCTCTTGCATATTTGAAGCCTGAACAATAGTATCCGCTTTCCCTCTGAAAGCATCAATAATATTTTCATTATTCTCCCCTAAGCAGATAATCGCTTTTACCTTTTCATCCACCATATTGGCTAGCTCAGCATAATTATTTCCTTTGTCTACACCACCTACAATCCAGACTACTTCTTTAGTCATGCTTTCAAGCGCATACCAACATGCATTCACATTAGTTGCTTTGGAATCATTCACAAAATCAATACCATGTACGGTAAGTACATATTCCAATCTGTGTTCTACATTCTGAAAATCAATCATTGCTTGACGGATAACGGTATCCTTTACTTCAAAAACTCTTGCTGCCATAGCGGCTGCCATTGAATTAAAGATATTGTGTTTGCCTTGTAGGGCTAGTTCTTGCATGGTCATAGTTGTGTTATTTAAATTAATTGTTATTTCATTGTTATTATAAAATCCTCCTTCTGTTTGCTTTGTTGTTAATGAGATTGGAAGCTTTTTTGCTTTTGTATTGAGCACCTTTATCATAGCATCATCTGCATTATAAATCAATACATCTTGCTCCGTTTGGTTTTTTGTAATCCTGAATTTTGATGCTGCATAATTCTCCAACTTATAATCATATCTATCTAAATGGTCAGGAGTAATGTTCAGTAATATTGCCACATCACTTCTGAAGTTTTTGATGCCATCCAACTGAAAGCTACTCAGTTCCAAAACGATATAATCATAATCCCTTTCAGCTATGGACAAAGCAAAACCAATTCCTACATTTCCTGCAATCAATACATCAAGTCCTGCACTTTTCAGTACATGTCCTAGCAGTAAAGTAGTTGTGGTTTTTCCATTACTTCCTGTTATTGCAGCAATCTTTGCTTTTGTATACCTAAAAGCAAATTCCACTTCTGAAAGTATTGGGATATTTTTTGCAATTAATTGCTGAATCAAATCTACACTATCAGGAATTCCAGGACTTTTAATCACCTCATCTGCATTTAAAATCTGCTCATAAGTATGCTTCCCATCCTCCCACTCAATCTCATTATTTAAAAGAACTGCTTTGTTGTCATCCGTAATTATTCCTTTATCCGAAACAAAAACATCAAAACCTTTTTGCTTTGCTAAAACAGCCGCTCCTACTCCACTAATTCCTGCTCCTAGTACGACTATTCTTTTTGTCATTACCTCAATTTTAAAGTAACCACTGTTATTACTGCCAACATGATTCCTACAATCCAAAACCTTGTTACAATTTTACTTTCGTGCATCCCTAATTTTTGGTAATGATGATGCAATGGCGCCATCTTAAAGACACGCTTTCCTACACCATATTTCTTTTTTGTGTATTTGAAATAACCTACTTGCAATAGCACGGATACATTTTCAATTAAGAAAATCCCACATAAAATAGGGATGAGTAATTCCTTACGGATTAAGATAGCAACTACAGCAATAATTCCTCCTAAAGCCAAAGAACCTGTATCGCCCATAAACACTTGTGCCGGATAAGAATTATACCACATAAAACCTACACAAGCCCCCACAAAAGCGGACATATAAATCACCAATTCACCCGTGTTTGGAATGTACATAATATTCAGGTAATCAGCAGCAATAATATTACCTGACACATAAGCAAAGAGAGCTAAAGTCGCCCCAATAATTGCGGAAGTTCCTGTTGCCAAACCATCCAAACCATCCGTCATATTTGCTCCATTGGAAACTGCCGTAACAATAATTACAACCATCAAAACAAAAAATATCCAAGCGTAATCTTTTGCAGTGTCTCCCATCCATGAAGTAATCACTTTATAATTGAACTCGTTATTCTTAAAAAATGGAGTTGTCGTTTTCAAAGATTTCTGAGCCACATCCACTGTTCCAATCACTTGACTTTCTGTAGCAATTTTAACATCTTCTTTCACTACAATATCTCCATGAAAAACCATCACCAAACCAACAATTAAACCAATCCCTACTTGTCCTAAAATTTTGAACCTTCCTGCCAAACCTTCTTTGTCCTTTTTGTACACCTTAATGTAATCATCAATAAAGCCAATAGCCCCCAGCCAAAGCGTAGAAACTATCATAATAATGACATAAATATTGTCCAGTTTAGTAAACAATAAAGTAGGGATAAGAATAGCCGCCAAGATGATTAATCCACCCATAGTTGGCGTTCCTTTTTTACTTTCCTCACCAGCTAAACCCAGTTCTCTTACCTGCTCACCAATTTGTTTATTTCGGATAATATTGATGATTTTACCTCCAAAAACTAAGGACACTAAAAGAGAAGTAATAATCGCCATTGCTGCACGGAAAGAGATATACTGGAACAATCCTGCTCCAGGAAAATCATAGGCACTTTGTAGGTATTCAAATAGGTAGTATAACATTATTGTATAATTATATTTAATGATTGTTTGAGTTCTTCTAAATCGTCAAATGGAAATTTCTCTCCCTTAATTTCTTGATATTTTTCGTGTCCTTTACCAGCAACCAATACAATATCATTGGTATTTGCTAAGCGGCAAGCTGTTTTAATCGCCTGAGCTCTATCTGTAATAACCAACACCTTTTTCTTTTGAACAGGATCTAAGCCTGCCAACATATCTTCAATAATTGCATCAGGATTTTCACTCCTTGGATTATCAGCAGTAAGGATAACTTGGTTGCTTAAGTTACAAGCCACAGCCGCCATTAATGGTCGTTTTGTTTTATCTCTATCGCCACCACAACCTACCACTGTAATCAATTGCTCGGCATTTGTTCTGATTTTATTTATGGTAGAAATTACATTCTTTAGCGCATCATCCGTATGAGCATAATCTACTATGGCAGTAATCTTTTCTTGGGATTGCAAATACTGAAACCTACCCTCAGCAGCATTAAGCATACTCATTGCCGTAAGCACCTGATAGTCCTCAAAACCAAACTGATTGGCAACTGCATAAACCGAAAGCATATTATAAGCATTAAAATCACCAATCAATTTTACCCAAACATCCACTTTGTTGATATTTAGTAGCATTCCCTCAAACTGATTTTCAAGCACTCTACACTTATAATCCGCAACCGACTTAAGCGCATAAGTAGTTTTATCTGCTTTCGTTCCTTCTAGCATTTTTAGGCCATTTTTGTCATCTTTATTTGTTAAAGCAAATGCTGATTTTGACAACTTATCAAAGAAGGATTTTTTAACATCACGGTATTCAGCAAAAGTATTATGATAGTCCAAATGATCCTGAGTGATATTTGTAAATATCCCCCCTGCAAAATTTAATCCTGAAATTCTCCCTTGTGCAATTGCATGAGAACTCACTTCCATAAAACAATATTCACAACCTGCTTCTATCATTTTATTCAATAAAAAATTAAGTTGCAAAGCATCAGGAGTGGTATGAGTTGAGGGAATAACCTCATCATTAATTTTATTTTGTATTGTAGAAAGCATACCTACTTTTACATTCAATAAATCAAACATTTGACTTAGCATACTTACAATAGAAGTCTTCCCATTCGTACCCGTTACTCCTACTAATTTTAACTTTTCTGAAGGGTTATCATAAAAATTAGCCGCAATAATTCCCAAAGCAATATTGCTATCTGCAACTTGAACATAAGTAATTGTATCATCCAAATCAGTTGGCATATCTTCCAGAACAATAACAGTAGCCCCCGCTTTTATCGTTTGCTTAATATAAGTATGCCCATCAGATTGCATTCCTTTTACAGCAACAAACAAAGCATCCTTTTTTACTTTTCTGGAATCAAAAGCAACATCAGTAACCTCAGCATTAGTAGTACCTACTACTTTTAAAACGCTTACTTTATATAATAACTCTTGTAAATTCATTAAGCCAATTCTAATTTAATAACCGCCCCCTTAGTAAAGCGCACTCCTTTCGCAATTGATTGAGATTTCACAGCTCCACTTCCAGTAATTTTAACAACTAACCCGTAGGTTTCCAGTAAATAAATAGCATCTTGAATTCCCATCCCTCTTAAATCAGGCATATTTCCATTTTGCAGATCTCTCTCTACTTTCCTTACTTCTAAAATCACTTCATTTTTTGATATTTTAGAAACCATCCATTGCTCATCAGTTGATGTAGTATTTATCTGAAATTCGGACAGCACTTTATTTACTTCTTCTGCACTTCCTTGCTTCACTTTCGGTAAACTCATCACCACATCCGATTGCTGTAATGCTTTGTGAATACTCATATCAGAAGCATATACTTTATCGGCTAATTCTTTAAAAATAGGAGCGGCAACCGAACCTCCATAAATTCCATTTTCCTTAGGATTATTTACCACCACTATGCAAGAGTATTTTGGGTTATCAGCAGGAAAGAATCCTACAAAAGAAGCTTGATATTCTTTCCCCTCTCCTTCTGCTCTGTTGTTAAAATTAATTACTGTTGTTCCTGTTTTCCCTGCAATTAGGTAATTATTTGTTTTGATGTTTTTAGCCGTCCCCTGTTCCACCACACCAATAAGTAAAGGCATTACAGCATCAATAGTTGCTTTGGAACAAATTGCAGGATTTATCACCTGAGTAGTATGCTCTTCAATTATTTTACCATCACGACTAATTGCTGAAGTAAAAATTGGCTTTACCATTTTCCCTTGATTGGCTACTGCATTGTAAAAAGTAAGCATATGAATAGGCGTTAATTGCATTTCATAACCAATTGACATCCAAGGCAATGTTACCCCTGACCAACTTCCTTTATTCGGAATAGGTGATTTTAAATTGTTTGGAAAAGGCAACTCTAATTCCAAAGGAGTGCTTAATCCCATTTTGTAAATCCTATCGGTAAATGCTGTAGGGTTACCTTTATAGTTATCAAAAACAATACGAGAAATACCAACATTAGAAGATCTTATAAAGGCATGCTTAATAGTGATATTATCATACAATCCTAATTTAGAATCCTTCATTACTCTATCATAAAAAGAAAACTTACCGCCATAAGTTCTAACAGAATCCTCTACCTTAAAAAACCCATCTTCTAAACCTGCAATTACTGAGGCCAACTTAAAAGTAGACCCTGGCGAAACATGCTTAGCCATGGCATAATTAAAAAGTTCCCTCACACTTCCATCCTCCTGTTTTTTTAGGTTTGCAATAACTTTTACCTCTCCCGTTTCCACCTCCATCAACACAACACAACCCCAATCCGCATTATGATGTAGCAATGTATTTTCTAAAGCCTTTTCAGCTACATCCTGCATATCGGTATTGATAGTAGTAATTACATTATTTCCTGCTCTTGGCAATCTATTTCCATCCGCATCTTGTGGCACCCAAATACCTTTTGCAATTTTTCGTTTCAAATGCTTACCATCCACCCCTGAAAGCGTTTGATTAAACGCTCTTTCAATTCCTACAGGATTAACATTCCTTAACACACCAACTGTTCTTTGCGCCAACAAACCAAATGGCTTTGCTCTATTTGGTCTTTGTTCAGCAATTAAGCCTCCTTTATTTTGCCCTAATTTTAGGATTGGCATTTTCTTTAAAGCATTCAGTTCATTGTGTGTTACTTTGTTTTGCAATAAAATATACTTGTTCTTTTTTGCTTTTTTTGAGTTCCTTAAAAAAGAGGCGTACTCTTCATTTGTTTTATCTTCAAAAAGATTCGATAATTGAATAGACAGTTCAGCAACATTAGCATTAAAAAGGATTTTATCCATCACGCTCATATCCAAACGCACATCATAAAGCGGCATAGAAATTGCCAACAAAGCACCATCATCAGCAATTATATTTCCTCTTGGCGCCTCAACCGTAAAATACCTTGGCTGACTACTCGTATTTATTGCTTGAGTAAATTGCTGAACAGTTACAATTTTAGCCACTATCCCTGCCGCAATAAATACCACAAATAGGTAAAGTCCTATTATTCTGAAATTGGTATTTTTTGCTTTTTTAGTCATTAATTTTTATCAATAATAACCGGTGGAGTTAATGAAGTTTTTAAACCCTTATCCGCTACAATTTCTTCAATTACCGACCTTCTATACATGCTCATTAAATCCGACTTTGTAGTAATGTAAACCAAGCGCAAATCCGTTACTTCTTGTTCCAAGGCAATAGACTCTTTTAACAAGCGTTCGGCTCTAAAAGAAATTCTGATATTCAACAAAATAAGCAAGACAATAAAAAGTAAAAAAGGAATATACTTCTGATTATTTTGGTCGGCAATAAACTCCCCTCTTAAAATAGAGAGCAATGAACTTGTATTTTCTTTTATTGTGTTCATTAACCTTTTTCAGCTATGCGTAATTTTGCACTTCTTGCTCTAGTATTTTCTGCTATCTGTTCTTCAGTAGCTACTATTACTTTTCGTGTTATTTCTTTTAAATCTTTAATCGGATTTCCAAAAAAATCTTTCTCCAACTTACCTTCAAGATTTCCTTTCTTCATTAGGTTTTTTACCATTCTATCCTCCAATGAATGATAAGACAACACTACCAAACGCCCCCCCTCATTCAACATATCAACTGCACTTAAAAGCATTTCTTCCAAAGCCTTCATTTCATCATTTACCTCAATACGAATAGCTTGGAAAATACGCGCCAAAAACTGATTTCTTTTTTTCTCAGGAACCATCTTTTCCACAATAGCAATCAATTGATTTGTAGTCACAATTTCCTCAATCTCCCTAGCATTTACAATCTCTCTTGCAATAGCTCTTGAATTTCTTAGCTCACCATACTTAAATAAAACATTCGCCAAATCCTGTTGACTATATTCATTCACCACACTTTTTGCTAACAAAGGTGAATTGGTATTCATACGCATATCCAACTCTCCATCAAAACGAATAGAAAAGCCTCTTTCTGCCACATCAAACTGATGAGAAGAAACTCCCAAGTCAGCCAACAGACCATCAATCTTACGAATCCCTTCCATTCTTAAAAAATTCTTAAGGTGCCTGAAGTTTGCATTAATCAATTTAAAGCTATCTACTTCCAAAGCATTTTTATGTGCATTTTCATCCTGATCAAAAGCATATAACTTACCCCCATCAAGATGTTTTAAAATTAATTTAGAATGCCCGCCACCACCAAAGGTAACATCAACATAAATTCCTGTGGGCTTAATGTTTAGCCCTTCAATACATTCGTTTAATAATACTGGGTTATGATATTCCATCTGACTCATCTTGGGGCTGATTCCCCATCACATCCTCAGCCAGATTTCCAAAATCAACTAGTGTTTCGGCTACAGAAGCCTCATATTTATCTTTATCCCAAATCTCAATCATATTTACTGAAGAAGATAAGACCAACTCTTTTTGCAAATCTGCAAACCCATATAAGTCCTTAGGAATTAAAAATCGACCTGCACCATCAACCTCAACTACCTTTAAGCCTGACATGTAGGATCTAATAAAATCATTATTCTTTTTAACAAAGCGATTCAATTTATTTACTTGACTTACAACTTTCTCCCATTCTGACATGGGATGAATCTCTAAACACTTATTAAAAACTGACCTTTTAATCACAAAGCCATCACCCATCACATTTTTCAATTGTTTTTTAAGGGCAGCAGGAAACATCACACGCCCTTTAGCGTCTGCTTTACATTCGTATGTTCCTATTACATTTATCACTTTTAATGGCTTTGAATCTGGGTGCTAATATACGCATAAATCCCACTTTTTCCCACTCCATACCACTTTGTTGATAACTTTACCCACTTACTATCATTCTATGCCTAAATCCCCAGCTATTGACAATGACAAATATTTTCGTTTCTTTGCAAACTAATATTTAGACTCAACATGGTAAAGGAAGAAGGAAAATTTAAGTGGCTTGAAGAAGGAGAAGGAGGACAGCCTATAATTCTATTGCATGGATTAATGGGTGGAGTTGAAAACTTTGGGGAGATGGTTAATTTTATCTCTGAAGAATATACAGTTTACGGATTAGACTTGAAACTATTTGAAGGAAGTCTGCTTAAGGTTTCTGTAAAATCTTTAAGCGATTACTTATACGAATTTATGAGCCACCTAGGGCTTTCCTCAGCTACACTTATCGGAAACTCCATGGGAGGACATATCGCACTTATCTTCTCAAAAGAACACCCAGAAATGGTAGACAACATGATTCTTACAGGAAGCTCAGGACTATATGAAAGTGCTATGGGAGATTCTTTTCCAAGAAGAGGTGACAAAGGATACATTAGAACAAAAACAGAAGAAGTATTTTATGACCCTGCAGTAGCAACTGATGAGCTAGTAGACAGAGTTTTTGAGATTGCAAACAATAGGATTTCAATTCTTAAATTATTAGGATATGCTAAATCAGCCATTAGACATAATATGGCTGAAGATATTCCAAACTTTACAATGCCAGTTTGTTTAATATGGGGAGAGCATGATAAAGTAACACCACCAAAGGTTGCTGATGAATTTCATTCTTTATTACCTAATTCCGAACTACACTGGATGCCATTATGTGGTCATGCAGCTATGTGGGAACACCCTGAAAAATTTAGTAGAATTGTACTAAAATTCTTAAAAGATAAATTTTAAGACATCATGAAAATTAAAACTGCCGAATTTGTAATTAGCAATACTGATTACAAAATATGCCCTGCACCCAAAATGGCAGAATATGCTTTTATTGGAAGGTCGAATGTTGGGAAATCATCTTTAATAAATGCTATGGTAAACCATAAGCATCTTGCCAAAACATCAGGAAGACCAGGAAAAACACAATTGATTAACCATTTCATTATTAATAAAGAATGGTATTTGGTGGATTTACCTGGATTTGGATATGCCAAAATTTCCAAGTCAATGCGTGCAGAGTTTCATGACATGATAAGCGAATACTTGCTTAACAGAAGCAACCTAATGTGCTTATTTGTACTAATTGATAGCCGACACAAACCACAATCGATTGACCAAGAATTTATGCAATGGTTAGCTGAAAAAGGAATTCCATTTGTAATGGTATTTACCAAAACTGATAAATTAGGAAAAGTAGCCCTTGCTAAAAATATTGGCTCCTATAAAGTTGAAATGCAAAAAACATGGGAAGAATTACCTAAAATATTTATCACCTCAGCTGAAAAGAAAACAGGAACGCAAGAAATTGCAGATTTTATCGAAAGCCTTAACCCACAATTTAAAGAGGTTATTTAGCTCCTTTAATTTCAGTTTGCTCAGCAAAGAACTCACAATAATCACGTAAAGCACCTGCTAGTTTATCATGCCCTGTGGCACGTTCTAAAGTAGCTGCCATCCCCATCATTGTTTGATGATACATAATAAACATTTCGTTAACAGGCATATCCTTAGTCCAAAGATCAATACGCAAAGTTTCCTTAGTTTTTGCAGCCCAAGCAGAGATCATTAAAGCCTTAATTTCCTTTTCATTTGCAGCACCATCACTTGCGTGCATTTCAATATTTACAGGTAACTGATTTTCGTCTAACTCAATTTCAAATTTTAAAGTCTGCTTCATAATTGCTATTTTGTAGGTTTGTATTTTGATTGTTGTAAAAACTGCCTTGAATCGCTTAAATACATAAGCTGCTCAACATCAATTTTATTATTATCCATGTACTCGCTTACCATTTTGTATCCAATATAATACCCTACTCTTCCAGGTGATTCGGGAGGCATACCTTTTGCAAAAGGAGCATAATTAACAAAGGTTCTGAATTGTTGTTCATCTTTGGAAAATAATAAATCTTCATTCACTATGTACTGCCAGATACTTGCTTCATTCTCTTGTGCCCAATCCATTTGCTCGGCAGTAAAGCGGAATTTATCTTCCATTGCTAATTCAGGCAACATCTTGTCAATGCAATACATTACTTTCCCTTTATATATAAGTTGAGAAAGCAAATCCCTCCCTCCTAAATATTGCTGAAAGTATTCATTTAACCACACCTCCATTACATTAGATGCAATAAACTTTTTTTGTTTTTGAAAACGCAAATAACTAGGATCGCCTAGCAAAGAATAATACTTAGAATTTTCTCCTAAGAAGTTTTCCAAACCAATAGCAATATTATCATCATACGTAACTACCCCATAATTAAATCCACCAAAAAAAGTAGTTATTTCAGGGATTGGGTAAGAAGGAAAATCATTAGAAAATTGCCAAAAAGCAAGTTCCAATTCTTGTTGGATAGCAGTGAAATCAGCAAACATTATAACAACACTATCATAAGCTTCTCGCATATCTTTATGTTGAGTAAAAGCCAACAACTCCCTATGATACTGCTCATCCGTAAGGTTACCTTTTTGCATAATCTGACCAGCAAACACCTCATCAAAAGTCCCAAAATCAGTTTTCCATTTTGAAGAAAGTTCCACTACATTTTCTGCATTAATTTCAAATAGAGCTTGTTCAAATCTGTTCACCTTCAAGTCTAACTTTTCAGCATCAGCAGAAAGGCTAAGAAGCCAAGAGGTTAATAAAAAAGTAACAAGGGTAACGGAAAGAAATAAGACTATAGGTTTCATCTGGCAAATTAAGAAGTTTTCTTTTACATTTGCAAATAATTATGCAAACTACAGCAATAATAAATCATATTAGTAATTGGCTACTTAATTACACCAAAACGAGCCAAGTAAAAGGCTTTGTTATTGGTATTTCTGGTGGGATTGATTCAGCAGTAACTTCAACTTTAGCTGCTAAAACAGGATTACCCTTACTTTGTGTGGAAATGCCCATTCATCAGAACAAAATACAAGTAGATAGAGGACTGAAACATATTGCTTGGCTAAAAGAGAATTTTGACAATGTGAGTACTGTAGAATTAGAACTCACCCCAATATTTGATGGTTTTATAGCACAACTTCCTAAGGAAGAAAATCAACACGAACTTGCCCTAGTAAACACAAGAGCAAGGTTAAGAATGACTACTCTATATTATTTTGCACAAGCGAATAACTCACTCGTAATAGGAACTGGAAATAAAGTAGAAGATTTCGGTATTGGGTTCTTCACCAAATATGGTGATGGAGGAGTAGACATTAGCCCCATTGCTGATTTGCTAAAAACTGAAGTATATGTACTTGGGGAAGAGCTTGGCATAGACACTGAGATCCTAAATGCACCGCCTACTGACGGACTTTGGGGAGATGACAAAACAGATGAAGACCAAATAGGCGCAAGCTACCCAGAATTAGAATGGGCAATGGCTTTTGATGGGGATAAAAACTCCTTAACAACAAGAGAAAAACAAGTACTTGAAATTTACACCAAAATGAATAGAGCCAACCAACACAAAATGCACGCCATACCCGTTTGCAGCATTCCAGAAAAACTTAAGTAATTTATTTTTACTAACTTAGCCCCATACTAATCAAAAATTAAGATCATGGGAAATATGGAAAAACCCTTAACCTGGGGGCTCGTTATTGTTTTACTAGGCTATTTATTTGTTGTTAATTGTGAATGTGGAGAAGAAAGTGCTTGCCCACTAAACAATGGCTTTAATATCGGATTTGAAGATGACGCAACAGAGGTAAAGAAAGAGATAAAAGTAGAAATTCAAGTAGAAGACGAAAATATTGATGTAGATAGTATAGTAGATGCAGTATTGGAAGACATTGACATGGAAGGAGATGTTGATACCGTAATTAAAATCAATATTGACTTAACTGAAGAAGAAGAAGAAGAAGAAGAAGAAGAAGAAGAAGAAGAAGAAGAAGAAGAAGAAGAAGTAACTGAAGAGTAAAATTTCTTTTTTATACAATAATCAAAACCCATTCTTTTAGCGTGGGTTTTTTATTTTTTCAACCTCCCTTTTACAAAAGAAGTAATCAATAACATAAAGGCCACAAAAACAGAGAGCCTTCCTATATAATCGCCAAACTTACTATAGAAAGTAGTTTCATTATTCAGGCTTACCTCAGCAGTAATACAAATAGCTTCATCCCAATTTGTACTTTCTAACACTACTCCATTCGCATTAATCACACCAGAAATTCCTGTATTGGCTGAACGGACAATCGTTTTTCTTTGTTCAATTGCCCTTAGCCGAGCATAAGTAAAGTGCTGTTTATAGCCAGCCGTATTTTTCCACCAACCATCATTGGTAATAATCGTTATCAGGTTTGTTTTTCCTTTTTGCAAATCGCCATAAATACTCTCATAGCAAATAAGTGGCGTAATTATTTTTTCGTCCACCATAAAATGATGCTTCTTATTTTCACTCCCTAAGGAACCGCTAATGCCACCCAAATCAACTGCCAATCCTGCTAATTTATCCAAAACACTTGGATAAGGCATACTCTCCACTCCAGGCACTAGTTTCGTTTTATGATACACCTCAACCAACCCACTATCTGGAATAAAAATAGCAGAATTATAGGCATCATAAAAAATATTTTCATTTCTGATTTGGCGAGCTGTAGCTGTTTTACTCTCGCCATGACCAAACATTTTATAAGTACTTGCTCCCACCAAAATATTCAGATTAGGAAACTGTTTCTGCAATTCCCTGAACGCTCTTATGCTATAAGTGGCTTCAATCTTATTTTCCCAAATTCCTTCCAACAAAGCTGTTTCTGGCCCTAGCAAGAGTTCAGTTTCTTGTGTAAGTTTAGTTTTTGCTAAAGCAATAAAATCGGCCAATTGCTGCTCATGCCCTACATTAAATTTATCGGTATAAGGATCAACATTAGGCTGTACGATTAATACTTTTAGTTTGGCTTCACTTTTCACATCAGCAATAAGGCTATAAGAAAATAACAAAGGTATAATCAGCACAGAAAGAGGAAGAAACATTGCTTTAGTCGTTTTTATTTTCGCCAAACGGAATACTAAAATATTCATCAACAGCACCCAAATCGTACCGCCTAAAACCCCTGTATATTCATACCACTGCACCACATCAGGCACATTCGCAAAGCCATTACCCAAGGTAAGCCAAGGCCAAGAAAGTTCCCAGTTTAAATGCAAATATTCCATACTAACCCAAACCACAAGCAAAGCAAAATACCCTAGGCGTTCCTTAGTATTTGCTTTTATTTTATGGAATATATAAAAGGCAGTTGCCATAAGAATTGCATTTACCAAAAAGGCAGCAATAGCACCAAAAAGAGTAGCATGATACACCCAATAAGTAGTAATGGAATTGAAAATAAAAAAGGCTAAGAAAGAACACCAAAAGACAATTCTACCTTTTTTAGGATGAGCTGATTTTTGCACTTCATCCTCCAACATTAATAAGGGTACAAACGCAAAGAATAGAATAGGGAAAAACCCAATTTCTGGCCAAGCAAATGCCAATAGCAATCCGCTCAATAGGGATAAGGATAAGTTTCTCATATTGGTTACAAATAAAATGATATTTTTGCTGATATGAATGCAATCAAAAGAAATATCCCAAATATAATTACACTCGCCAATCTGTTTTGTGGATTATCTTCCATCATTTATGCTTTTCAAGGAAATTTAAAAATGGCTTCCTTTTTCATTTTTGCAGGTGCTTTCTTTGATTTTTTTGATGGACTTGCTGCACGCCTTTTAAAAGTAAATGGAGAACTTGGCAAACAATTGGATTCCATGGCCGACATGGTTACTTTTGGGGTAGCTCCAGGAATGATTTTATTCCATTTCATGTATTACTTACACCACAACATTATATTTAGGGATGCTACTTTAGAGGGCTTCTTTTTTCCAGAAATGTTAGCTTTACTTATTCCTATATTTTCGGCAGTACGTTTAGCAAATTTCAATATTGACACCAGGCAAACTACCTCCTTTATTGGCTTACCTACACCCGCACTTGCTATTCTTATAGCATCAATACCACTTATCAATTTTGATTTACTGCCAATGTTTGTCAATTTAAGATTTCTGATTGCGCTTTCGGTAATATTACCTTTGCTTTTAGTAGCTGAAATCCCTCTATTTTCACTTAAAATAAGCCAAGGTGAAAGCCTAAGCTCTAGGTTAAACATCTTCAGAATTATACTTATTTTATCAGCAGTGCTATTATTATTCGTTTTTCAGTTTGCTGCTATACCATTTATTGTAATTTTGTACCTGATTTTATCACTATTAAATAATATACTATAATTATGAAGTTCAGAGCTGAAATAGATGTAATGCCACTTAAATCGTTATTAGACCCTCAAGGAAAAGCTGTATCGGCTAGTATGGGAAATGTTGGTTTATCAGAAATTGGAAATGTAAGAATTGGTAAGCACATTACATTGGAAATTGAAGCAGACAACAAGGAAATTGCAGCAGCAAAAGTAGATGAAGCTTGCAAAAAAATGCTTTGTAATCAGATTATGGAATCGTTTGAAGTTACTTTAACAGAAGCGTAATTGATTATTCGTTTGGCTGATTATTTGTTTATCCGATAAGCAAATAAACACATCACCAAATAATCATCTCTTTTACCTTCTCAGTTCAAAGTTTTTACCCAAGTACACTTTTCTCACTTGTTCATCAGCTGCTAATTGTTCAGCAGTACCTTGTTTAAGGATATTTCCTTCAAACAACAAGTACGCTCTATCTGTAATTTTAAGGGTTTCGTGTACATTATGGTCAGTGATCAATATCCCAATATTCTTTTCTTTCAGTTTAGCAACTATCTGCTGAATATCCTCAACAGCAATAGGGTCGACCCCTGCGAAAGGTTCATCCAATAAAATAAATTTAGGGTTAGTAGCTAAAGCTCTAGCAATTTCGGTTCTTCTTCTTTCTCCTCCTGAAAGCAAAGCTCCCATATTCTTACGCACATGCTGCAAACTAAACTCATCCAATAAGGATTCACACTTTGCAAGCTGTTCTTTTTTTGTCAGCTTAGTCATTTCAAGCACAGAAAGGATGTTATCCTCAACCGTCATTTTACGAAAAACTGAAGCTTCTTGCGCCAAATAGCCCACTCCCAGCTGAGCACGCCTATACATAGGTAGTTTCGTTATTTCAACATCATCCAAATACACATTTCCACTATAAGGTTTTACCAAGCCAACCATCATGTAGAATGAGGTTGTTTTACCAGCACCATTAGGCCCTAACAAACCTACAATCTCACCCTGCTTTACCTCAATAGAAACACCCTTAACCACCGCACGCTTCCCATAGTATTTTACAATATTATTTGCTTTTAAAATCATGCTTTATTCTTTTCTTGATTTTTAATTACCCTTGCTGAAATCTTAATACTCAGCTCATATAATATGATTAACGGAAAAGAAACTAAAATCTGTGAAGTAATATCTGGCGGAGTAATTACAGCCGATAAAATAAGCGTAACCACCATGGCATGTTTACGGTAAATTTTCATAAAATCAGGCGTTAACAAACCAATCTTAGTTAAAAAATAAACCAAAATTGGCAATTCAAAAATAATACCATTTGCCAAACTTACGGTAGTAACTGTTGATATAAAAGAAGTTAAGCTAATCTGATTAGCAACCGTACTACTCACTTGATAAGACCCTAAAAAATTAACCGATAATGGTGCAATTACATAATAGCCGAACAAAACACCAAACAAAAATAATACTGAACTAAAGAAAACCACCCCTCTTGCCATTTTAGTTTCGCCATCATGCAAAGCAGGGCTAATAAAACACCATAATTCCCAAAATACATAAGGAAAAGCAACAATAAACCCTGCAAAAATAGAAGTAGTAATGTGAGTAGAAAACTGCCCACTCATGCTTATATTCATTAAGCTAAAAGGCGATTCCTCCATGCAAAGCGCATCATCCAATCCTAAAAAATTAGAAATACTACATAAAGCTTTATAAGTAGGGAAATCAGGCTGTTTAGGCCCTAAAAGAATAACATCAAAAACAATTTCTTTGTAAACAAATGCAATAACTGCAAAGAACATAATTGCCCCTGCCGAACGAATTAAATGCCATCTGAAAATTTCCAAATGGTCTAAAAAAGACATTTCTTCTTCTGGCTCCTCCATTAAACTACTCCCTCTTTAATTATTTCATGAATATGAATAATACCTTGATATTCTTCTCCATCCATAACTACTAACTGACTAATATTATACTGTTCCATAAGCTGTAAAGCATCATAAGCCAAGGCCTGTTTTTCCATATTTTTTGGCGTTTCACACATGATGTCCTTTGCTTGCAGATTTTCAAAATTAGATTGCTTTTCCAACATTCTTCTCAAATCACCATCCGTAATAATTCCTTGCAATTCTCCTTCCTGCATTACAGCAGTTGCTCCTAATCGTTTCTTTGAAATTTCCATTATCACCTCATTGATTGTTGCATCACTACTCACTTGAGGACTGCTATTTTCATGCAGAATATCTGCTAATTTTAAATACAAGCGTTTTCCTAACGTTCCTCCAGGGTGAAAACGAGCAAAATCTTTATCCGTAAAATTCTTACACGCCAATAAAGTAATTGCCAAAGCATCACCCATCACCAACTGTGCAGTGGTAGAAGAAGTTGGTGCTAGATTATTTGGGCAAGCTTCTTTCTCTACACTTACATCTAATGCAAAATGAGATTCCTTTGCTAAAAACGAATCCATATTACCCGTAAGCCCAACTAAAGTATTTCCCATATTCTTAACAAAAGGCAAAAGCGCTTTAATTTCAGGTGTGTTTCCACTCTTTGAAATACAAATAACAACATCCTCTTTTTGAATATTTCCTAAATCGCCATGTATAGCATCAGCAGCATGTAAAAACACAGCCGGCTGCCCAGTAGAATTAAAGGTAGCCACCATCTTATTTGCAATATTGGCACTTTTACCTATTCCAGCAACAATTAAACGACCTTTTGCATTCAAAATCAACTCAATAACCTTAACAAAATCATCATTAATGCTATTTTCTAGTTTTTTAATTGCTTCCGCCTCTAGGGCTATCGTTTCTTTTGCAATGTTTTTTATTTCAGTTGAAGATTTCATAAAAATAAAGTAGTATATTCGTTCTCAAAAACAAGAACAAAAGTATTACTTTTAAATTAAGTATGAGCATTTCTAAAGAAACACTAAACAAAAACCTGAAAAGCATTTTTGGTTTTAATAGTTTTAGAGCGGATCAGGAGGATATTATTCTGAATCTACTAAATGGGAATGATAGTATGGTGATAATGCCAACAGGTGGTGGAAAGTCCATGTGTTATCAATTACCAGGACTATTATTAGATGGCTGTGCAATTGTGGTTTCGCCACTTATTGCCCTCATGAAAAACCAAGTAGATGTAATCAGAGGATATTATCAAAACGAAAGTGTAGCCCATGTCCTCAACTCTTCACTATCAAAAACCCAAACCAATCAGGTAAAAGAAGACATTAAGTCAGGAAAAACAAAGCTACTATATGTTGCCCCAGAATCCTTAGTTAAAGCTGAAAATACAGAATTTTTTAGGTCCGTAAAAATTTCATTTTACGCAATTGATGAAGCCCATTGTATATCAGAATGGGGGCATGATTTTAGACCAGAATACCGTAAACTAAAACAGATAATTGACAATATAGGGGAGGCACCTATAATAGCACTTACTGCAACAGCAACTCCAAAAGTAAGGCAGGACATCATGAGGAACCTCAAGATAAATGATAATGGAAAATTATATCTTGATTCTTTCAATAGAAGTAATCTGTTTTATGAAATACGTCCTAAAAAAGATGTTGCTAAACAAATTATACAATATATAAGTACGCGGAAAGGCGAATCAGGAATTGTATATTGCCTAAGCAGAAAAAAGGTAGAGGAAATAGCTGAAACACTTCAGATAAACGGCATTAAGGCTTTACCCTACCATGCAGGATTGGAAGCAAAAAAGAGAGTCGCTCATCAAGAAGCATTTTTAATGGATGATTGTGATGTTATAGTTGCCACCATTGCTTTTGGAATGGGAATTGATAAACCAGACATTAGATATGTTGTACACCATGATATTCCTAAAAGTTTAGAGGGGTATTACCAAGAAACTGGCCGTGCAGGAAGGGATGGAGGAAAAGGAGAGTTAATCACTTTTTATGACTATAAAGACATAGAAAAATTAGAGAAATTCTTGCAAGGAAAACCAGTTGCTGAACAAGAAGTAGGGCGTTTACTAATTATGGAAACTATTGCTTTTTCTGAAACATCAATGTGCAGAAGAAAATATTTACTTCATTATTTTGGAGAGGAGTTTGATGCAGGTAAATGCGAAAAGATGTGTGATAACTGCAAAGACCCAAAAGAAAGAGCAGAGGGGATGAAATATGTTAAGCTATTACTTGAAGGAGTATTGGCTTGCCGAGAACGATTCAAACCCAAAGAAATGGCGCGTATTATGATAGGCGATAGCAATTCGCTCATCAAGCAACATATGTCGCAAATTGAAGCTATTTTTGGATCTGGAAAGGAGAAATCATTAGGGTTTTGGCATTCAATAATTAGGCAAGTGTATGTAAAGCAATTACTTACCAAAGAAATTGAAAGCTATGGGGTACTTAAAATTACAGATACCGGAAAAGAATATATTAAAAACCCATATAGTTTTGAGATAACTGAAGACCATGATTATGACAACATGAATACTTCAGGAGGTAGCAATCAAAAAGGAATTGCTATGGATAAAGTACTTTTCAATATCCTTAAAGATTTAAGAAAAAAGGTAGCCAAAGAAATTGGCTTACCTCCTGCTATTTTATTTATGGAACCTTCCTTAATTGATATGGCTAATCAGTACCCAATAACCCTTGAAGAAATGGCGCAAGTACAAGGAGTTGGACAAGGAAAAGCTAAAAAGTATGGACAAGATTTTATTAATGCAATTAAAAAATATGTGGACGAAAATGAGATTGAACGCCCACAAGATATTGTTGTAAGAACAGTAGCCAACAAAAAATCAAACAAGATTTACATTATACAATCCTTAGATAAAAAGTTATGGATTGATGATATTGCTAAAGGAAAAGGACTGAGCCATGAAGAATTACTTACTGAAATGGAAGAGATTGTGGAAACAGGAACGCGCCTGAATTTAGGCCACATCATACTAGATATGATGGAAGAAGATGAAAGAGAAGATATTCATGAATTCTTTAAAGAAACAGAAGAGTTTTCATTTGATGAAGCAAGAGTAGAATTTGAAGAAGATGAATTTACAGATGATGAAATTCGCTTGCTAAGAATTGACTTCATTTCAAAAGTTGCGAATTAATGAATACATTGATATTATCAAGTTCTCTTGCTGAGAACTCCCGTTCCTATTTACTATGTAAAGCTGTAGAGCAAGAACTCATTGCAAAAGGAGACAGTATTAATTTTGTGGATGCTAGGAATATACCCATGCAACCTACACACAGAGGAGTAAGTCCTGAAATGGAAACTTTAGCCAAGCAAGTGGAAGAAGCTGACAATATAATTTTCGGTATGGGTGTGCATTGTTATAGCGTAAATGATTCTTTAAAGATATTATTAGATGCTTGTTTTGGAAAAGCAACTGGGAAATTCTTTGGGATATTGTGTGCTGCAGGAGGAGAAAGAAGCTACCTATCCACAATGCAACTAACACAAATATGCATGAATGAATGGCGCATGATGCAATTGCCTAGAATAGTATATGCTACCGGAAAAGATTTTACTGAAAGTAAAATTATATCAAAAGATGTACTGGAAAGAATAGGACTTTTTTCAGAAGAATTTCACTCGATAGGAAATAAATTAGCTTAGTTTTTAATTGCTAAATAAGCCATAAGTCCCATTCCAATTTTCAATGATTTCTCATCAATATTAAAGCGAGAAGTATGCAAACCATGGGTAATTCCCCTGCTTTTATTTGCTGTGCCTAAACGATAAAAAGTGGACGGAACTTCATGAGAATAATATGCAAAATCCTCAGCTGTCATTCTTATTGGCAAGTCAATTACATTTTCAGCCCCCATATATTCTTTTGCAAAGGCAATGGACTTATTAGTCAGTTCTTCATCATTTACTAAACAAGGATAACCTTTACGAATATCAAAGTCAATTTCCACTTTATAAGTTTGAGCAATAGCACTTGAAATGGCTAACATTTTATCATGTGCTTCTTTTCTAAAAACCTCATCCATTGCACGCAAAGTACCTTTGAGCTTTACTTGTTCAGGAATAACATTGGTTGAACCTAAACCTTCAATAAACCCAATTGCCAAAACAGAAGGTCGGTCTTTCTCTTTTACAAAAGAAATATCTAAATCAGTAATTAATTTGGCAGCCGCCAATAACGGACTATTGTATTTTTGTG
>Ga0206678_10000312_pt1 | contig 30756 bp, 29 predicted proteins | sample M180m12015metaG_FD_155453 | JGI IMG/M metagenome (GOLD analysis project Ga0206678, IMG submission 155453) | Ammonia-oxidizing marine archaeal communities from Monterey Bay, California, United States - M1 80m 12015 | ecosystem: Environmental > Aquatic > Marine > Intertidal zone | place: USA... | reverse complement strand
AAGTAAAATTAAAAATGATCCCTGTCCTCGAAATTATGACCCCGTATGCGGTTGCAATGATAAAACTTATTCGAATCCATGTATGGCCGAAAATGCCGGGTTGGAAAGTTGGACAAAAGGGGAATGCAAATAAAATCTAAAATGAAGTCTGAATTCTCATTGGGTCTGTTCTGAAAAACTGGTAGTTTCCCCGGCGTTTTTTTGAGGTATTTAATTGCAAATAGTTTTAGCCACCCACAATCGGGGTAAAATGGAAGAAATGTCCGCTATTTTGGGGCACCTTCCTGTTGAACTCCTCACTTTAGATGTATTTCCTGAAATTGGTGATATTCCCGAAACCGGAAATACACTGAAAGAAAATGCATTTATTAAGGCAGAGACAGTACATCGATTGACTGGTTTGCCCGCATTGGCAGATGATACAGGATTAGAAGTAGATGCACTCAACGGGGCACCAGGGATTTATTCCGCTCGTTATGCCGGCGCGGATGCTACTTTTGACGATAATTGCCAAAAAATGCTGAAAGAATTGCATGACATTCCTATAGAAAAACGAACGGCCCGGTTTCGCACCGTGATTGCATTTGCAAATGGTGGCGAAAAAGAATGGGTCGAAGGTGTAGCAGAAGGTCGAATTATCGAGGACAAAAGAGGTATTGGCGGATTTGGATATGATCCGATTTTTTACTACCCACCACTTAGAAAAACCTTCGCAGAGCTGGATTCGGTGGAAAAGAATAGTATTTCACATCGTGGGAAAGCTTTGCGTAACTTCTGCGGAATCCTCGAAAAATGGATTTAATAAATAGTGTCAAACATAAGGAGCTGACTATATAGCCTCAACGTTAACGGTTTAATCTCACCGCAATAGCGGTAATACTATACCCGAGTGGGTATTGTTAACAATAAATATGGAGGTGGATTCCTTGCAAAAAAGGATCCGATTCGTCAGCTTACTCTTATGGGTGACCGTGGTATTTCCTGCCACTGGCCAGGGGAATCCGTCCATCCAAAACCTCCCGAACAGTTGGCACCCTCAAACACCATTTATCCATAATCCTTATGAAACGGTCCGGCCATCTTTAATCATGCCCTATGATTCACTATCCTATTCTCCCCGAGGATTAATCCGAAAACCATTCCTCATTATTAAATCGGCGGAAATTTCCAAGGATTGGTCCACCATAACGCTCTCCGGAAAGTTATTCGGGAAATTATATACCATGCCATTCGCAGCTCCCATGGATTGGTATTTCGAAAAACAAGTGAAACTCAATAGAGAATTGGCATTTGTTAAAGCAATCCACGATACGACCAGAAGTGGATCACCTCAAACACAAATGCTCCAGGATCGCCGGGGGAAAGGTATCGAAGTAATTGGGGTGGATATGGGGAATATAGGACGTGTTTCCCTCACAGCCCGGGGGAATGTAACGGTGAAAGGGAATTTGGTATTTCAGGACCAAGAACTCATTCGCTCCAAATTGAGCGAAACTCAAAATACCCATTTAGAATTTGACCAGACTCAGCGCATTAGTGTGGAAGGAAAAATCGGCGACCGGGTTTCTATCAATGTGGATCATGATTCAGAGCGAGATTTTGACTGGGAAAATAATATTCGAATTGCCTACAAAGGGGAAGAGGACGATATTGTTCAAACCGTTGATGCAGGGAATGTGTCATTAAGTTTACCTGGATCTCAATCCCTCATGGGATCTGCCAGCCACCAGGGATTATTTGGTGTTAAAACGGTTTCTAAACTGGGTCCGATGGATATTACAGCCATTGCATCTGTGGTCAACACGGAGAAGAAATCACAGGAATACAAAGGGAAGAGTGAAGCGCAAACCATTAAAATCCAGGATCATCGCTATGTGGAAAATAAATATTTCTTTATTCATGAGTGGTTTCGGGATGGTGTCGTTACTCAAGCTGGAGGTTCCACCGTTTTTGTGCCACCATTTTATCCTTTAAAAGATGGCCTCCACCAAATTGGAAATATTGTTGTTCGGAATTTTGAACTGTATCAGTTGGATCAAACCACCAATTCAGAAACAAACCCCGGCACCGCTTTTGCTGATTTGGATAATCCAAATGAAAGCGACGATCAATCAGGAAATTTTAAACGGCTTGAACAGGGGCAGGATTATATTTTAAGCGAAGATTTGGGATTTGTTCGACTCAGGCAAAGAGCCAATGATGAGGTGATAGGGTGTACATTTGTCCTGGCAAACCGTGTCACTGGAGACACTTTAAAAACGATTGGAAAAGGAATTTCAGGAGATTCTGATCAACTAATGATGAAAATGCTGAAACCCCGAAAACTGACACCCAATCATCCTGTGTGGCCCCTTATGTTTAAAAATGTCTATTATCTGGGAACCACAAATATCAATAAAGAAGGATTCGAATTACGGATTGTGAATGATCGTTTACCTGTGCCCAGTCATTTGGATCCTCAAGGAAATCCCTATATTACCCAATTTGGATTAGACAGTTTAAATGAAAGTGGTACCCGGACTTCTGACCAAAAAATAGATTTGGCTAATCCCAATATAATTAGTCTGGTAGAAGGTGAAGTATTTTTCCCCACCTTTCATCCTTTTGCAGCGGATACGGTTACCGGAGGAAATCAGGCCCCGGGCCTAAAAGGGTCATTGGGAGAAGGTAAAATGTATTTTAGTACCCAACGGACCCAGATCAATAATGACAGTCGGTTTACCATCGAAGTAGATTATGCCAACCAAAGTGCCACAATCAATTTGGGATTCATGATTGTGGAAGGCAGTGAACAAGTTTATAAAGGGGGACTCCCCCTTAAAAAGGGTGTGGACTATCAGGTAGATTATTTCAGCGGTACGATTGTGTTATCTGATGATGTGGATCCCAATGCGGAAATCAAAGTGATTTATGATAAGCATCAATTGGTTACATTTGATAAAAAGACGATTTTAGGTATCCGATCCCAAATGGATTTTGGAGAAAAATCTTTTATTGGTGGAACGGCCCTGTATTATAATCAATCTGTTGTGAATGAAAAAGTGGAAGTAGGATATGAACCTATGCGCAACTTTATCTGGGGGTTGAATGGTCGTTTCCAAAAGGATTTTCCCAAACTCACCCGTACTTTGGATCGATTGCCCTTGATTGAGACAGAACAATTGTCGGCGTTTTCTTTTGAAGGTGAATTTGCACAAATTTTACCGAACCCCAATCCAATTAATAACCGGGCAACCGGCGACCCGAATGGTGTAGCATTTATTGATGATTTTGAAGGGTCGAAGCGTACCACATCCATACCGATTTTGAGACGTTTTTGGAGAGAATCCTCAGCCCCATCTGACTATAAAACAGGAAAACCATTTACTCAGCGTAATCGTGGGAAATTGAATTGGTTCAATCCATTTGTCCAGGTGCGGACCAAGGATATCTGGCCAAATTTATCCACGTCAATTCAAGCCCAAAATGAAACCACAGATATTATGTTGCTTCAGTTTGATCATCGAGAGCATCAGTCTGACGTTCTTCAAGACTCTATCTGGGGAGGAATTATTACTCCATTCTATTCTGGTGATTATGACCAGACAGAGACAAAGTTCTTTGAAATGTGGGTTAAAGGGGATGGAGGAAAACTCACCATTGATTTGGGTCAAATCAGTGAAGATCGGGATGGGAATGGTATTTTAAATACAGAAGATATTCCTGTGGGTGGAATGATTGGTGACGGGATTCTGGATGATGAGGAAGACATTGGGTTAGACGGGTGCCCCGATGCATTTGAAAATGGATGGGGATCCTGTTTGGATCCGGAAGGCCCATCATATTCGGATTATGCAGCCGGCGGTGAACAAGTATTAATTAATACGTTTAGTGATGTGAATCCGGAAGATCCTAATGGCGATAATTGGGAATATTCTGAAGGGAGCAACGACTATTCCCGTATAAATGGGACTGAAAAAAATGCATTGGATGCGGGCCGATATCCCGATACAGAGGATTTAGATCGCACCGGATTTTTAGACCGGACAAATGATTATTTTACCAAATCATTTAACCTGATTGATACGACCTATTTTGCAGGTGAAACAAAAAAAGACGGTATTCCCACGGGATGGCGGTTGTTTCGGGTACCCCTATCGGAGTTTGATCAAAGTGATGAATCCCAGCAAAGGGAATGGAATAATATTAATCATTTACGCTTGACGATCAGTGATGCGGATAAGTCCGCTATTATTCAAATAGCAAAGGTAGAATTAGTAGGTAACCAATGGCAGGAATTAGGTATTGCGGCAGACAGTACAGAAAAATTCAGTAAAGAAAATGCCGACTCCATATTTGCCGTTTCTATAATAAATACAGATGACAATGCAGACTACCGTCCACCGGAAGGCGTCCAGGGAGAATTTGATCGCATCAACCAAATCAGATCCAAAGAACAATCACTCATATTAAAATTTACAGAACTCCCGGGTAGAGCAAGTGGCGCTGCCATGAAAACACTTATCGCCATGTCCGGGGATCGGGCCAGGAGTTATCTCTCTTATGAAAAAATGAAAATGTATGTTTATGGAAATAGTCAATGGATTAGCAATGAAAATACGGATGTTGAAATGTTTATGCGGTTTGGTTTTGGTGAAAATTATTATGAAGTGATTCAGCCTGTTTATGATGGATGGGATGAAGTAAAAAACCGTAATGCAGTGAATTTAGATTTGGAATGGCTGACCCGGCTCAAATTGCAAGATTCATCCTCTGTAAAAAAATATCGGGAAACGGATATTTTTATGGATTCTACCGATTATAAGGAATATCGGTTCACGGATGAATTGGGTGTGGAAACGAACAAGGTAATTCGTATAAAAGGGCAGCCGGCATTGAACCGTACTAAATATTTTGTATTGGGGATTCGGAATCTGTCTGAAACTCCGATTACAGGAGAAGTATGGCTGGATGAATTACGCCTTAGCGGAGTGAAAAAGGATAAAGGAATATCCATGCGCCTTCAAAGCCGATTTAATCTGGGGGATATACTCAAAACATCTATTGCATTTAAAAGACAAGATGGAGATTTTCATATGCTTCAGCGTCGGCTTGGCTCGAATAAATCCAACGAAAGTTTCAACATGAATACAGGACTAAATATAGACAAATTTCTACCCTCGTCCTGGGGAGTAAAAATTCCGGTGACCACTACTTTTTCCAATTCAGTCAGTCGGCCAAAATATTTTCCTGGTCAGGATGTATTGGTGAATCAGAGTAATACTCCCGATTCTATTTTAGCGAAATCCAATGCAATGACATTTTCCATATCTGCAGCAAAATCATCCAAATCTGATAATAAATTTGTAAAATATACACTGGATCGTTTGAACACGCGTCTATCAGCCAGTCGGCGATCCATGTCAAATGAAATTCAAAAAGAAGTATTGAATGAATCCTATCAGGGGCAGATGAGTTATGCCCTTCCTTTTGGCAGAAATAATTACTTTATGCCTTTAAAATGGGTTTCTTCTGTACCATGGATTGGTGAAAAACTGGGGAAAACACATTTTTATTACTCGCCCTCGAATTTTAACGCGTCTGTAAATTTTAATGAAAGGTTAATCCAAAAAACGCCGCGCAGGGGGAATAAATCTCCCGATGATTATAATTTTGGACTCAACCAATCTTACGCGTTGGATTATAAAATTACAGAATCTATTAATTCAAAATACAGCCGGGCCATCAAAAGTAATTTAAATGATTATCGGGGATTTATGGCCAATGCACTCAAAAATCGAGAATCTGGTATTGTTACTGATATTACTGAAAGTTTTAATTCTTCATTCCAGCCCATTTTACTGGATTGGCTAAAGCCAACCTTTAATTATTCTGCAAATTACCGATGGAATAAAGCGAGGGACAGCAGTGTGGATGGAGCAAATATCGGTAATCAGCTTCGGTTTTCATCTGGCATCAGCCTTTCCCCTGTTAAACTGGTTGAATTGGTTTACAAACCATCACAAGGTGGGCGTACACCCCAACGAACCCGAACGGCACCCCCACCCAGAACACGGGATTCTGATTTTGGGAAAGAAAAATCTGGGGAAGATTCAGAAGATAGAGGCCGGGGTCGAGGGCGAATTGTACCGGAGCCGCAGCAAAAAGAAAGCCCAAAAGAGACGAAGGATAAAAAGTCAAAATTTGCTGAAAGCAATCTGCTGAAAAAAGTGCATGGATGGGCAAGAAAAGTTAACCCCATTAATTTTTCTTATACCGAAAATGTCAATAAAACAGGAATGGGAGTGATTGGTGATACACCCTTGGGGTATCGCCTGGGATTTAACCAGGATCATGGTTTGAATCACTCCGAACAGGTGGGGTCCAATACGGGGAATTGGGATCATAAACGTGATTTTTCCGTTCGATCCGGATTAAACCTCACCCGTGCAATGTCACTTTCTTTTAATTATGCCCAGAATGTATCCAGTAATCGACGAGGGTCGGGATTGGAACAGCGATCCATGTCCCGGGATTATTTTTCTTATGGGAAGCATTTAATAAATGGATTGCCATTTGTAGGTTGGTCAATTCGCTTGACTGGATTAGAAAGAAATAAATTTCTCAAACGATTTGTCCGCACCCTAAGTTTAGATCATGCCACCAACGGAAAGGAAACGCGGGCCTGGCAGTTTGATCAATTCAGTGGTCCATCCATTGCATTTTTTAATGTGGATGATTTTATTACCGATTATAAAGACAACGAGAGAACCTCTCGCGTGAATATGAATTTTTCACCATTGATCGGGGTCACCATGGCATTAAAAAAAGGAGTTGCAGTCACCATGCGCCATAACCGAACGCTCTCAAGGGAAGAGTCTGCTAATGGGGGACAAAAAATATTTCATGATCAATCCTATCTGATTACGGCGAATTATATGCACCGAGGCGGTTTTACAATTCCACTTCCATTTTTTGATAATTATAAGGTCAATAATCAGGTTAACTTCACCTTTAATTTTGATATGAATAAAAACCGGACACTTCAGAAAGCTCAGGAGGCAACAAAGTTTGCTGAAACGGCCTATACGTCCAGTTGGAAAACAGGCATCCGGTTAACATACACATTCTCAAAAACTGTTAGCGGAAGTATGATTTGGGAATACAGGGAAAATGATTCAAAACATACTGGAAAGAAAATCGATAGAGATTTTGGATTTGATGTAAATCTGGCCATAAGAGGATAATGAAACACCACATTCATTTAATTATTTTTTTACTCGCATCTTCAATCGGATGCCAAACAAGAATCCCTGTTTTTAACGGAAATTCAGCCTTTACCCATTTAGTAGCTCAATGTGATTTTGGTCCCCGAAACCCCGGTTCTGTTGGACATCAAAAAGCTTTAGATTATTTTTTAAATGTTTTGGCGCCTTTGGCAGATACTGTGTCGACACAATCATTTACAGAAATAATGCCGAGGTCAAAACAAAAAGTGGAAATGCATAATGTTATAGCGCAATTCAACCCAAAGGCAAAAAAGCAAATTATGATATCCGCTCATTGGGATACCCGTCCCTGGGGTGACCGTAGCTTAAGTATCATGAGAAAAGACCAGCCCATTCTGGGAGCCAACGATGGGGCGAGTGGTGTGGCCATCCTTTTAGAATTAGCGAAGGTGCTTCATGACAATCCCCAGAAAATTGGTGTAAACCTAGTGCTGTTTGATGCGGAGGATTTTGGGTCAAGTGGCGATAACTGGTCATATTGCAAAGGATCACAATATTTTGCAAAAAACCTGCCAATTACACTCCCGGACTATGCCATTAATTTAGACATGGTGGGGGATGCCAATTTAGATATCTATATTGAACGAATTTCATATAAGCAAAACCCTTCATTGGTCTTAGATTTATGGGGATTGGCTGAAGAATTAAAGCTTAGTGGGTTTAAAAAAATGGCTTACCACTCCATTTTTGATGATCATGTACCTCTATATGAACTTGCAGGTATCCCTGCTGTGGATATTATTGATTTTGATTACCCCGATGAAAAAACGAATTACCATCACACCTATAATGATATTGTGGAAAAATGTTCTCCCGAGAGTCTAAGGCAAGTGGGTACCCTCATGGTTCACCATATATACAACCAGCAATGACAGGTTATATATCCAGATTCAATGTATCGATTGCATTTGCATTCCTCATAATGTGTGGGTGTGAAAAATCCATACCTATTGTGGAATTAACACCCATTTCAGACGTTGATTTTGTTTTTCTCCAAGCATCCAATAAATTGTTTGTTTCTGCAACAGTATCTTCTGGATATCAGGGCGGATCCTTGGACTCAGTTATGGTCTTGTGGCAGGGGATTAGCGCCACAAACACAGGGGATACATTGAGATTATTTGATGATGGAACCCAAGGAGATATCCTGTCCAAAGATCAGGTGTTCAGTCGAAAATTTAACAATGACAGTGGACTGAAAAATGTGATTCCAACCACAGCCAAAGATTCTATATTTTTTTCCATTCTTGGCCTATTCGGCGGGAAAAAACAGACGGTAGCGTCCATCTATGTGCTTGGAAATATTCGTCCAAAATTGGGAAGTATTTTTGTTCCAGATACGGTGACCCGTCCCACGGCGAACCCGGATCCGAATATAACCAATACGGTGAAATTTTCGGTGACGGCATCCGTATCAGATCCAAATGGACTTGAGGATATTCAGCGTGTGTTTTTTCGGACCTACCACGTTGGGCTGGACTCCATGATGAATGGGGGGAATCCCATATTACTTTATGATGATGGAACCGGAACGGAAGGCTCTGGAGATTTTCAAAAAGGAGATGGCAATTACACCGTTACCATTTCTATGACTGAAAATGCTACCACGGGCACTTATTACTGGACATTTGAAGCACAAGATTATTCCAATGCTTATAGTGATAGTGTTAAGAAAGTGTTGGTGGTCCAATGAGGAGATTACTCCAGATAATATTATTGATGAATTTAATTTTTCCACAGGGATTGCTTCCAGGTACATATAAAATGGCAGCCATTGACTTTGACAGCACATCTTTTAAAGGACTCAAAAGCAATTCGATCAGTGATATTGTTCCTTTGGCAGATACCCTTGTTTGGCTAGGCACTGGGGCCGGGTTGGCTGTGCTACGGGATACGTCCTCTATTTATACCATCACGTCCAATGCCGCCGCCACCGCAGGACAATTATCCAACGAAACGCCTGTGGGTGGTGTCACCGCTTTGGCCGCCAGTCAAAAAACATTATTTGCTGCCTTTGCCACAACGATACAGGATACCACTTTTGGGAATGGACTTATTTATTCCACGGATGCAACTGGGAATTCAATCGACTGGACTTATTTTGATCAGCCAGTGGATACGGAAGGGGATTCATTGGCGCCATTTGCAAAACGATTCTTTAAAACATTACCCATTACTGTGGCTGGATTTAATGTGACTTACGATGCGGCAATTTCTGGTAATTATATCTGGATCACGAGTTGGGCCGGTGGTTTGCGCCGTTATAATATTTCCCAAAAGGTGTGGGAACGGGTGCCACTCCCTCAGGATGGTGATCAGATTCTGTTTACCTGTGAATCATCCAATTATGAAGACACCCAAAGTGGTGATGTCTTAAAAGATTTTTATCTGAATCCACGGGATCCCTGGGATGGTGTATCAGACAAATTAATAAAACCCCACGCCTATGGCCATCATAATCATAAAGCTTTCTCGGTCATTGCCTATGGTGATACAGTTTGGGTGGGAACGGCCAATGGGGTTAATCGAGGTATTATCGGTGCCAATGGTTGTGTGGATTGGACCCATTATTCTCCCACTTCACATGGATTATCCGGTGGATTTGTGGTAGGGCTTTCGCTTCAGAAATATCAAGGTCATCAAATTGTGTGGGCGGCCACAGTGGCGGCTCAGCCCGGTGAATCAAACGGAGCCAGTTATACCGTGGATGGGGGTGATACATGGCATACAACGCTCCATGGTGAACGGGTGTATAATATTACTGCAGCAGATTCTATTGTGCTGGTGGCCAGCCGATCTGGATTGTGGAAAACAGTGACGGATAATCCGTTGGATGTGGCCAAACCATGGGCAAAATATAAACCTGCGAAACAAACCATAATGATTGGTTCTACTGGGATGTATCGTATGGATGAACTTTTTAGCGATCCTGTGATAGGTGTTCTCTATGACACTCGGCCTTTTTATGCCTCCACCGCTACGATTTGGATTGGGACATGGGATGGTCTGGCGCGTGCCATGGATCCCCATGGAATGAATTGGCAGATTTATCGCGCCAATTTTGATGCGGATAAGGTATATGCCTATCCGAATCCATTTTCTCCTTATGAGCATAATCAGGTTGGGGGCACCGGCTATGTTCACATTCATGCGGACGTGAAAATTTCATTTATAGTTAAAATGAATGTATTCAATTTTGGTATGGAACCGGTTTATAGCAAGGAATTTGACCGTCGCCAGGCCATAACTGGCGCTATTAAATGGAATGGAAAGGATTCCAATGGCAGGGTCGTGGATAACGGTACCTATTTTATTCGATTAGAATATGACCAAAAAATCAAATGGATGAAACTGATCGTTATCAAATAATGAATCGAATTAAACAATATTTCATTTTTAGTTTATTGGCATTTACATGGTTAAGTGCCGGATCCAAAGGGTCTTATGCTGGTGGGTTTTTGCGGATGGGTTCATCAGCACGCGCCATGGCAATGGGGAGTGGTTTCACCGCCGAGATTGATAAAGGATTTGCCGCATACCATAATCCCGCTTCTCTGGTATTTATTCAAAACCGGCAACTGGGATTTAGTCATCATTTTCTGCCTCTTTCTCGACGGTTTATGGCTGCCAATTTTTCAACACCATTGCCTCCATCAGCCAGTTTGGGCGTTGCTTGGGTCAGCGCCGGGACAGACCAAATTGATGGCCGTACCAGTGCCGGGGAGCATACCCAATATTTATCCACTTCAGAAGATGCATTTATTATTTCTTTTGCTCAGAAAATTCTCCCATGGTTTTCCGCTGGATTAAATATTAAAATTCTTAAGCATCAATTACCCATGAATACCATGGACTTGGCGGGTAAAGGGATGGGTGTTGATTTTGGTGTATTTATCCATACAGAAAAAGGTGCAAACCTGGCTTTTATGGTCCAAGATTTGAATTCCAGATACCAATGGAAAACAGATAAAATATTTGAACGGGGTAAAGTGTACGTGGAGCAATTTCCAACACTGTATCGTGTTGGAACCACATTTCAGTATGGTAAGGTGTATGTGGCTACAGATGGCGGTATGGTGATGAATGGCAATGAATTACTCGGGTATTCTTTACGCATTGGGGGTGAATACCCCTACCTCGATCATTATTTTATTCGGGCTGGATTGGGTAACGGAAGAATGTCGGTTGGTGTAGGTGTAGATTGGTCCTTGCTGAATGGTAATGATGGCAAATTGGATTACGCTTTTGTTTTTGAGAATCCCGCTGGCACAGCCCATATATTTACCTATGCGTTTTCATTTTAAGTTATTTTTTTTCCTTTTCTCCCAGGTTGGGGCAGTGGGTACCCAATTTTTATCGATTCCCCCCTCCGCCCGGGATTTGATTTATTTTAATTCCCATTGGCGGAATCCGGCTGTGCTGAATCAATTGAATAAAGTACCGGAATTGGGGTTGGCCTATGGCAATTGGCTGGCCGGTGTTCAATCCGTTGGGTTTGCTTGGAAAGGCCAAATCAAAAATGGCAGCGGAGGTATAAATATTCGATATGTGGGGATGGATGATATTGAATTGCGCTCCAATAAACCCTCCTCTGAACCACTGGCCTATTATGCCGCTTATGGTTCTTCCATTGGAGGGATGTATAGTTGGCAAAAAAGTGCTTTTCGTATGGGTGTTGGTGTAAAACGGGTGGATTTCCAAATTTACCAGAAAAAATCCAGCGGCACTGCGATAGACCTTGGATTGGAATGGGATACAGCAGAAAATATCCGTATCCGTTTTTCTGCCCTCAATTTAGGAAAAATGGGAAAGCTGGTTTCCGAATCTCCCCAATTGCCCCAGCGGATAATCGGTTCATTGGCTTATGAAAGGAATCAATATGTAGTGTTTGCCGCTGTGGAATCAAATAGTATTGTAAAGGATCCCATTTTATACGGTGGTGGAAATGGTCGATATAAAAATTTAATTTATGGATTTACTGCTATGACTTCGAAAGGAGTAAAATCCATTTCCGGCGGTGCTGGTATTCAGTTTGGTATTTATTCTATCACCTACGGGTTTCAATGGGGAGATCAGCATTTGGGCATGCCCCAAATGATGGATATTGCCATTCGTCTGCCATAAGTATGAAACCGGCTGCATATAAAAAAGTTATTGGCTTTCTCAGTATCGCCGTTTTGTTTTTACTCCTGACAAACTATTTAGCATTACGCAAACTGGATTTGGCAACCCGGGATCCCGCCCCTGTAGAAGATGTGAAAAAAGAAATTGTTTCAAAGCCAATATCAAAGATCAAGCCTAAAAAACGGGTAGGTACAATTGTTCTGGTGATTGATGATTTTGGATATCGAAACGATCAAGTTTCTGACGGATTTTTAGACTTGGGCATTCCAATTACATGTGCCATAATTCCCGGCCATGCCCAAAGCAGAAAATTTGCTCAAAAAGCCAACGCTGCTGGACAGGAAGTCATTATTCATATGCCCATGGAATCAACCGTTCCCGAATCGGGTGAAGAGGATTATAAAATCAAAGCAGGGATGATAAGCGAAGAAATTGAATGGCGTATACGGGAAGTATTCAAGGATATGCCCGAAGCTGTTGGGATGAATAATCATCAAGGATCCAAAGCAACGATGAATGGAAAAGTCATGAGTGTGGTGGCGTCAGTCCTGAAACAAGAGGGAAAATATTTTGTTGATAGCCGTACATCGTCTGCTACTGTGGGTGAAAAGACTATGCGGTCTTTGGGGGTACCAACCATGCGACGCCATATATTTTTAGATAATGAACCAGATAAAAGGAAAATTGAGAACCAACTGGAACAATTGGTTAAAATGGCTCGGAAACAAGGAACAGCTTTGGGCATTGGCCATGCGCGGCCCAATACATTAGCCGTTCTCAAAAAAGAAATTCCTGATTTGCTGGCCAGAGGATTTCAATTTGAATTTGCATCCCAAAACGTCAAATAATTGATCATGCCCATTTTATCAAAAGTAATGCGGGGAGATTTTATTGAAAGCATTCATGTGGCATACGGGGTTGCTGTCGATGAAAAAGGGAATGTGGTTTATGCCACAGGCGATCCCCACTATTTAACCTGTATCCGATCTTCATGCAAACCATTCCAGGCATCAGCGGCTATAAAAGCTGGCGCCGTTGAGGCAGCCGGTTTTTCTGAAGATGAAATTGCCCTCATGTGCGCCTCACATAATGGAGAGGAAGTCCACGTCAATACCGCTAAATCTATGCTGAGTAAGCTGGGTTTAACATCAGATAATTATTGCTGTGGAAGCCATACGCCTTATGATGAGGCATCCCATCATGCCCTTATTAAAAGTGGGGTGGCACCAAGTCCACTTCATAATAATTGTAGCGGCAAACATGCAGGGATGCTTTCGTTATGTAAAAGATTAGGTGCAGATCCCAAGGATTATATCAATTCGGATCATCCCGTTCAGCAGGCGATTATTGATCAATTAAAACACTTAACCGGATTGGAAAAATTATCTACAGCCATTGATGGGTGCAGCGCGCCTACACCATTTTTAACCCTTTCCATCATCGCAAGCATGTTTCAAAAATTAGCGTCAGGAAAATTTTCTGAATTGAATCCTTTATTTAATGCCATGTCCAACCATCCTTACTTAATTGGAGGAAGGGAAAGATTTGACACAGATTTCATAACAACCATGAATGGGAAAGCAGTATGTAAGGTGGGTGGCGAAGCTATCCGCGGATTTGGGATTCGGAAACCTGACGGTTCTGTAATAGGTGTGGTGATTAAAGTTTTAGATGGAAATATTCGGGCACTTGATTCCTCTTCCATGGCATTTTTAAATGAAATGGAATTACTGACGGATGAAGAGAATCAATCATTAGAGAAATATTGTGACCCGGTTTTGAAAAACCATCGAAAGATTTCTGTGGGTAAAATTTCTACAGGAATTGATTTTTAAAATGAAGCGATTTCGGTTACTCATCTTTTTATATGCCGGAATCTACAGCCAGGATACATTAACCATTATGACGTATAATGTGCTTCACTTTTCAGGTAATACAACCGGTCGTGTCCAATCCATTAAGAAAGTCATGGATTATGCGCAACCCGATATAGTGATTTTTGAAGAACTGGAACACCAGAGTGGTATCGATTTACTATTGAGTGATGTATTTAATGTGGACAACACGGCCTTCGCGGCAGGGACATTGCCCAGTTCAACTTACATGAAAACCGGCATTATTTATCGAAAATCCAAATTGGATCTCTCATCTCATGTTGTTCTTTCTACTGTTTTGCGGAGTATTCCCGGTTATACCCTATCCATTAAGAATGCCCATTCAAACGTAAAGCCATTTACGGTTTTTGGCGCCCACTTGAAGGCAAGCGATGGAACGAGTGAATCGGAACAGCGATGGGAAGAAGCAAAAGAACTATATAAATATGTGGCACAAAAAGATCAAAATTATCATTATATATTTGGGGGTGATTTCAATTTATACGATACGGAAGAACCGGCCTATAAATTATTAACAGATAGTATGACGGTGGACTTAGAAGATGTGGTTGGGCATTGGGTGCGAAAAGAAAGTGCCCATGTAATGAAATACACCCAATCCACACGGACAGAAAGTATAGGAGATGGCGGGTCCACAGGCGGGTTAGATGACCGGTTTGATTTTATCCTATTTTCGGACCACTTTACATCCAGTGATCCGGATTTGAAATATGTGGATGGTTCCTACACGGTCATTGGGAATGATGGAAACCATTATGATATGGCACTCATTGATGGTGGGAATAGTGCAGTCCCTGACAGCATCGCTGAAGCTATTTACCTAGCATCGGATCATTATCCGGTTGTGGCGAAAATAGCATATACCACCAAATCTTCTACCAGTCCTGTGGCGCATGCAGGTGGTGATCAAACGGTATCCGTCGGTGATACTGTATTCTTGGATGGAAGCCAAAGTTATGATCCAAATGGCACAATCATTTCTTATGTTTGGGATCAGACCTCTGGGCCGGCAGCGACTTTAAACATGGGTGGATCGGTTAAGGCTAACTTTGTCGTGCCTGACGTAAACCGTACCACATCATTTACATTTAAATTGACGGTGTCAGATAACGATGGAGAAGGGGCGACCGATTTTGTGAATATCATGGTACCGGTTGTAGGCGGTTACACGCCATACGATATTCAATTTACGGAAAACCAGGGTGCGGGAGAGAATTGTTATCCATCGGAATTAGAAGGGCAGAATGTGGAAGTGACCGGTGTGGTGACAGCAGTTCGCCCGGATCAAGAATATCCTAATTTCTTTTTTCAGGATCCGACCAGAACAGAATGGGCCGGTATGTTTGTATATATTGATAAAGGGTACACGCCACCGAATAAAGGAGATCAGGTAAAGCTCAAAGGAGATATTTCAGAATATTTTGGTATGACAGAAATGAAGAATATTGTATCCACAGAAATTTTATCAAGTGGAGTTTCGGTTGAACCGGTAACCGTCACGGCCAGCTCTATATCGGGGGACTGTCGTGTCTGGGTAGAAAAGTATGAAGGTATGCTAGTTCGGATCGTGAATGTAGAGGTCACTCAAAGTGCCAATAAGGATGGTCAATGGTTTGCTTCTGATTATACGGGAACTGCCATGATAGATGGTTATATGTTCGATGGAGACTGGCCTTTTCCAGAATATGGCACCCATTTTATCAGTATCACCGGTGTGCTTCATTATACTTATGGGAAATACAAACTGATGCCAAGAAATGGTGACGATTTTAATGATCCTGTAACGGCTGTGGGAGATGAATTCCCGGAGCGGTTTGAATTGCTTACCAATTATCCAAACCCGTTTAATCCAACCACCACCATAAAATTCGATGGTGGGAACGCATTATTGCTTCCCATACATTTGTATGTGGTTGATATTAATGGTCGGGTAGTGGCAAATTTGATAAACGGTATTCCCAATTCGAATAAAGTGGTTTGGAATGGGAAAAATGATGGGGGCCAACCCATGCCTGCTGGCATTTATTTTGTCCGAAAGGAATCGGGAACAAGAGTCCTTACCCAAAAAATGGTTTTATTAAAATAAGATGGCAAGTGTAACCGTTAGAGTTGTGGATTGTTATGTGTACTTAAAAACGAATGACGATTTAAAATTTCTATTGTTGAAACGGAACAAAAATAAGATTTATGAACACCTATGGCAGGGGGTGGCTGGGAAAATTGAAGAAGGTGAAACAGCACCAGAAGCAGCCATTCGTGAATTAAAAGAAGAAACGGGGTTGGATCCTGTAAATATGTTTGTGGCGGATCATGTGAGTCGTTTTTATGAACTCCATGGAGACCGCGTAAACCTTGTTCCCGTTTTTGGAATGGAAGTAGATTCTGATGAAGTTATTCTATCGGAAGAACATGTTGATTTCAAATGGGTAAATATTACCGATGCATTAAATACATTGGTGTGGAATGGCCAGAAAGAAGGCATCCAAACGGTTTATGACATGGTGACCAGTGATGATGACCGATTGAAATGGTCAAGGGTTGAGTAAAAGAATTTGTAAAGACGCCCCGATAAATCGGGCCATCTATACGAAATATAAAAGGAGAGAAACATAATGTTAGAAGTAGGCACTAAAGCACCGGATTTTACACTTCCCGATCAAGATGGGAATGATGTATCCTTAAGTGATTATGCCGGGAAGAAAGTAGTCCTCTGGTTTTTCCCAAAAGCCAGCACGCCCGGTTGAACGATTGAAGGTAAGGGGTTCCGGGATGAACTCCAAAAATTTGAAGATAAAAATTCAGTTGTGGTTGGTATGAGTGCGGATTCACCAAAAAAGCAGAAAAAATTCTGTGATAAACAAGAATTTCAATATCCTATGTTATGTGATGAACAAAAGGAAACTCTTAAGGCCTATAGTGTTTGGGGAAAAAAGAAATTCATGGGGCGTGAATATGATGGCATTTTTCGCAACACATACGTAATTGATGAAAATGGATTGATTGAAAAAGTATACAAAAAAGTAAATGTTAAAACCCATGCTCTGGATATATTAGTAGAATTATAATTATTACCTGTCAGGAAAAATTACGTCCCAGCTAAATGATATGAAACTACCCATAGATGTTTTTACTGAATGGGCTCAGGTTTGATTAATGTTATGCTGGCGAGTAGGTGCCAAAGATAATTGGGCCGGCACCTTGGTGGTGACAGGCCTTATGCATTATTAAGAGCTATTTTTGAAAATCAGCAGTTTGATTTACGATTGATATTAATGTATCTAATTTTTTTTCGGGTATGGATTCATATACAGGTAGATAAACCGTATTAACCATATAAGTAATGCATTCATTTGGTGTCAATTGATTTTCTCCAGTGGCTTCTATTGGATTGAGTTGGGATGAATTAAATGTTGCATCAAATCCATTTGAGCGAAGTTTTGAGACTATTTCTTGTTTGTTTTTGCTCTTAATTGGAAAAAGCCAATAAGTGTGCGTTTCATTAAATAACCCATGAATATTTGAATCACGATTTAATCTTTCCCGAACATAGTTCCCGGCATTAATTCTGCCTAATAAATGATTCTTATACATTGTTGACAATCGATATTTTAAAAACTGTAATTGAGATGTGCATGGACTTTGGCGTATAAGTCTGAAAAGGTCAGACAATTTGAAATTTCTAACTGCGGATATAATTAGTGCATCATAATCAATTCTAAATAGGCGGCAGAAAAAAATATACATACCATAGAAAAAAGGAAATGAGAGAGTTTTCAGAAAAAAATATTTAATGATTTTACTCATAAACTTAATTCTCGAACTTTTATTATAATCCTTCAATCGTGATTCCAATCTCTTATATAAATTGTGATCCAAAGTCAATGCGACAGAACATCCAAGTGCAGACACCGATTTGATGGACCCAAAGCTAAACATGCTAATTGCTGTTCGAGGGTGGGGCAAATGTTGTGACACCCCCTGAAATGCTTGTGCAGAATCTTCAACAATTATTATATCCGGCCGATTAGCCAATACTTCATATACAATATCCATTTCCATTTTTGAACCAAATAAATGGCCCACCACAACCATTACAGTTCTGTCAGATAAGGCCTGCTCAATTACACCCGGTTTAATTTGAAGGGTTGACATCTCAAGATCAATCGGAACTACCTTTAAATCATGGGTTTGAACGATGTTGACCATATCAGGAATGTTGATACCAGTCATGATAACTTCACTTCCTTTATGAAAGTTCAATTCTGATAGTAGTGCATCAAAAATAGTACGTACAGACAATCCAATAAGGACATTTCCATTGGGCCACAATTTTTTAATGTTATAACCAATTTGATTTCTATCCAATAATGGATTTAGACAGTATCCGAGAGCAATCAATAAATCAATATATTTAAAATCAAGCCTCTTGCGTGGATAGACAATCATACGAATCTATTAATCATGATGGCTTGAAGATTGATCTTTATTTTAAGCGAAAATAAACTAATTATTTATCGGGGCATTCTGATCCAAGAATAAGCCCTGGCTCATGCCCGCGAAGAATTTCTGGAAAAATTCCATTTCATGCACACCACCAGTCGATAGTATTTTTCCATCTTGTTCTATTTCACCACTGGCACTGACACGGACATTGGTTTCACCATTGACTAATTCGGTCAAATTGATGGTCACCTTGTATCGATAAATCTTTGGTCCATCAGGGCCATCATCATGACCATGATTACCCCCCAATAGTGGTCTTGAATCATCGCTACCATCGCTACCATCGACACCAAAAATCATGGATACAATGATGGCAATGACAGCCACTGCGCCAATGGCAAGACATGCTTTTTGGCCAGCACTTAGTTCCCCTTCTGGTTTTTCATTGGCCAATCCCGCCTTTGCATGTTCCGTTGTTCGGCTGGCGGTAATTAATCCAATATCAGAATTCAAGACTTCTATGGTATAGTCCATGTCTTGAAGTGAATTGATGGCTGCTTTTAGTACGGATTTTAAATCACCGGGGAAAGACCGAGTTTCCATTGCCCTGGCAATGGACGTAGCCGGTTTTTCGGTTCGGGGCACATTGGTACAGCCAGAAATGCCCATGACCAAATAAGCAATAAGTGACATGTAGAAGAATCGACCCGATTGGGTCTTAGGTTGAATAATGCTTCTTAACATTTAAAAGGATAGACTTTGGTAGGCATAATCCACCACACTTTTATTATCATCAAATGTGATAATAACCGTGAGTGATTTTGAGGATGTACTTGCGGATGATTTGCTACGGGTTCCCGCACCGGTAAACCAGCTGATGGGGTTTATAATCCCAAAAAATGTCATAGATTTAGCTTCTGACTCTCTTGATATGCGATCATACGTCCAGGTTTCTCTACCTTGTTTATCCTTGGATATAATATTGGGAGCCCCCAATACTTTGGTGATTTCTGTTTGGTTTGCCCCTTTTGTCACACTGGATTGAACCATTCCCATGGTAAGCTTGTTTGACTCTTGTGGTGGATTAGCGCATCCAACCAAAAGCATGGTGGCAAGAATAATACTGATTCGTTTTTTCATGATGATTCTCCTTTTTAGTCTTTAATAACGGGAAAGAACCAAATGTTCCCCTTAAATATTCACACATTTTAATTCAGGATACCAATTCCCCCAAAATTATTATCAATGGGTTTGGCGATAATTTCCACCAAATTCTTTTTTACATCCACATACCAGACCATGCTCAGCATAATGTAATCACCCGTCTGTCCATTTTTCCACCGCTGAACCGTGCTAAACCGCGTTTCTTTTACCGCAGTCGATTGTTGAATATTATTTTGGTGGCGTTTGGTCCTTTCTAATTCATCTGGGTGAATAAAATCTTCGTCATAACGGTGGCCCACCAGATCTGTTTCCCCATATCCCATGGATTTCTCCCAATCGCCGCTCACTTCTGTAATGATACCATCGGATAGGCGTCCGGCAATAAACAGGGATCGGGAATTGATCTTGTCAATCAGGTCATTTTTATTCTTGGTGGATTGGAGGTTCTGGATTTTATCTTTTAGCTTGATGATTTCATTTTTTAAGTGGACATTTTCATTAATAAAATAGTTGATTACAGTCTGTTTGTCCTCCTTTGTGGGGTCGATAGTTGGGAGAATGTCTGGACGTTGAATTTCAGTCCGGACTTTAAGCAGGTGTTTGGATGGAATTCGGCCCGTGGTTAGCCAGGTGCTCAGGGCCTGGGGCGTAACACCAAAATATTTCGCCACTTCATATTTGTGGCGATAGCCTTTATCGGCCATGACTTGGTAGATTATTTCTTGAACTTTTACCATAATGTTAAATAATACTTGAAATAAATTAACATATACAGTAATATTATTCAAGTAATATGAATAATTCTTCAACTTAATTGATTATTAGGATCGAGATTATTAAAGGAAAGACCATGAAAAAAACAATATTATTAATGCTTCTTTTTTGCTCCGGGGTCATTTTCGCTCAGGAAAAAACATTTTATCTCAAATCGGGGGATAAAGTATCAGGAAACATCACCGCCGAAACAGATTCCACCTATGCAATTGAAACCACTTTTGGCTCCGTCACCATCAATAAGAAAGATATTAAACCGGAAGAAGCGATTGTTTATCTCAAATCCGGGGATAAGCTGAAAGGTGTTATTTTATCTGAAAGTGATGAAGGCATTAAAGTAAAAGCCCAATTTGGGGAAGTATCTATTTCGAAAGAAAAAATTGACCGCATTGATTTTAAAAGTATGGGCGCCGTAGCTCGCGGATTTCAACGACCGGGGCAAACGGAAGAAGGACGTTGGTATTATGGGAAGGAACGGCTCATTGATATATACTTTGATCCCACAGGGTATACGGTGGGGGATAATGTTTTGTATTTAAGCCTTTTATCATGGGGATATGGTTTGTCAGACCGTTTTCAGATTACCTCTAAATGGGGTGGTTATTTTTGGGGAGATCTAAACTTCAGACCCAAATATACGGTATTTAAAAAAGGCACCTTAAAATCGGAACATGCTTTTGCAATCGGGGGTCATTTTCATATGCGAGGTAGGCCGGCAAAATATCAATTAGTGTCTGATAATAGTCTTTTGGGAAATATTTGGGGAGATACAGATAAAAGATGGGTCCGAATAGGATATACCGTTGAGAATGAAGATTGGGATAATGATGGTATAGTTGATGAAATATATATTAACGATGATCCGACTGATGGCGACAAAATGTGGATGGAATATTTTGCTGCTTATACAATTTCCAATTTAAAGAAATCAGGACAAGGACGAATCAACCATACCATTGGCGCTACACTCACCACCTATCCCGGGTATGATCCCATGCCTAGGGCTTATTATGGTATCCACGCTGACGCGAGGCGAAACCTCAAGTTAATCTTTGAAGCTTTTTACGATCCCTATTGGGCATCGGCCTTAGAATTCTCAGAAGAGAGCGAAATCTCCGAATTCGATTTCGACTTTGGGTTCATTTACGCTTATAGCGAAAACCTTCAATTGGGAATTCATTTTCAACGACCCTGGATCGCCTTTTATTACAAATTTTAATTAAGGTAGACGGAGCATGGGTGGTGTGCAAAAAGCTGATGTTTATATTTAGGGGACCATATTATGGGAATTAAAAATAAATTTCTTATCACTGGGATGGTCGCCACAGCGTTAACCATCGGATTTCTCGAGTCGGGGACGGTACAACTTTCTGGCCCTTTTCTTTATGGAGACGAGAATGGTGTTTCTTTAATCTTGAAAAAAGAGAATGACACATTTGAAATTCAACCGGGCGAAAAAATAATCATCAATGATAAAATTTATACCTACAAGTCTGTGGATGTGGCATCCCAAACACTTATCATGGAAAATATATCGATTTTCTTGGGTGACGTTAGTGCTATCCATTATGTCACAGGGACGAAAATGAAAGAACGTGGACTCAAAGGATTAAAGACCGGCGGGATGGTTGGGGCTGCGGTGGGCGCTGTCTTGGGATCTGTTGAGGGATATTACCATTATTTGTTTTTAACAGTGCCCATGTGTGCTGCAGTGGATGGGGTCGCTTTAGGCATTGTGGGGGCAGGAATCGGTTACAAAGAAAAGAAGACTCGAATCTATAATTTGGGCGAGAATGATTGGAAAATTACAAATGAATAAAACCTATATTTTTCGTTTTTGGTCCTTAGATGAAAAGAAGATATTTATTCAATCCCATTTGATTCAATGATTTAAATTGTGAGAGGGATTCTCGGAGGAATATTGAAAATAGAAAAAGGTAGGCAACGATGTTTTCTGTAGAACAGACGAATATATTAGAAAACCCCCGTCAGCGGCGGAACTATGTATATTTAGAGCATACCCAAAGTCTCTGCTCCAAATGCTTGCGTGTGGTGGATGCAAAGATCATCCGTACCGACGATAATAAAATTGTTTTGCGAAAATGGTGCGCCGAACATGGCTTTGAATCCTGTCTCCTCCATTCCGATGCGGACTGGTACCTCCACGCCCAGAAATATAACCGACCTGGTGACATTCCTCTAAAATTCCCCACCGCCGTAGAACGGGGCTGCCCTTATGATTGCGGCGTTTGCCCTGACCACGAGCAGCACATGTGCCTCGGTCTTATAGATCTTACGGACGATTGCAACTTGGCCTGCCCCACCTGTTTTGCCGATAGCAAAGGGTCCGCCTATCTCACCATGGATCAAGTTAAAGCAGCTTTGGATGGCTTCATCGAGCAGGAGGGCGTGGGTGCTGTGATTCAATTCTCCGGTGGAGAACCCACCATGCATCCTCAAATTGTAGAAGCGGTGAAAGAAGCGGTGACACGGCCCACAGAAGTGGTCATGATCAATACCAATGGTATCAAATTTGCCCAGGATGAAGATTTGGTCAAACGGCTGGTAGATGTGAGTGAAAATAAATTAGAAATCTACCTCCAGTTTGACGGTTTCACAGATGAGGTGCACCAGGCCATCCGCGGGGCGAAGTTGGCGGACATTAAAATGAAAGCGATCGAGAATATGCTGAAGCACGGCTTGCCCATCAATTTGGCGGCGGTGATTCAACGTGGGATTAATGAAGACCAAGTGGGTAAAATTGTAGAATTTGGCATTGCAACCAAAGGCATCCGCGGTGTCAATTTTCAGCCCGCCTTTTTCGCCGGACGCTATGACCATGATATGAATCCAATGGATCGAGTCACCAATACAGAAATTATGGATCGGTTGGAAAAGCAAACCGATGGTATGTTCCGAAAGACGGACTTTATGCCGCTGCCCTGCAGCCATCCGTCTGAGATCGCCCTCACCTACGCCTACATTAAGGGGAAAAAAGTAAAACCCATTCCTCGGTTTGTGAATCTGGACCCTTACATGGACCAATTCATCAATACAATTTATACGGATCCCCGGCCCATTTATAAAAAGGCCATTGAAGGATTATGGTCCGCTTCATCCAGTTTTAGCTCTATGAAGACGCTTTACGATTTTTCCTGTGTCTGCGGCATCCCGGTGAAAAAGGATTTCTTTACGGAAAAAGGGCGCCAGAAGATTGCCGATGAAAATGCATTCCGCATCATTATGATTCAGTTCCAGGACAAGTATAACTGGGATATGAAGGTGGTGAAAAAATGCTGCATTGGTTTTGCCATGCCTGACGGCAGGACCATCCCCTTTGATGCTTACAATGTACTCTACCGTGAAACCCACGAGGTGAAGCATTGGCAGAACGGAAATGTGCCGAAAAAAGTGCCCATGCCCACACCTTATGGATTTATATCTCAAAATGCCAATGGGGCCATCAAATCGAATGAACAATTAAATGGTCAAAAAACACCCACAAAAGAAAGAGACTTAACATGATAAAACGAATGCTAATTCTCTCAGCATTAATTATGCTGGCATGTGAAGATAAAGAAGAGATTAATCCTCTGGTTGGTACCTGGAATATGACATCTGCCGATGGCGGTCTGTATTTAAAATTAAATAAAACTCAAATGTTGTATATGGGAGAAATGAGTGGTGACATGAAAGTTTCCACATTCCATAACGGCACATCTGACGGTACATATGGTTTAAATGAATTTTATATTGATGAAACGTTTGATGGGATGGTAATAGGTGTTGAGGGATATGAAGAAGATTATAGTATTTATTATAATATCACTGATTATAATAGTCCACTCGACCAATATAACGGATCTAGAGTAAATATTTCTACGAGTTTAGGATATTTAGAATTTGTAGGTCAAAATTACAATTATACCATTGGAGAGCATTCATTAACAATTAATGCAGATACATTAATACGACAATTATATGTTGATAATACTGGATATGTCATTGATTCTACAAGACATGCCACTGTCTCCGGGTCTTTAACTGAAATGGGTATGGAAATATTAGCCAATGAAAATATTCTCTTAGAGGATGAATTCTTTATGCCCGAAGAAATCATCATTATAATCAATGAAGATGGCACAGGAGAAATAGATGAAACTTTTGAAGGAGACAGAGAGAAATCTGATATTGAATGGGTGTCGACAGACTCAACATTTACCTGGACATACTGTGAAGAATATGATGGCCAGATAGAATGCGATGAGGGACCAGAATTCAAATATGAAATATCCGGAGAAACACTCATATTATCTCAATATGAGGATATGTGTGAGGAATATGAAAGTTTTGGTATGTCCTGTGATGAAGTAATGCAGGAAGCATTTGGTGTGGAAATGGGGACATTGGAAGAGTTTTGGATGGAAATGAAGGTTGTTTTTTCCGCAACCGCATCTGCAAAAAAATCTGCCTACAAAATCAAACAAAATAAGAAAACGCGGCTTGGGGAATATTCATTGATGAATGGTTATAAACCGCTTAGGGAATTTCAAAAATAAAAGAAATGGCTCAACATGGCAATGGGTGATCGTTAAATGAAACGCCTCTGGTTCAAATAAAGGATAAAGAAAATGAATAAAACACGCACATTTCTCCTATCAGGATTAGCCACCATGACGCTAATTATAGCCGTGATTGAAACGGGATTCCTCAATTTGGAATCTCAACCTCTTATTGCCCAGGAAGATGCGAGTGGCCTAACACTTGAAAAGGATGGGGAACAGGTATTGATTCCTCTTGAGGAATGGGTAGTGGTATCCAGTGCATATGACCCCAGTAATACGGTTCGTGGTTTATATATGGGCATGACGGTTGATGCCCTCCGCATCCAGGAAAAAGGTGAATCTTTTGAAAGGGAAATTCCCATGGATGAAATTGGTTCAATTTTTAGAGGAAAAACAAAAACCACGAAGGAATACGTTTGGGGTGGCGTAAAGTTTGGTGGCTTGGTTTCTGTCGGAATAGGAGGCTTTTTTACTTTATTAGCTTTGACTGATGGTGGAGGGACAGATGCATTTCTCTGTGGTGGGTTAATGGCATTGTTTTCAGGTATTTATACGGTTCCCGGTGGTGCTTTATTAGGGTTTATCCGTGCAAAAGTTGCCGAAGGTAAAGCAGTGGAATATGTGATCGGCGAGGGAAATTGGACGATTGTTACCCCATAATCTTGTTTTGAATTAAAATTGGTAAAATTAGTCTTTATTTTCAGTATACTTAGTTTAATTCCCCATGGGCGCGACAGCGTTCAATTGGCGGGCATTCCATTTAAAGTCATTCAAAATGGTGATTCCAATCATCGGTACATTTGGGTCCACGGCGATGAACAGACGGCAAAGATGGCTTTAGAAAACCACATGAAAACACAGGAAGGTACTGCATTTCTTGTAACGGGGATTTTACGTGAAGCTGAATTTTTTGGCGGCATTATTGATCCCAACCGGATTTTTTCATCCGAAGGGGCCAAAGCCAATATTCAAAAATATAATCGAAAATGGTCCCGGGAAAAAAAAGCCGAAACACTTGAAATTATTAATCGAGATCGGGATTCTTTTTTAGAAAAAATTCTACCCCAAAACGGCGGATTGTTAATCGCCCTCCATAATAATTATCAGGGGTACAATATTAAAACTGAAATTCCATTGAGTAATGAAATTTCCATTAAGAAAGGCCAAAATCCTCGAGACTTTTTCATCTGTACCAACCGCGCCGATTATGAGGTCTTAGCTAAGTCACCCTTCAATGTGGTACTCCAGGAAACCATGCCAAAAAAGGATGATGGTTCACTCTCCTGGGCGGCCATGCGCCATGGGGTGCGTTATGTGAATATTGAAACGCGGCTGGGGTGGCTCAGTCAACAGAAGAAGATGTTGGCGTATTTGGAAAATCATCTCCCTTGAATTTTGATTGGGCCTACTTCGCCACATTTATCGTTGGCCTTTTATTCCTCTATTGGTTTGTCTTTCTCATTGCAGTTTGGCTGAAAGGTTATTTCACCGATATGAAGTTGGAGCGCTGGTTTCATGGTCAAATGGGATTTGGTGGCTATATCATGGGTGCCTTTACCGGCGCCGTTACGCCTTTTTGCTCCTGCACCACCGTCCCCATTTTCGCCGGCATGGTGGATAATAATATTAAACACGGTTATGCCATCAGTTTTCTCATTGCCTCGCCCACCATTAATCCACCGGCCCTCATTTTATTCTATGCCCTTTTTGGCGGACAGTTGACATTGATCTACGCAACTGTCTGTTTTACCATCGCCGTAATTGGCGGTATGATATTGGGAAATGAACGATTCAAATCATCCCTCATTGAAATATTTATGGTGAATGAAGATGAAGGATTTCGGTTGTCCGAAGTAAACCGCCAGTATATGGGCTTTTTAAAAACTCTGGCACCGGTGATTGTCATTGCGGCAGCTATTGCTACGGGTCTCAAAGGTTGGCAGCCATCTGATGCATTTTTGGGTTACACTTCTGGGAGTACATTTGCCATTCCATTATCGGTTCTTTCGGGTGGGATCCTGTATGCAGATATTGCCATGCTCCTTCCCATCGGCCAACTTTTTCTTGATAAAGGCCTGGACGTTGGGTTGGTTTTCTCATTCATGATGGCCGCATCAGGTGTGGGTCTTCCCAGTGTATTACTCCTGACGCGCATATTCAAAAAAGATCTATTGAGTTATTACCTCTTAACCATTTTCACTTTATTCACCACCGCAGGGTTTTTCATCTCATGGATACTATAGTTCTTTTTATTCTCTACGGATTCTTTTTTGCCTTCCTCACCGCACTCATTGCAGAAAAAAAGGGATACCCCGTTCGGAATTGGTTTTGGCTGGGATTTTTACTGGGATTTATTGCCACAGGGATTTTACTTTTTCAACCCCAAAAGGGTACAGGAACCCCCAAGTAAATTTCATTAAAAATAAATTCCCATTGATAAAAAAAATGAAATTATACCAAACTTTCTCGTCGAAATGAATAACACCATTATTAGCACCACCCCCGAGAACCCTCCTCATATGAGGAGGAGATTTAGGGGAGGAGAAAGGAATTGTAATGCATCCAATATTATATCAATCAGACACATTAATTATTGATTCCTATTCCGTCTTTTTTCTTTTGGCATGGATGGTGGGTGGTGTGGTGTTTTATCGGGAATTCCGCCGTATGGGCTGGGAACTGGAACAGATGCTTTTTGTCATGGTCGGCGCCATTGTGGGGGCGGTGATTGGTTCATACATTTTTAATGTATTCTTTGCGGGATTTGAAGAAGTGCCAGCACGGATTCGCGCCTTTGATTTTGCCGGTAAAACAGTATTGGGCGGTATTGCCGGGGGATTTATGGGTGTGGAGTTGGCGAAGAAAAAAATTGGATATCCCCATTCTACCGGCGATGCATTTGCGGTAGCAATTCCTCTGGGTCATGCCATCGGCCGAATCGGCTGTCTCTTGGGGGGGTGTTGTTTTGGCACACCTTGCACATTGCCTTGGGCCATCACCTATCCGGAAGGGTCCATAGCCCATCTTACCCAAATGGTTACTGGCGTTATTCCTGAAACAGCTACGATGTCATTGGCGGTTCATCCCACTCCTGTTTATGAAATTATTTTTAATTTAGCATTGTTTGGATACTTATGGCAAAAACGGGGGACCTATAAAGTACGAGGCAGTTCATTCAGATTGTACTTGGGAGCCTATGGATTATTTCGGTTTTTTGAAGAATTTGTCCGAGGCGATTCGCCTTTCCCGGAAGATGGCTTTTTGAAAGCACCACAATGGTTATTGTTGGCAGTCGTTATTTATTTTGGGTGGCGGTATTATCAAAATGAATTAAGGCAGGTTAAAACAAAAAAGGATATTAGCCCTGGAGTTGTAAGAGCAATGGCAAAAAAGATTAAAGAAGATGCACAGATGCACCGCAAAGGCAGAAAAGAGGGCGAAGAATAAACTGTTTGGCCATCTTAAATATAATAATCCGAATTATTCACTAGAAATTGAACGTACAAGAGAAGAGCTATTAAAACTTCAGACCGAAATTGGACAATACCGTTTCAGTCAAGAATTTCCCCTAATTACAAAAAATAAAACACATTATCCTTGAGGAGGAATGTTATGAGAAAAACATCAATTTTATTTGTTCTGTTATTTAATGGATTATTGGGTCAGCATTATCAAGTTGATTTTCAACCTGATGAATTCAAACAGAGGTGGACAGGTGTTCTTAATCAAATTGGGGACGATGCGGTGGCGGTGGTCCAAGGTTTTCCACTCTCCAATGGATTTATTATGCCACGACAGACAAATGCATTCTATTATTTGAGCGGTATTGAAACACCCCATTCCTATATCTTATTAGATGGGAGAAATAAAAAAGTCACCTTGTATATGCCACCAAAAAATGAACGCTTAGAACGTAGCGAGGGAAGGATTCTTAATGCGGAAGATATCAAACTGATTAAAAAACTTGTTGGGGTAGATGCAGTACTTTCTACCGACTCCATGCAAGAAAATTTTCCCCCTGATCTAAAACGAACCACAGCAATTTATACTATGTTTACGCCAGCGGAAGGGCAGGGTCAGAGCCGGTATGAACTAGAAGTAGCCAATGCATCAATTTCGGCAGACCCTTGGGATAGCAGAATTAGTCGTGAGGGCCGCTTTGTACAACTACTCCGAACACGAAATCGCCATAACAAAGTAAAAGATTTGACCCCGATTATTGATAATCTAAGAAGTGTAAAAAGCGCAAATGAGATTGCTTTAATAAGACGGGCATCGCAATTGGCAGGTTTGGGTATGATTGAAGCGATCAAAAGTACTGAGCCAGGTGTTTGGGAATATCAATTGGATGGTGCGGCTCGTTATGTTTACTTAATCAATGGTGCACGTCTTGAGGCCTACAGATCGATCACTGCTTCAGGCACAAAAAATATTAGTAATGGACATTATTATCGGAATGACAGTCAATTGAAAAGTGGCGACATGGTTCTAATGGACTATGCACCAGATTTCCGATACTATGTAAGTGATATTGGAAGAATGTGGCCAGTCAATGGAAAATATGAGCCATGGCAACGTGAATTACTTCAAATTATTTTAGAATATCGTAATGTCGTACTAGATATTATTCGTCCAGGAATTAATACAGATCAGATTTTGGAAGAAGCTAAACAGAAAATGAAGCCGATTATGAAGCACTATAAATTCTCAAAGAAAATTTATAAAAAAGCAGCTGAAAAAATGGTTCAATCGGGAGGCGGGGTTCTCTCCCATCCAGTAGGCTTGGCTGTACATGATGATGGTCCTTATCGTTATGGTCCGTTAAAAGTTGGACATGTATTTTCAGTGGACCCGCAAATGTGGGTACCAGAAGAGAATTTGTATCTTCGATATGAAGATACAATTGTAGTTACAAAAGATGGCAATGAGAATTTCACAGACTTTCTACCTTCAGAATTGGATGATTTAGAAGCATTGGTTCGTAAAAAGGGTATTCTACAAGCTTTTCCAGAAAACAACATGAAATGGAACAATTCAAAATGAAAAATAAAATAAAATTACTATTGGTTATAGCCATTTTTGTAGGCTTACTCTCTGCTCAAGGAGATGAATTCGATTCAAAATACTATAATGAAACGATTTACCTCCAACAGGGATTTCTGGGACCGAAATATATGATGGGCGGCAATTCATATTCGTTGGTTACGATAGGGGGTGAATTAAACAGATACCCCGACTCAGGGGAATTATATAGGAAATATAAATTTATGCGGTTGGTCGGTATGGGACTAATGGTTGCGGGCCCAATCTTAAGTGTTGGTATGACAAGACCTGGTGGGGGAGAAGGTCTTGATGATACCTATATGTCTGCATTTATTGGTTCATTGTTCTTGGGTACATTTGCACAAATAGAATCAATCAATAAGCTCAATGAAGCGGTGTGGGCTTATAATGGGAGTCAGTTAAAACAGAAAGAATTTGGGAAAAGGGTTCCGAATAAATAATCGGATTTATTTAATCTTT
>Ga0206678_10000287_pt1 | contig 31904 bp, 29 predicted proteins | sample M180m12015metaG_FD_155453 | JGI IMG/M metagenome (GOLD analysis project Ga0206678, IMG submission 155453) | Ammonia-oxidizing marine archaeal communities from Monterey Bay, California, United States - M1 80m 12015 | ecosystem: Environmental > Aquatic > Marine > Intertidal zone | place: USA... | reverse complement strand
AATCTGAAGTCCTATTGGCGCACGCAAATTATCAATCTCATCTTCACTTAGCCCCAACTCTGGCAAACGTTCTCGTCGAGCTGCCGAGGTACGCTCCGATCCCATAGCACCAATATAAAATGCATTGGTCTTTAAAGCCTCCATCAAGGCCATGTCATCTACTCTAGGGTCATGAGCCAAGGCGATAATGCCACTATAAGGATTACTGAAGCCCTCTCGTACAACATCATCTGGCAAGCGTGGCGTCGTTTCAACCCCTTCTACATCCCAATTATCTAAATATTGAGGGCGAGGGTCGCAAAGCATTACGTCATATTCTAATGCCAAAGCCATTTCTGCCACATATCTCGCCACATCCCCAGCACCAAGCAATAACAAACGATACATGGGGCTAAGACTATGAATTATCCTATTACCATCTAAAGTGACGGCATTTTCATTACTCTGATCATCCGAAGAAATAGCCCCGCTGGACAAATCGAGAACTCGACTAATTTTTGTATGGTTTTCCAGAGCTGTGCTGAGGTCAGTGAATACTTCAATATTTAATTCAGTTGCTTCGATGAATTCCACTAACACGTGTAACTGACCACCACATGGTAGCTTTAATCTTGCTTGCTCTGCCTCAGTTTCACCGTAGCGAACTATGAAAGGTTTTCCTTCAGCCTCGAATTGTTGTTTTAAAGTACCATCTCTTAATTGTTCTAAAAAATCTTCTTCGATACAGCCCCCAGAGATAGAGCCCACCAATTCTCCCTTCATCGTACAGGCCATCATCGCCCCTATCGGCCTTGGAGAAGAGCCCCAAGTTTTAATAATCGTGCAGAGCCAAACTGGCGTCTTGCCCTGCAAGTGATCAGTTACAAAGGAAATGATCTGTTGTTGACTGCTTAGCACGTTATTTTCCTATTCATTAAAATCTATCATGGTAATAAAAACTTCTACTCACAATTCATGCAGTCTCCACTTTTAGCAGATAAGCAAAACGATGGCCACTATACCAGCGAGCACACACGAAACAAATATTGCCCAAAACATAGCTGCTCAATCTATTAGAAAGGCTTTAATAAATTTTTAAATAAATAGAAAGGCATGCTTTGCAGAAATTAGTTCTTAATGATAATCCGATACTGCTTGCTAGAGCTTTACCTTACGGTACTTCTTTAAAACGATTGAGCACCCAAGGATTATTGATGACGGATATCCCTATCAAGGGGCACGTATCATAAATGTACTTAAGAATTAAAAATCGAGAGAAATCCACGGTTAACAAAAAATTAAGTTCGCCTCTCAATTTCTGATTCTAGATTAAGAAGATACTGCTTAGTCTCGATACCTCCACCAAAGCCGGTAAGTTTACCATTACTTCCAATAACACGGTGACAGGGAATTATCACTGGAATAGGGTTCAACCCGTTTGCCGCGCCGACAGCTCGTGACGCCTTCGGCTTGCCTATGTGTTCGGCTAATTGACCATAACTCCAAGTCTCACCATAGGGAATTTTCATCAGCGCATCCCAAACCATTTCCTGAAATTTTGTGCCATTCGGTGCTAAGCAAACCTGAAATTCGCTCAATTCACCACTGAAATAACTAGCTAATTGCAGCATAACTTCTTTAAAAGGACTGCTGTCTTTTATCCAACCATCTTTATGTCTTCTGGCCATCGACCCGCTAGGAAAGCCTAGCAAATTTAGGCATTCTCCGTCGCCAGCTAGAAGCAATTTCCCGATTGGTGCCGTGTAATAATGATAGTAGGTCGTCATTATCGACGTCTCCTAAATTGCTTAAATATTTTTGCGCTCGCGCGTTATCTTTTTAGCCTTCTGATTAAGTGTGGCACCATAATTCTTCCACAACAAGATTGCTGAATACGCACGCCAAGGTTGCCAAACTTCAGAGCGCTTTAGTAATTTTCTTGCTGTTAGTTCTTCGTCTACATTCAGAGCACGGCGCAATATTAAGTCAGAGTAAGGGAATGCGTTGGGGTCATTCAATGCACGCATCGCGATATAGTATGCTGTCCACTCGCCTATGCCTTTTATTTCACAAATTTGTTCAACAAATTCCCTTGTATCCACAGTAGAATTTATAATCATAGCCCCTCTGGCGACTTGGTCCGCAATACCCTGAATCGCTGCGATTCTCTGCATAACGATGCCCAAACCATCCATTTTTGCTTTTTGTATTTTTCCCGCATCAGGAAATATGTAGGTAAGATCATCCTTGGTACTAACATACTGCCGGCCATGGTGTTCTGCAATTCGAGAAACTAATGTTGAAGCAGCCTTTACGGTAACTTGTTGGCCGAGGACTGCACGCACCGCCACTTCGAAACCATCCCAGCATCCAGGAACTCGCGACCCTGGAAATTTTTTTACCATCGGTTTCAGGACTTCATCCTTTGCCAAGAAATTATCAATCTCCTTGCTATCAGCGTTCAGATCAAAAATAGACTTTATTCGGCCAATGATTCGATACAGCTGCGTAGAGTCCGGAAAATTTATCCGTATCTCGATGTTGTAATTATCTTCTGAAAACTCCACTAAAAAATCACCATCCAGGCCATCCAGGCTAATGGATCTTGCGTAACTATTTCCCGTGACTATTTCCACACCTTTGATAGACCGGTAATGAAGAAATGCCAAATGGGACTTCCAGTCAAATGGCGGTTTATAGGTAAGAACTGTCCGAACCGTATCGTCATCACTTTGTTTTATGGATTTGCGTGTCATAACAAGAAACTGGTGGATTGATTATATGGTTAGTATTAACAAATGATGAAGTCCACTATAACGGATTTCCTAATAGCACTAATACCTTCGAGCCCTGCAACGAAGTGGCTAAGCAATCGAATTCGCGTTGCACCGAGACACATTGTCGTCCTGATAGTGTATATTACCGCCCTCTTTAATAGTGCTCAGTTTACAAGCACCGTGCCCCACGGATAACGACAGTTGGGTAGCAAAAATGCGGTAATTCCGCTTCAAGTAATTTCTGAGATATAGCCGAAAAAATTATGACTAACAAAGACTTAAGAAAATATTCTAAGATCGTAGTTGATGGTGTAGAACAGGCGCCAAGTAGGTCTATGCTGAGGGCGGTTGGATTTGAGGATAGTGATTTCTCCAAACCCCAAATTGGCATTTGCTCTACATGGTCCATGGTGACCCCTTGCAATATGCATATCGATAAATTGGCCGAACATGTCAACAAAGGGACCGATGAAGCTGGCGGTAAAGGCATCATCTATAACGCAATTACAATCTCTGATGGCATCTCCATGGGAACCGAGGGCATGAAGTATTCTCTCGTATCCCGTGAAATCATTGCAGATAGCGTGGAAACCGTATCTGGCTGCATGGGCCACGATGCTATTATTGCCATCGGCGGCTGCGATAAAAACATGCCCGGCCTGATGATGGGTCTCTCGCGTTTGAATCGCCCTTCCTTATTTGTCTATGGCGGCACTATTCAACCTGGACCAAATCACACCAACATTATTTCCGTATTTGAAGCTGTAGGGGGGCATGCTGCTGGCAATGTTTCCGATATAGAGCTCAAACAAATTGAAGATACCGCAATACCGGGCCCCGGCTCCTGCGGCGGTATGTATACCGCAAATACCATGGCCTCAGCAATTGAGGCGTTAGGTATGAGTCTGCCAAACAGCTCAGCCCAAGATGCCATTTCAAAAGAAAAAATTGAAGATTGCTTAAACTCTGGCGATGCGATCATGTATTTAATCCAAAACGACATTAAACCTTCCGACATCATGACCCGTGGCGCCTTCGATAATGCCATTAAGGTTACTATCGCCTTAGGAGGTTCAACTAATGCAGTGCTTCATTTATTAGCAATGGCACACACAATGGGCGTTGAATTAGAGCTCGATGACTTTACTCGCATCGGCAAACAAGTCCCAATGTTGGCCGATCTAAAACCCAGCGGCAAATATTTAATGTCCGAACTCATAAAAATCGGTGGTATTCAGCCATTAATGAAAACCATGCTGGAAATCGGCATGCTGGATGGTTCTTGTTTAACAGTAACCGGCAAAACCCTCGAAGAAAATCTTGCGACGGTGTCTCCTTACCCAACAGAACAAGATATTATTCGACCTTTTGATAATCCCATCAAAAAAGATTCTCACTTAGTAGTGCTGCGGGGCAATCTTGCGCCAACCGGCTCCGTTGCAAAAATTACTGGCAAGGAAGGCCTTTCATTTACCGGCAATGCCAGAGTCTTTGAATCAGAAGAGGACTGCCTCAAAGGCATTTTGGACGGTACGGTCGTAAAAGATGATGTGCTAGTTATTCGTTACGAGGGTCCAAAGGGTGCGCCCGGAATGAGAGAGATGCTTTCTCCTACTTCAGCCATAATGGGTAAAGGTCTCGGCGAGGATGTCGCTCTCATAACCGATGGAAGATTTTCTGGCGGGTCTCATGGTTTCGTTGTGGGTCACGTGACCCCTGAAGCTTTTGATGGCGGTCCCATCGCTATCGTAAAAAATGGTGACCGCATTTCTATTGACGCAGAGTCCAACACCATAAGCCTAGAGGTCAGCGACGACGAAATAAAAACCAGGCTAAAGTCATGGCAAAAGCCGGATCCACGGTATACAAGAGGTGTACTTGCGAAGTACGCAGCCACTGTTACCTCGGCATCTGAAGGCGCTGTGACAGACAAATATATTTAACTTAGTCTACAAAATATCCAGACAAATGGACTATCCAGTTATTATTTGCCAGGCAATACCTATCACTGCGAAAAAGCTCACTGCAAAAGAAAGTGTACGCACATACGGCACCGCAAACGTATAACTGAGCACATGCACAATGCGCGCAAAAAAGAAAATCATACTCGAAAAGGCTGTTGCGCCCGAACCAATGCCCGAGACTTCCACAATCAACACCAAAGTCGCAAATACAACAAGATTTTCCACCGCATTGTAGTGCGCCGCTTTTAAGCGTCGCGCCCAATCAGCACCAGGGTTGGCATTTTCGGGATATCCTAAGGCATTTAACAATCCAAGTGTACTTATCTGATTAAGGATATAAGGTACCCACAGCAATGCCGTTAATATAGCCGTGTAAGTAAGGTAGGTTAGCTCGTCACTCATTATTATTTCCCTCTAGCTTCCTCTTCTGTGAGTAATGCTATTTTACAATTAACTGCCAGATTCACCGCTGCATTCAATAATCCAATCATGCTATGCTCGGTCCCATTATTAATAATAACAACAAACACGAGAGCTATAGAACTAATGCCAGCTTTTTTTATCGGCATGGGCGAATTGTTAAGCGGTTCCTTTTTACAAAGCGGTGCATTATGGACTCTTACCAATGTGCCGGGCTTTCCTCCCATCATTCAAACTGTGCACATTCTTGGTATTGCCGTTGTCATGGGAACAGTAGCTTTGATGAGCTTGAGGATTCTAGGCTTAGCTGCCCCATCCCAAAGTATTAGCGAGCTAACTGGGCGAGTGATGCCCTACTTCTGGATTGCACTGGTCATCATGATAATCTCTGGTGCATTTTTCGTATTTGGGCGACCTAACCGCTATTTCAACAACCCAGTATTCGCCTGGAAGATGGCATTCTTAACCCCCTTACTAGTGATGATGATTTTCTATCACTTAATGAGTAAGCAACAGGAGAGCTATTGGCTATATACTCCTCGGCGAATTTGGATCTCCCGTACCATTGCAGTACTTTCTATTCTCGCGATATTAATGATTTGCACTGCAGGTCGCTGGATCGCTTATCTCGAATACATAGAATACCCGTTGTGGTACCTGGAACCCTACGACGACGGTCAGGAATATCCATTCTGGGTTAGGGTAGAAAATTGGTCGCTGTCTCAACTCATTGCTGGAACGAATTGGTTCCCAACGATTGAAACCATCCATGTTATCGCAGCAACACTAATGCTGGGCTCTATTCTCTGGGTCGATTTACGACTACTTGGTATTGGTGCGACCCGGTATTCCATTTCAACACTGAGCCGTGAATTAGCTCCTTGGGCCTGGGGCGCTTTTGTCGTTGCCGTCATAACCGGCCTCGGAATGTTCATCACTCGCGCAGCCTCACACTTAGAAAATCCTGCCTTTCAGTCAAAACTCGCACTCTTAATTTTGGCGGGAGTTAATATGGCCTACTTTCATTTAAAATTGTTTAAAAACGTCGAAAAAATTGACGGTAATAATGCAGCTACACCAATTCAAATTAAAATCGTTGGCGGCCTATCTCTCTTTCTTTGGGCTGGCGTAATGTTGGCGGGTCGATGGATAGGGCATATTATTTAACACTTGATGAATAATAAATATTGCGCTCTATTCTTTATCTAGCCGATTATTTTCATTTAGCCCGCTTTTGAACGTAATTCCGTCAGTGCCTTTGGGTTTTCCGAGTAGTCGAATATTACTTGCATGCCTTCAGTTGGCATCTCTAATTTAGGCCAACCTCTGACTACTTGCAGGGCCTTAAACAAAAATTAATTCAAAAAACTCATCCGACATTTAAATAAGAACAGCATGAATACCTAAATCTACGCTTACGGTGAAAAACACCCAACTCGCGCTTAATAGACGAATTGAAGCATACTATCTACAACCTGAAGCCTATAATCGTCTGACAGACTCACGCAGATCGAGCAAAATGCGAGAGTAGTTGGTTTTTGTTGTCAGGAATTAACTAATAATAGCTATTGCTCCTAAGAATTAAATTGACTAAATTTAGCATTTGGTTTCTGGCTTTGAGAGGCATGTATGACTAAAAAACTCGGTAGTAATCTGGCATTTTTTATAAGCCTAACCTGTTTCAGTCCGCTTACCCTAAGCCAGCAACAAGAATCCTCGTCTGAATCTGAATCCGCGACTGAGTCACAAGCTGCCAATGATGTCATTGAAGAAATTAGCGTAATAGGCGAGCGAACCACCTACTCATTACGCTTAGAGATAAAATCCGCAGAAGCAGATGTTTATAATCTATTTAATGAACTAAACAACAACGACGAGTTCGACGTAACTTGCGAAGAAGTGGTGTATACGGGATCCTTTATACCAGTTACAACATGCATGGCAGCGTATCTGAGAAATGAGCAGGCATTCCAAACGCAGAGATTTTTGGAGAGCTTGTCAGGCGGCGCTTTAGGAACACCAGGATCTGGCGCACTAATGGATCTCGACTCGGCGGCAGGCGAAGTGCTTGAGAAAACAGAAGCTATGGAACAAGAAATGATACGTCTTGCAATTGAGGTTCCGGAATTTAATGCAGCACTAAGAAAACTTTCAGGGCTTGTTGGCGCACTAGAGGACAGGACCGGTAATTGAATAAATCACAAGTCCACCTTAAACCTCTAAAGCTAAGCCTATCGAAGAAAATAACTGTTATATTTTTTCTATTGCTTATTTCTCTCGGAACAACATCTGTAGCCCAGCAACGAAACATCAGCAAGGGTGTATATACGGAAGCGCAGGCTATTTTAGGTAAAGAGGTTTATGATACTAACTGCAAAACCTGCCACGCTATGAAATTCTATCGAGATATTTGGTTTGCCTGGGAAGAAAGACCTCTTATGAACTTTTGGTATATCCTGGTGAGTGAAATGCCATCCGATAATCCAGGATCTTTATCAAATGACGAATACACCAACATAGTGGCTTATATTCTTTCCGATCTAGGCTTCCCTGCTGGAGATGCCCCACTGGACCCTTCAAACGAAATGGAAGGAATAACTATAGCTCCTTTTTGAATCCTGCGGCGATTACAGTAAATCAGTATTAAATAGCTAATGAGTACTTGATAAGCTTCATCGAAACCAACCAAACCAGGAAGAAAGACGACTGAATTAAAGAGTTGTAGATTAAGTCTGCCAGGTGGATACCTGGTAACCATCATTCCCTACTTAACATACCAGTTCTTTTCCACATTAGAGAATAATAGTAATCAATCGTTAATTCCTCAAATGAGGTTTACAACGCGACACTATAAGAATATCTTTACACATCAGGGAATTACGTAGTTTTAAAGACTCGGGGGACGCCATGTCTTTGTCAAAATCGCTTACATTTACTGCTGCACTGGTAGGACTTATTCTAAATACCGCGCCAGCTGCAATATTAGCCCAAAGTTCAGACATTCCAGAACTTTCTGGCATCTGGACAAATACTTCCCGGACTGGTCTTACTCGCCCCCGCGGGATGGAACTTGTGGTTTCGGCAGAGGAAGCGCAAGAAATTGTAGCTAATATGTCGATTGCTGGCATATCTCGAGACAATATTGAATCCGGACCGGCAATTGACCCCGATACTGGCGCCCCACCAGCTGGCGCCCAAGATTTTGGGTTACGCGGCTATAACTTATTCTGGACAGACCCAGGCTCTACATTGGCGCGAGTTCGAGGTGAGTTTCGAACTTCTTTTATTATCGATCCGCCCAACGGCGTGATTCCTCGATTAGATGAGCCAAAGTACGACCTTAATCGCATTCAATTTGGAGCGCGCTACTTAACTGGTGTCGCAGATGCATCTGGCCCAGAAGCCATTCCTATTGCTGAACGTTGTCTGATTGGGTTTGGTAATACCGCAGGTCCTGGCATGCTGAGCACACTGTATAACAGCAGTTATCAGTTTGTGCAGACAGATGATTATGTAATGATCATGGTAGAAATGGTCCACGATGCTCGCATAATACCGCTATTTGAAAATGCAGAAGAAGCCAGAGCAAATCGCCGCCCAGGAAAATTACAGCAATGGCTAGGTGATTCTGTAGGTTGGTATGAAGACAACACGTTAATTGTAGAAACTGTTAATATCAATCCTTTGCAAATGGGTCAAAGCGCAGTCCCCATTTCTCCCGACGGGAGATTTATCGAAAAATTTAGTCGCTATGCTGATGATGAAATTATTTATCAATTTACCGTTGATGATTCAAATCTTTATAGTCAGCCTTGGACTGCCGAATTAAGTTATTACCCGTTAGAGGGCAGCATATACGAATATGCATGTCACGAAGGAAATTATTCAATGCCTGGAATTCTAGCTGGTGCCCGCCGCTTGGAAAGAGAGCAAGCAGCAAACTAAACATAAGTTTGCGGGCAGAAACATTAGTTGTTATCGCAGATTTATTTACCTTTCATTCTTATACGGGTGAATATAAGAAGGGATCCTAATCTAGAAGTACTAGCGATAAACCTCACCATTGCATGAATTGCTGTTACGATTTTTATAAAAATAATCTAATAGCTTATATAACGCTGGGCCCTTGCGACTAGCGGCTCAATCCGCCTAGAATTATTTCATGACTAAACTCAAACTCTATTTACTTCTCATCTCTACACTATTAGTAAGCTGTGGCAAAGAGCCAGTCCCAACGACAGCTGAAGCGGCGATTAATGTAAATACGAACGGCAAAGAAAACATAAGAATGCGCAATCGTGAAATTCGACTTGACATTATCAATGCATTAACCGGTCACGAAATTGAGCATTGGATTAACGAAGACGGTTCAATCGGATTTTACAGCAAAGATGCGGAAAGAGTTGATGCTATCGGCTATGCAGCCATTGGCGCCTACGCAGCAAGGAACTAACTGTATTTTCTGGATTAATTCTCTGCCAAGATTTTCCATAAACCTTAACGACATTCTTTTACCTACAAGATATAGATATTGTTTAAACTACATAAAGTTCGATACTACTTCAGTCGCAGCCAAGATGATTGCGAGTTGTGCAGGGATACTCATAAAATAGAAACCGCTTACAAAAAGACGACCAATAATTTATATCACTAGACAACTATGGCTTTAGCCAAAGCTTGACAGGTTAGGTGGTAGGCGTGATGTTTTTTAGCAAATGAATCTGACCGCTTAATCTATGTGAATAATAGCACTCGTTTCATTTGCAGTAATTCTTTACATTCGCGCAACTTTTTACTGAGTATCTGGCCATTAGGTAATTTTGCATCTTCAAGGAACTTATATGGGATTAATAACGCAGCAAACTTGGATTTACGCAGCGTTAATGCTGCTAGCGGGCTTTGGAATTCCAATCATGGCCGCACTTAACGGAGGGTTAAGCATACGCTTGCAGAGCACCGCAGTTGCTTCCTGTATTTTATTGTCTGTTGCCTTACTTAGTGCAGTTGCCATTACATTATTTACAGAAGGAATACCTTCTTCAATATATCGAAGCCCAACACCTTTCTATTATTACCTCGGCGGCTTCTTTGTGGTTTTCTATACATTCACGATTACCTGGGTAGCACCCCGCTTTGGCGTTGGCAACGCTGTCGCGTTTGTTCTGCTCGGACAATTAATCGCCATGACTCTTATTGATCAAATTGGTTTGCTAGGGTCTCCTCAGGTTTCGATTTCTCTACAGAGGATTGTCGGTTTAGCTTTTATGGCTCTAGGAGTTTTTCTTGTGGTTAAGGACTAGATAAAAATGGCTGAAATAAATGGCATTGCACATATAGCCTTAATGGTTACCAGTATCGAACGTTCAAAACCTTTTTACCGAAAATTGTTTGAATGCCTAGGAATGAAGGTCGTGTTAGATAACGAAGGCAGCTTCTACGGTGTCGGTGGTCGTACCGGCATCATTATTCATCAGAGTCCTGAAAAGCATAAAAGATCTAGATTCAACCAAGGGCAAATTGGACTTCATCATTTTTGTTTACGTGCGCGTTCTAAGAATGACGTGGATGAGATCTACAAACTCGCCATTGAACTAGAGGCGGAAATTATTCACGGACCGCAGCAAGACGGGTTCGCACCAGGTTACTATTCGGTCTTGTTTGAGGATCCCGACGGGATCCGCCTTGAAGCGAATTTCATCCCTGGGCAGGGCATTTTAGCGCCAGGCCTGGACCAAATTGGCGATAAGAACACTCATTGGGTGGAATCTAACCAATAATTCTTGCCGCACTCCCCTAGAATCCTGCGATTGCATCAACTCTCACTGGTGTTAAACTAGGCGGCCTCACGTACAAAAGAAACAAAAGGAGTGAGTATGCGCCTGCAAGCAAGCTTTCTTTGGAAAGGCCTCTTTTCTATTGGAGTACCATTCCTGATTCTCGCCGGTCTCCCAAGTTCCGCGGAAGATGCCGGCACTCTTTATAATACCACTTACGACATCCTCCAAGGCGAGCGCTACTTTGAAAGACAATGCTCCCGTTGTCATGGCTTTGATGCCAAAGGCAATGATGAGACTGGCGCTCCTGACCTAACTGGCCGTCTGAGTAGAGCCAACAACCCGGTCGGCATTTTCAATGTCGTTCGCAACGGCGTACCGAATACTGCTATGTTGCCAGTTGATACCGATTTACCTGACACTCAAGTATGGCAAGTAGTTTCCTATATCGAATCCTTACGTTATGACCCAGCCTCTGTAGAATTAGATGGAAATCCCGACACTGGTCTGGTGTTATTTCGGAACAACGGCGACTGTTCATCTTGTCATATGGTAAATGGGCAAGGTGGTCGACTTGGTCCTGACCTTTCAAGAGTCGGTGAAAGCACTCGGCCAGAAGATTTAATGACCGCAATCACCAACCCCCACGAAGATGTTGCACCACGATGGTGGACATTAGAAATAACTGGCCCTGACGGAGTTACCCGTTCGGGTTTCCGAATGGGCGAAGACAGCTTTTCAGTCCGCATTATGGATAATGAATCTAATCTCTGGTCATATCAAAAAAATAACATTGATTCTATCGAACGCATCGAACGCTCGACCATGCCTAGCTATGATGGAGCTATGTCTGAGAGTGAGTTGGATGATTTAGTTGCTTACCTATTTTCTCTGAGAAGGGAGGAAAATTAGAATGAACCGTTTTCTAAGCACGTTGTGTGCGCTGCTAATTACAATAATAACTGCACTAGTGTCAGCACAGGAACAAGAGTTTGAAACTGTAATGACCCCTGCTTTCTCGCCTATAACTTGGGAACGATTAGTTAACTCTAAAGAGGAACCCAATAATTGGCTTATGTATTCAGGATCATTGGATGCGCAACGCCACAGCTCTCTCGATGAAGTGAATATTAACAACGTGGCTGATTTGGAATTAAAGTGGGCTTATCAGATCCCTGAAATCGATCGAGCTGAAACAGTGCCTTTGGTGGTTGACGGCATTATGTTTATTACAGAAGCCCCCAGCAACGTAGTGGCTGTAGACGCTCGTACTGGTCGACAGTATTGGCGCTATGACCACGAATTACCCGAAGATTTACGTATTTGTTGTGGTCGCAATAATCGAGGAGTAGCGATACTTGGTGAAACTTTATTCATGAGTACGTTGGATGCCCACCTGGTTGCAATTGATGCGCGAACTGGCAACCTTCTTTGGGATGTTGAAGTGGCTAAGCACGACTCCGGCTACAGCAAAACAGCAGCTCCGTTAATAGTTAAAGATTTAGTTGTAACTGGCATGGCTGGCGGTGAATTCGGAGTTCGTGGGTTTATTGACGCCTACCACCCCGATACCGGAGAACTAGCCTGGCGAACATACACGATACCTGGCGAAGGTGAGTTTGGTAATGACACCTGGTCTGGTGATAGCTGGAAAACGGGTGGCTCTGCCACTTGGATTACGGGTGCTTACGACGCTGATCTCAATCTAATTTACTGGGGAACCGGAAACCCTGGTCCAGATTGGAATGGAGATGTCCGCCTTGGCGACAACCTCTATTCAGATTCTGCACTAGCTTTGAATGGCGATACTGGCGAAATTGAATGGTACTTCCAGTTTACACCACACGATATCCATGACTGGGATGCAATTCAAGTACCCATCTTGGCAGATCTAAATATTGACGGTCAGGACCAAAGAGTAATGATGTGGGCTAACCGCAACGCGTTCTTCTATAGTATCAACGCAGCTGATGGCAAGTTTCTAAAAGGCAGCCCTTTTGCAACTCAAACATGGGCTCAAGGGCTCGACGCCAACGGCGCCCCTGTTCGGGTCCCAGGGATGGAGCCAACTTATGAAGGAATAATGGTTTCTCCTCCAATTACCGGCGGCACTAACTGGTACTCGCCTGGCTATAGTCCTGATACCGAACTCTTCTACGTGACTGCCTTTGATGGCGAACAAATTTTCTTCAAGCGTGACGAGGATTATGAGGAGGGTGAGCGGTATACCGGTGGCGGTGGCCGCTATGACCAACCTATGGATGCTTTCAAGAGCTGGATCCGTGCCATCGATCCGACGACGACTGAAACCGTTTGGGAGTTTCCGATTATGCCTCGCTCTTCTGCAGGAATAACTACTACCTCAGGTGGGCTATTATTCAGCGGCACAGCAGACGGTTATTTCTTTGCGTTAAACGCTGAGACAGGCCAAGAACTCTGGAATATCTCATTGGGTCGACGCGTGCATGCAGCGCCTATCACTTACCAAGTAGATGGTGAGCAGTATGTTACTATCGCTTCAGGCAACGTCGTTTATACTTTTGGATTAGATGAATAGCAAATTACTTGCTAGGGTTTAAACAACAAGGCACCGGTCAACAAAACAAGGGCGAACTACTTTTGGTAGCTCGCCTTTTTCCCCGTTTCATAAAATATTCTTCAACTAAGCCTTTTCTAATAATTCACTAACGGCTCGATAAGCTTCGTTGATAGAGCCATCTGTATGAGGACTAGCGGAAGCATCGGCGTTTGCAATAGCGATTCGACCTATCCTTTGTCGGCCAACTACGCAGGGGCGTTCATCGGTTGTCGTATAAGCCCACTCCTCTGAATCTGAAAGCGGGTTATATGAATAGGAGTAACCGTGCGGCCATCTATTGACTGTTATACCTAGTATGTCACGCTCATCATCAAATCCTGAAGATCCTAAAACACGTGTTAGCTTATCCCGAATCATGAATTCAAAATCATTAAAGGATGTAGCGAGCATTTCATTACGACCTGCAAGATGCTGTTCTCTGCGATTCAATCCTTGGTTCGGCACGTCAAAATAAGCTGACATGCGCAACACTATTGGATCATCCGGGCTACGATTGGTCGTGTAGTCACCCATGGTGACAGACGCCTGCAAACTTGATCGAGAAAATTTCTTACCTGGTGCAGTTACTCCAGATATACCAGCATCTACAAATGATCGCCAGTTAGCCAACAGTACACCGCTATATACCAATGGGGATTTCACGCCATAAGCTAAGGCTTCTTTTTGATCGCTGGAGATTTCCGGACAAATATACGGAATCATAGTATTCCAACAGGCTAGTACCACACTTTTACTCTTTACTGAGTAGGCTTGATCGCCCAATACATAGCTTATTTGGACTTGTGAGTTATTCAAATGACGAACATCCGTAACAAAGCTGTTTAAACGAATGCGACAATCGTTTTGATTCCGATCGAGCTTCTGATAATCCAATACAGCGCTTATTACGTCATCCATGTCTTCTCCTGGCACCACGCCAGGGACTAATGATCTGACTAATAGTCGAGTAATGGTGGCATTTCCATCAGGGAAGTACATATCGGGATCACCTTCCCTCGCGCGCTCTGCATTTTCACGACCATGTTGACCACCCGGCTCATGGGCTAATAAATTGGGCGGTAAATCCTCAAGAGTTAAACCAGCAAAACCTGGGTAACCATTATCTCTAAAATAGATTGCAGGAATGGCATCAGGACCAACCACAAAAGATCCGTGAAAGGAGGCCTGGAAAAGTTTTACTACGACAGGGTCACATTTAATAACATCTACCAGGTAGTCATGATAACTCATGTGACTCAAGCGCTTACGAGTTTCTTTTGCGCTTAATCCTGGGAAATAATTTTCTTTGGTTTCGTAGAGCCGAACAACATCGTCTTGGGCTTTCTCATTAAGCGGAGATTTCGCGATAGAATCTCTAATTGATTCCGCTCTATAGTCAACAACAAGTTTGTCGTCGCCAAAATTTTCTCGATCAAAAAACATACTGGATCTCAGACCCATGTCTCGATAAAAAGAAAACATATCCCGGTTTTTTTCGAAATATCTGGTTCGATCGATACCAAGCTCCCACAACAGTCCCGCAGAAACTGTGCTGTATTGAGACGGAGCTTCAACATTAAGAGTTCCGCCATTTACCAAATACATGCGGCCCTCGTGCCAAAATTCATTACGCTTTGCGTGCCCTCCAAAATCGTCATGATTGTCAATAATAAGAATACGAGAGTCAGGCCCATGCTGTTTCCGATAAAAATAAGCTGCGGAAAGCCCACTAATACCGGCGCCGACAACCACCAAATCATACTCTCGCTCACCAGAATCAACTGCTTGCCACCTTTGACCATCGCGAAATCCATGGGCCACCTCGAATGAGCCTTCATGACTGCCTCGAAGCCTCTGTAACGAGGGCGGATAGTAATCAGGAGGAAGAGCGTTTTGTCCCGGTAAACCCTGTGATAAAGCGTCCATAGGAGAAATAGCCGTACCTGCAGCAAGAGAAATAGCGGACCCATTGAGAAAATCGCGGCGACTAAGCTGGTGCTTGTTCTTTCCTGAGTTATATTTCTTCACAAGCTAGTTCCATGATTACCAATTTAGATCGATTCTCGCCCTAATCGCCTTGGTTCTGCAAGTATACTCAGCCAGATTGGAAAAGAAGGCGCTGGACGTTATCTTAATTGACTGGACCTCCGAGCCGCTCCAAAAGGCTAAGAGAATGCGGCAGAGAGCTAATTACTTTTACAGCTAGATGAATTTTAACTATGCTCTATTCTCTTTCGTCACACAAAAAACCTTAGATCCCTGTAACTCAAGCCCAGGGTCTCTAAAAGGAGGGTTTCCATGCTAGGTAAATCCGCAGTTGGCACATCAGCCAGAGATTCCGTTTCACTTCTTTTCCATTTTTTATTCACCATAACTTTAAGTCTTATCAGCGCTTCTCTATTCGCGCAACATGTCAACGATCGCCCTAGCCCCGGCGACTGGCGCTATATTGGTGGTGATGCTGGACACACACGCTCCACCCCCTTAAACCAGATTAATCCTGACAATTTCGAAAACCTAGAGGTCGAATGGAGCTGGAGCGACGCAAGCTTCGGCTCGACGCCACCCCGCTCAACGCCAGTTTACGCAAATGGTATGTTGTTTACCGTCGCCGGTGCCCGTCGCCATGTAGTGGCAATAGATCCAATTAGTGGTGAGACTTTATGGAGCTTTCGTGAACCCAATACTTTTCGTTGGGAATACTCGATGCGCGCACCTTGGGGAAAAGGAATTGCCTATGCGGAGGTTGACGGTCGCGGTCTTGTACTTATTGTAACGCCTGCATTCTTTCTCTACGCCCTGGACGCAGAAACTGGTGACCCAATAGAAAACTGGGGGTCCCCTGTACCATTACCAGGTTTTGAGGAAACTGGAGTAGTTGACCTGATACCCGATCTTATTTCCGATTGGGGGCCCTGGCTAAACTCAGGTGAAACTTATGACCCGGATGTTGGCATTCCCTTAGAACTTGGTTATATCACCAATTCTTCACCACCGATTGTTGTAAATGACACAATCGTTGTGGGTAATTCCGCTGAACAAGGATATAACCAAACCCGAACGGAAAATGTACCTGGTGATATTCTTGGTTATGACCTAAATACCGGCGAATTTAAATGGAAATTCAATGTTATCCCTCGTCCTGGCGAAGTTGGACATGAGACATGGGAAAATGATGCTTGGTCTTACACCGGTGATGTTTCTTCTTGGGCACCTCTATCTGCTGACCCAGAATTAGACTTGGTTTATGTGCCTACTAATGCCGCCACTATTGACTTTTACGGTGGCTTCCAGCCTGGAGACAATCTCTTTAGTGCTAGCTTAATCGCACTAAACGCTGCCACTGGAGAGCGAGCCTGGCATTTCCAAATGGTACATCATGACGTATGGAATAATGACACTCCTACCGCGCCATTGTTAATGGATGTCGAAGTAGATGGAAGAATAGTGCCAGGTGTCTTCCAAGCTACTAAACAAGCATTTCTTTATTCTTTTAATAGAGCTACAGGAGAGCCTATCTGGCCAATCGTTGAACGACCAGTTCCTGCGTCCATAGTGCCAGGAGAACAGCTGTCACCGACTCAACCATTTCCAACAAAACCAGCCCCTTATGACATTCAAGAACTAAATATTGATGGACTGATCGATTTTACGCCTGAATTACGGGAACAAGCGTTGGATATCATTGCTGACTACAAGCTTGGCGGCATCTTTAATCCTCCTATCCATACAGATAATCCAGAAGGGTTAATTGGTTCTGTCTGGTGCCCCGGCGAACTAGGCGGCACCAACATTACTGGCCCACCAGCCGCAGATCCATCGACTGGGATTATCTACACCATCTCGCGCACTAACTGCGGTTGGCGCACCATAGTTCCTGGGGAGGAAAGAGATATAATTCTAGACAGACCCACTGGCGTAACCATTGCTGATTTTGCAGTTGGTTTAGGCACTCCTAATGGCGTCCGCGGACCGCAAGGCCTGCCGCTTGAAAAACCACCGTATAGTCGTATTACTGCAATTGATTTGAACACAGGCGAGCATTTGTGGTGGATACCTAACGGTGGAACACCACGGTTCATCCAGGAACACCCCGCCTTAGAGGGCTTAGATATTCCACCGACAGGAAATATCAACCATTCTGCGTTGATGGTGACCCCAGGAATGCTATTGCACACCGCTATCGGCGATGATGGTCGTACACCTTATATGTTCGCTATAGATAAGAAATCCGGTGCAAGGCTGGGTATGGTGGAATCTCCAGGACTGGGCATGTACGGCATGATGACCTACGAACACGAAGGCAGACAGCGCATCGTCCTGCAAACCCCAGGTCAGTTAGTGGCATACAGTCTTCCGGCTGAGGAGGACTAACTACAAATGCCTAGTTTCTTGTAAACTACTAGTCGACATTAGCACCAGTCGTTGAGTTGTATAAGGAAAAATATGAACAAGCAAGCTAACTTTACCAGGTTCGATGAAGCCACCAAGGAAGAGGTGGAAATCATTATGGATCACTACAAGTCATTCGCTACTGATTTACCCGATCGAATATTGCAGCACTTGCGCTTATTGGATGGTGATTTTGGTGGGTTTGCCGTCGACAGATTACAGCACAGCCTACAGACAGCGACTAGAGCCCATCGTGATGACCGGGACGAAGAATATGTCGTCTGTGCGCTTTTACATGACATTGGCGACACACTAGGTACGTTTGATCATGGCGGTGTTGCTGCCGCCATCCTTAAACCTTTTGTTTCAGATGCCAATCACTGGATGCTCGGGAATCACACGATCTTTCAAGGTTATTACTACTTTGAACATATAGGTATAAAAAAAGATGTCAGGGACAAACATATTCATAACCCTTATTACGAATACACCAAAGAGTTTGTGGACAAATATGACATGCCAGCCTTCGACCCTGATTATGAGTCCATGACATTGGAAGATTTCGAACCGATGGTTAGGCGTATACTGAGCAAACATTAAAACAGGCTGGCAAGGAACAAGCCGATGATTATAATTATTGGTAGCGTAACTATTCGTGATGAAACAATCGATGAAGCACTGCGCATAAGTCAGGAGCATGTTAATCGTTCTCGCATTGAAGCTGGCTGTATAAGTCACGGGGTCCATATCGATAATGAAGATCCTAATCGACTAGTCTTTGTTGAACGCTGGGAAAGCATGGAACATCTGGAGCAACATTTCCAAGTTACAGAATCTGCCGAATTTGTCGGGAAAATAGCAGAGTTGCCCTCTGTGGTTCCCACTATGGAGCTTTATCACTCAGCCTCGATTCAGCGTCACTAATCAAAATAGGAATATTGATGTCTAACCTACCGATTAGCCGATTTCCGATACCTGATATCAATGAACTACCTAAAGACTTGCAGGATAAAATTCTTGATGTTCAGGACAAAGCCGGCTTTATCCCCAATATATTTTTGGCATTGACCCACCGTCCAGATGAATTTCGGGCATTCTTTGCATTTCACGATGCCTTGATGGAAAAAGAGTCTGGTCTCAGCAAAGCCGAAAGAGAGATGATCGTTGTTGCCACTTCTGGGCTAAATCAGTGTATTTATTGCGTTGTAGCCCATGGCGCAATCCTGCGAATCCGTGAGAGAAACCCATTGATTGCAGATCAAGTTGCCACTAATTACAGAAAAGCTGATATTTCAGATCGACAGAAAGCTTTGTTGGACTTTGCGATCAAAGTATCCCAAAAGTCTGCTGAAGTGACGGAAAATGATATAAATATCTTGCAAAAACAAGGATTTAGCAAAGACGATGTATGGGACATAGGGGCGATTACCGCACTCTTCGCGCTCTCCAATAGAATCGCCAATATGGCGGCCATTCGACCCAATGACGAGTTTTATCTTATGGGCAGAACAGAAAGAAAATAAATGACCACAGTCCCCAATTTTAAGATACTTGCCTTGAACGACGCTCAGTCTTCAGAGAACCGAATTCACAGCGATGAGATTGCTGCTAAGTATGGCTTCGCTGGCGCCTTAGTCAGTGGTGTAAATGTATTTGGCTATCTTAGCCAACCCCTGGTGCAACATTATAAAAAAGATTGGTTATCTCGAGGCATTATGGAAATCGTGTTTATAAAACCTGCCTATGAAAACAATCTACTAACGATTAAAACAGAGGATCTGAATTCAGAATCGAGCCAGCGCAACCATCACACTTTTGCTTATAACGAAGATAATGAGCTCATAGCTAAACTTGAGTCTTCGCTTCCTGATCAATTACCGCCCATTAATGTGAAAGCACTGCTACGTCGAAACCCTGAAGAATTAAAAAGAAATGAAATCTCTTGGGATTCGATAACCCTCAATGAACCAACGCCAACTTATCTTTGGCAACCCACCACATCCGACAATATGGAGAAAGTCGCAATACAAAGGGACCAATCTAATATCTATAATGGTGAGTCTGGGCTACTGCATCCCTTCTTCATTCTTAATGCCTGTAATAAGACATTAATGCGACAATTCTTTTTACCAGCATGGATTCATACCGGTAGTCGCCTAACATTAAGAAAGCCACTACAGGTTGGACAATCTATTGAGGTTCGCGCAGTGCCTATTGAGAAATGGAAAAGAAAAGGCCATCAGTTTATTAAACTGTATATTTCCATGTGGACAGACAACGAAGTTGCCTTGGAAGTAGAACACACTGCAATTTTTTCTATCGCTGCTTGAACTCAAACCAATTATTTTTTACAAGGTCATAAGTCAACCAGAGTAAATTTTGTTCCGCAGATTTCTAGCTCCTCTTGGTTAGAACCAGTCATAGAATTACTGACACATCCATAATCATGAGCCAATGAAATAATTCGTTGCTTATCTCTAACCCTGAGTGTAATTCCTGCAAGGTTCCCATATTCCCCAGAGCTACATTCGGCGAACCGTAATTTCCCATTAATCAGAGAAATTTCTCTTTCCGCATCTTCGATCCCAGTACCGAGTATATCCCGCCACAATCGGGCCAATGCCAAAGGATCCGAGCAATTCAGCTGGGCACCTACTAGCTCTACTGCCGTATTTTTTTGTCTAAATTGCTGCCAATTTAGGCCGCCGGCGGGATGCCAACATCCAGTAAAATTTTCTTGTGCGTCCCATTCAATATCTAAAATAGCAGCTTCCATATCCGCTGGATGAAGCTGGCATGAGCTCCAACCATCTCTTTTTTCTTCATGAGCTATGCGCACACGAGCAGCTAATGCGCGAGACCTAACTGCAGTTTGAGTATCCTTGGAATCTGCTTGCAGGATAACCATATAACCACCATTTCGGCCCAAGCGATTCAAGTAGCGGCTGGCTGCGGTATTTTCTTCAATTGGCGCGACAACTTCTAAAAAATCTGTACCCAATGGCAGTAATACATTTTCTAAACCATATTGCTTTACCACAGGATCACGATGACAGACTTTTATGTCGAACACATTAGTTAACTGCTCAACAACAGGTTGAAGCTCGGCAGCGACTAAACATATCTGGCGGAGATGAATGCTCATTTATTTGTTTGCGGCTATCGACCTTTTCTTAACCAGCATTTTTTGTTCACCTTCTAACACCAATTGGCGTCGCTGATTGTGTACTGTCGTACGTAACGTGATTACACCAGTCGTATTTCCTGGGGTCAGGTCAATTACTTCTAGTGCAGGATAGACAGTATCTCCGCTATACACAGGTTTTAGAAACTTTGCACTGTGTTCGATCAAACCAATTAGGCTACCCTCTAATATATGCGGGAGCATTCCAGCACCTGGGGCACATTGCGCTGCAACTTGCAAACCATGAGCCAACATTCCTGGATATCCGCGGCGCCGACAGTATTCCTCATCATAGTGAATTGGATGGTTGTCGCCTGAGACCATTTGAAAAGCTGCGAAGTTTGCGTCCCCTAAGGTACGAGAAGGGCTCAAGAATCGCTGTCCTATCTCTAAGTCTTCGAAATAACTGGATTCGGTGAGGGTGTGTTTGGCGGGATCAAAATCTGGATCAATATCTGTAGTCATCTGGGCGCAGCTCCTCTTATGCCAATGCCGTGCTCAATTAGTATTGGGTCAGTAATTTATTAGTAACTGGGTTTAAATGATACTCCTAAGCTATTCTCAAGACACTTTGTTTAATCCCCATCATAGCGGCAGTTAGCAAGGACAAGGCTAGGTGTCCCAGTATTAGGTTTACCTTAATCAATAAAAATCAAAAATGCTTTAAGGCTGCTCTTGGAGAAACAAAGTTTGTATCTGACAAAGAAAAAGATCACGCTGACATCCAGAAAACAGCTAAAGTCAAGATTATTGGATTCTTGATCTTAAGGCTTCCATTTATCTTTTAACCGGCTACGATCAACTTCCACACCAGCGAGAAAAACCCGTTCAATAGAACGAGTATTACGGATATCTTCGAGGGGGTTTTGCTCTAAAAGAATTATATCGGCCGAAAATCCTGGCTTAAGCTCACCCTTGAATTCGAGCCCTAGATGACGGGCTGCATTATTCGTTCCAGCCACGATAGCCTGCATTGGAGTCATACCTAGCCGAACATATATCTCCAACTCCCGATGACCGGTATATCCAAAAGGGTGGTCAGGTACTGCGCCAGCATCAGTTCCCAAAACGATATCCACTCCCGCATCGATCAGGCCTAAAAAACTAGCAACTCGCTCTGCCTCAGAAACCGAATCTAGTCTTAATGCAGTTTGCCGACTATCATTGCCCGCTGTAAGAGGCTGCATCACTTCGTCTGTAAAAATATCACTTAAAAAACTGTCTTCGCCTATAGCCTCTCGCCTAAGCTCTGCTAACCCCCAATTGGGAATTATAAAAGCGCCACTAGCACTAGTTTGATTCGCGATATCACTATCAAAATCCTGACCAATTCGGCCATGCAAAAATCCATGAGCACCAGCTGACAAAAGTCCCGGCATGTCCGAAGCAAACTGCTGATGAGCAAAAACCTTTAAGCTCAGGTTTTCAGCTTCCTCAATTACCGCTTCATAAATCAGTGGTGATAATTTGCGCTGACTACCTCCGCGATCATCGACCCATATTTTGATAAATTTAATACCATTAGCCGAGGCCGCCCTAACTTGTTTTCTAGCTTGCTCAGGATTCTCTAAACCATAGAGAATAGTTTCACTTACCTCCTCTTCAACGGCTAACGCATGACTCAGAAATTGATCATTTGGACCCTGGCCTGGAGGTGCCATCCCTGCCGCATAAAGTACTCGCGCACCTATAAACTCACCATCCTGCCTGGCATTTTCCACACTGTTTATTATATTAGGAGCATCACTTCCTGCTGAAAAAACTGCACTAAATCCGTAGTAGGCATACTGCTCCAGGTTGTCGATAAGGTTCTGCTTACCATAATTTTGTGAACCCCAACTGCTTCTACCTTGATAACCGAGATGTGAATGACCATCGATTAGCGCAGGCATGATAGTTTTTCCTTGACCATCAATGGATATTTTACCCTCATTATTTTCAAGAGTACCGGCTGAAACTGTTTCAATTAATCCATTTTCAATTTCAAGAAAACCATTTTCGATCACATTGCCATCACCAATAATGATTCGTACATTTTCGATGAAAAATGCATCGGCGACTTGATCACTGACTTGCGCATTTAAAGGTGCATACAAGAAGATCGCTTCGGTGAGACAGCCGCTTAAACCAAGCGCTATGCTTAACAGTGTGGAATTTACTTTCATTGATAATCTCTTCTTATATTTTCTTTCCGAGCATTGCTTTTTAGCTAGTTTAAACCAGAAAGTGTTATTGCGTGAGATATAGACTTCAATTCTTTTCGTAACAGATTGTCGCATTTGATTTACTGAAAATCCGCGCTTAGTTACCTTTTTAACCACCAGACTGTTAATCTTATGTTCTCGATTAGCCAATTATTAAAAATTCATTGAAATCTCATTAAAAGACCCACAGTGCTGCATCAATTTGACACCCAAACAGCGCTCTCTCAAGAACAGGCGCTCTCCTTAGCAGATGTCGATAACACGGCTGCCCTAGCCGATATCGCCTGTAAGATGCGCGATTATAGTCATCGAAATATCATTACTTTTTCGAAGAAGGTATTTGTCCCTCTTACTCATCTGTGCCGAGATGTCTGTCACTACTGCACCTTTGCGAAAACACCTCGAAGAATAGCTAGCCCTTACCTCGCAGCAGAAGACGTCCTAAGACTATGCCACGAGGGTGCAGCTCGAGGCTGCCAAGAAGCACTGTTTACTTTGGGGGAAAAACCGGAACTGCGCTACAAAGCTGCTCGAGTAGCTTTGACAGAAATGGGGTATAACAGCACGCTAGACTATGTGGCCCATATCGCTGAGAGGGTTCTTAAAGAAACTGGGATGTTACCTCACATAAATGCGGGCAATATGTCTGCGGAGGAAATTCAAGATCTAAGAAAAGTCAGTGCCTCAATGGGAATCATGCTGGAATCAGCATCTTCCAGACTATGCGAAAAAGGCATGCCACACTATGGTTCTCCAGATAAAATTCCAGAAGTTCGATTGAAAACCATCGATATCGCCGGTCAGCACGCTGTCCCGTTTACTACAGGGATTCTAATCGGCATTGGCGAAACCAGGTTGGAACGGATCGAGTCTTTACTTGCTATTAAAGAGATCCATAATCGCCACGGTCATATTCAAGAAATTATTGTTCAGAATTTCCGCGCCAAGCCAGACACTAAAATGTCCTTAGCGCCTGAGCCTGACCTCAATGAGTTGCTATGGACTATTGCCGTCGCAAGACTAATTTTTGGCCCAGAAATGAATATTCAAGCGCCGCCGAACCTAAGTCCTGGCGTCTTGCCCCAACTGGTCAATGCTGGCATTAATGATTGGGGTGGAGTTTCTCCTCTGACACCAGATCATGTTAATCCAGAAGCACCATGGCCACATCTTGATAATTTGGCAAGGGAAACCGAAGCTGCTGGAAAATCTCTCGAACAGCGCCTCACAATTTATCCTACTTATGCAATGAACTATCAGCAGTGGCTCGCGGCTGAAACGGTTGCGCCTGTTTTGCGCCTTGCAGATGCAAGCGGTTTCGCAAAAAGGGATGCCTGGACACCCGGCGAACGGGCAGACATTCCTCAATTAGAAAGAGATTTGATTCTCCATACTAGAAATCACAAAAATATTAGCTCAATGATTAAATCATTGGTAACAAAAAATGCGCAAGGGACCCCGCTGTCGAAAGAAGAGATCGCTTTCTTGTTTGAAAGTAGAGGAGTTGATTTTAGCTATTTGACTCAAGCTGCTAACGAACTTAGACAAGAACGCAATGGTGACACCGTAAGTTATGTTGTTAATCGCAATATTAATTATACAAATGTTTGTTACTTCAAGTGTCAGTTCTGCGCATTTTCAAAAGGCAAATTAAGCGAAAATCTGCGAGGCCGCCCGTACGATATTAGCGCCGAAGAGATAGCTCGACGCTGTCAAGAGGCTTGGGGTCGTGGCGCAACTGAAGTTTGCATGCAAGGTGGAATCCATCCTGATTATACCGGTCAAACTTACCTGGATATTGTTGCCACTGTCAAAACGGCTGTTCCAGAAATGCACATCCATGCCTTCTCACCCTTAGAAGTTTGGCAAGGCGCTGCAACTCTCGGAATTTCACTTGAAGAATTTTTGACACAATTGAAAACGGCCGGGCTGTCGACGCTCCCAGGAACTGCAGCGGAAATTCTACACGACGATATTCGAAAATTGATCTGCCCCGACAAATTAAACACAGCTCAATGGCTAGAGGTGATGACTACCGCGCACAAAGTGGGCTTTAACACTACAGCGACAGTCATGTATGGCCATGTAGAGAGTCCGGTTCACTGGGCAAGCCACTTAGCAGCTATCCGGGACCTTCAGACCCAAACGCGAGGCTTTACAGAGTTTGTTCCTTTGCCTTATGTGCACATGGAAGCGCCTATGTATTTAAAAGGCAAATCTCGAGCTGGTCCTAGTTTTCGAGAATCTATTCTCATGCACACAATTGCTCGCATTGTTTTCAACGGTCTCATCGATAATATACAAACCTCTTGGGTGAAGATGGGGCAGCAAGGGGTTTTAGCCTGCCTAAATGCTGGAGCTAATGACATTGGCGGAACACTGATGAATGAAAGTATTACACGTGCCGCCGGTGCGGACCATGGACAGGAGTGGTCGCCGGAGGGTATGGAATCCGCACTGATACAAATGGATCGTAATCCACGTATGCGGACAACTGCCTACGAAGATGCTCCAGTATCGCGTAAGAAAATCGCTTTTAACCCCCCAGTGTTAGAGCAGATTGAAAACACATCAGCAAATAAATTTCAACGAAGTAAAAAGCTCGAAAATTTAGTCCAATTAGGTTGAATTGCTATAATTTGTATTTTTTCTTCACCGACAAGGATGAATTTTTATCTCAAACTCCGCATTAAAAATGCTAGTTTGATACAAACAAGGACGTGTTTCCCTGCCCCCCATATCTTAACTAAGGAATAATTACTCAATGAAAATAGCAGTAACTGGTGCTAATAGCAGCGTCGGTCAAAACTTACTCGAGCAGTTAAAAAACGAACCAGAAATAAAAATAACAGCCGGTGTTCGTAGCGAACGAGCATTTTCTGGCCTGCCTAAATCTCTGACCATTGATCCTCATATTATTGCTTATGACGATCCCGCTTCTTTGGAAACGGCGATGGCAGATGCTGATTGTGTTGTTCATCTTGCGGGAATACTTATTGAGGCAAAGAACTCTAATTATGCTTCAGCGAATGTTGCCGCTACGGCAGCAGTGGTTCAGGCAGCCATGAAAAATAATGTCAAACATTTGATTTTTATTAGCGTGGTTGGTGCGAGTAAAAATTCTTCCAATGCTTATTTCCGATCCAAAGGCAGTGCCGAGCAACTGATTAAAGAGTCAGGACTTACAGCGAGCATTCTTCGTACTCCAATATTACTCGGGCCCGGAGTTGCTGGCGCAAGCGCGATAGTCGGTCTCGCGTCAGCTGGTCAAACCAAGGTCTTGGGTGGTGGTGAATACTGCATGCGCCCATTGGATATTGATGACTTAATTACAGCCATTATTCAAATCTGTAAAAACCCTCCTGACGGGCAAGTAACCCATGAGTTAGTGGGGCCAGAAAGCATGACTTATCGCGATATCATTAAGAAAACCGCTGAATTGATGGGCAAGACAGTTGAAATCGGTAGCGTACCTATTGTAATCGCAAAAATAGGTTCAGCGATCGCTAGCACTTTAAAAGGTGGCGGTATGACACCAACTGTAATCGACGTGATAACTAAAGATGAAGTAGTTCAAACTAACGCTGACAAGGCAATTGGCATTACACTTACACCCTTGGAAGATACATTGAAAAAAATTATTAAGACTGGCAACTAATTATGACCGAACCCGCTAAGAATGAAGAGAATAACGAAATTTCTAAAGCCACCTCAGAAAAAGAGCCGGGGAACAACATGGCTCAACCAAAACCTAGCGCAGCAGGCAGAATCTTATTCTTGGGATTAACGGCCGTTTGTTTTGCTTATCTTTACTACCGATTAAACGGTGCTGCTATTCGAGAAGGTTTATCTCTTACTTCCTATATGACCCAAGTGTTCGCGAATGTCGCCTGGCTACCCTGGCTAGGATTAATGATAGGCTATTCTCTGTTTTATTTCGCCATCGACACCCTAGTTGTTACTCGCGCCCTCAATTGGTTCTTAGCAGATATAAAGTACAGAGATATACTCCCCATTCGCGCCAGCGCTTACATCATCTCTATTTTTAATGAACAGATAGGCAAAGGTGCCATGGCTTACTATCTGAACAAACGCGATCAGATTCCCGGCTGGGAAGTCGGGTCTGTCATGCTGTTTATAATGTTCTGCGAGGTATTTTATCTGTTAGTTTGGGCATCAATAGGGTATGTATTTGGAAGTGGTGGCTTACCAGATGTCTTTAGTCTTATGCCTGTCATTGCAGTTGGTGCTGCAATTTTTTTCACAGCCTGGGTACTCTATTTCGATGGCAAAATATTACCTAACAACCAATTCAGAACAAAACGCATTTTGGATGCCTTCAAACAAGCGAAAATTAAGCATTACCTGATGTTCTTGTTGCTACGATCTCCTGCCCTACTGGCGGCTATTGTCGTATACACTATCGCACTAAGACTGTTTGGTGTTGAAGCCTCTTTCATGGAGTTACTACCTTATTTGCCAGTAATTTTCTTCGCTGCGGCAGTACCAACACCTATGCGAGCGGCGGCAATTACAGTCTGGGTAATTCTGTTTCCAGAAAATGAAGGGCAGATGGCTGCCTTTGGATTCGTACAACATAATTTCTTCATACTTTTTAACGCTATTATTGGCTTGGTCTTTTGGCGCCGAGCTCAGCGAGAACTCTTTAGTTAGGATGGCTAATTTTCTTACGGCAGTTCGCCTGCTTCTTACTATTCCAGTAGCTTGGGGAATTGCCGTAGCAGACCTACTCGCAGGGTTAACGCTCCTCTCTTTCATTTTACTTGCCGTAATCACAGATTATTTTGATGGCATCGTGGCTCGCGCAACAAAAACAGCATCAACGCGGGGGCAATTATTCGATCATGGCACAGATTTTATCTTTGTAACTGGCGGCCTCATAGGTTGCGTTTATGCGGGAATTATTAATCCCTATTTGCCCGCATTAATTGTTGTAGCGTTCTCCCAATATGTGCTGGATTCTTATTTTTTATTCCGACAAAAGGACTTGAAAATGAGCTTTCTAGGACGCTGGAATGGTATTTTTTATTTTATACCGCTAATTACTGTCGCTTTCTCCAGATTGGGTTTAGGCCAGGGTTTCACGGACGTGATGGAACAAATCACAGCAATAATTGCCTGGTTACTGCTAGCCTCAACCATAGCCTCCATCATCGACCGCTCTCTCGCCCCAATGCGCCGCACCGGGCATTAGGCACCAGTCTCCGAACAACTTGCCTTTATCCTACGTCAGAATTATACGAGCTTAGATGAGAAAAGTTTTCAGAGGAATATTTGAATCAGTTGTTTGATATTTTCTAATTTCGCCTATAGATGACCTGCTCGCTTGGAGCAAAGCCGATTCGGTGAGCAAGCACAAAAAGTTGCTCATCTGCCGCCAAAAGAATAGGACGAGTATAGACCTGCCATGGATTGCTGAATTCTTCAGCAAGAAGGTGCTCTTCAACTGACATTATTTGATAGGCAATGTTTGCACCCACAGTCTCGCTTGATAGCCGCACCATCCCATTTCGTTCACTGATGCTAGGCGATTTAGTTTTTGGTTGATTACCGTCAGGCCAAAGTTGTTCAATCAACTCTAGCTCTGGCATAAAACCCAAGTCATTAATTTGGCCTAGCCATAAATCCATTTCGGTGCGTAACTCAACTAGCTTCTCAGCATAACGAGGGTCATCAGCTAAGTTTCTCAACTCATAAGGGTCATTATCGATGTCGAAAAGTTCTTCAGGTGATTTTTGAGATCGAAACCATTGAGCTTGAATTTCATTTAGGCTACCACTTTCCTTAAGTCGCAATAGTTCCTGCATTATTGCCATCTGCTCCCGATAGGGTAAAGGCAAATAATAAGGTTTATCAAGATTATAATTACGCAAGTATTTAAAACGGGAGTCTCTAACTGCCCGAATTGTATCGTATTGATTATCAAACCGGTCGGCAGCACTGTGCACATATCGCCTCTTTGGAGTATTTGAAAATTTTCCTATAAACGCTCGGCCATCAACATAATTTGGGGGCCTAATACCAGCCAATGACAATGCAGTAGATTTAAAATCTACAAAACTGATGAGCTGATCATCCACTTCACCAGAACGCCAGCCATCTGGATAGCGAATAATCATTGGCAAATGAGTGCCAGAATCGTATAGCAAACGCTTTTGTCGTGGTAATGGACCTCCGTGATCGCTATAGAAAAAGATAATGGTACTATCTAACAAATTATCCTCTTCGAGCTGATCGAGAACATTGCCGATCTGTTGATCCATTGCCACAATATTGCTGTAAACCTGTCTAATATCGCGCAAAGCGATGTCGGTTGAAGGCAAATAAGGCGGCACCGGCACGTCTAAATTTTCAGAGACGAGAAGTGGATTTTCTTGCTGAGCCCAAACTTGCGATTCATGGGTAATACCAAAATTGAAGATTGAAAAAAAGGGTTGACCTGGCGCTCTATTGCGCCAGTGTGCATCTGAATTACTTTCATCCCATGCAGTTAGAGGCTTCCTAAACTGGTAATCTTCTTTTGCATTATTTGAGGTGAAATAGCCTATTTCACGAAAATATTGACTGTGCATTTTTACTTGAGCAGGAGGAACCGCCTCATAGGGCATTAGCCCTGCTGGGCCTTCATCAATAGCGCTGGTAGTCCGCATGTGATGGGCCCCAATACGATTTTGATAGAGCCCGGTTGCGATTGTCGCCCGACTAGGGGCACAAACCCCTGATGTCGAAAAAACTCGCGAATAACGCACACCTTCCGCCGCAAGACGGCTTAAATTAGGAGTTTCGACCGTATAATCGCCAAAAGGTGGAATAATCGGGCTTAAATCTTCGGCAACAAGCCAAAGTATATTCGGTCGTTCTGGAAGAACTGGCTCTATATCGGTCACCAGAGATTCATAAGAACATGAAGCTAGTAATACAGGCGCAAAGAGCGCCAGAAAAATGCTGCTTGCAGCTTTTCCTTCATCCGCTTTAATTCTTTTGATTGCCTTGATTCCTGCTATTTTTGTAGTTATCACGTTAACTTTTACCATTTAAATACTTAGTTTTCTCGACCAGACTATTGACTATAATGTAAAGACCTAAACTCAGATTATTTACCATCAAATGCTGAATAACCACCGTAATAGCCCAACAAACCTCTTATGCGCTCTACCAATGCGTAATTTGCTACTTCAATTCCCATTAGCGGCCAGTTTAATTCTGTTACTTTGGCAACCAGTCGCCGCCCAACCTGAGGCTATAACTGCTTTCCAGCTGATCAATGAGCGACTAAAACACATGGAAGATGTTGCAATGTATAAATCAGTAAACGGCTTACCGGTCGAAGACTTACCACGAGAGAAGATTGTGATTGAGAATGCTGTTCTTGCCGCAGAATCACAGGGATTGCTCGGAGATTCCATTGAAAATTTCTTTATTACACAAATCAACGTCGCTAAAGCTATCCAATACCGAAGTTTGGCTGACTGGCTAAGCTCACCTATTTCGAAACCTATTCCAGATCTACCAAATCAAATCCGACCAAAGCTTACGGAGCTCGGAGACGAAATCGTTAAAGAATTAGCCCTTTTACTAAGTCTTGGGGGAAGAATTGGGGAGTCATTGCGAGAAAGTTTTCACCTACACATGTCAGTCAACAAGGTTTCCGCAGCAGAAGTGGATCTATTATTCAACAGCCTCCTTTTGGTAAGATCTGAATAATGCCACGACATTTTGATGATTTCGAAAATGTTACTCTCGATCATGTCTTTAGCTGGATAAATTAATGATTATTGATGAGCGAGCTAGACCTTTCTTGTGCCTACTCACTATTTTTGTTACCTGTCTTTTTTGGGGATCGGCGCATGCACAACAAGATGTTGTTCCTATCGAAGTCGATGTTGACTCTACATTTCAACAAATTAGTGGAAATAATCAAGTACAAACAATGTTGCAACGCATCCTCGAAACTGAGCCTGAAAATATTCGTGAGCAATTTCGCCTAACTGAAATTCCGGCGCCTCCTTTTAAGGAGCAAGCTCGAGCAGAGTATTATTTGAAGCAAATGCAAGCGAGAGGCTTGCCTGACGCCTATATTGATACCGAAGGCAATGTAATTGGTATTCGCAAAGGCATCGGTGATGGCCCCACATTTTTAATTGCCGCACATCTCGACACAGTCTTTCCTGAAGGTGTTGATACCACAGTTGAGCTACGAGCTGGGCGCTACTATGCTCCAGGAATTGGAGACGACACTAGAGGACTTGCCGTCCTTTTATCCTTAATTAGTGCCTTAAATGAAAGTGGCCTTGACACCGTTGGTGACATTATGTTCGCGGGCAACGTTGGAGAGGAAGGTCGCGGTGATTTAAGGGGCATAAAAGCGATTTTCCGCGATCACCCGAATATTGATGGTTTCGTTTCAGTTGATGGCGTTCGATTGCGCCGGATTACCACAGGAGGAACTGGCAGTCGCAGATTCGAGTTCCATTTTAAAGGACCTGGAGGACATTCCTTTGGCGCATTCGGCATGGCTAGCGCGATCCATGCTATGGGTCGAACCATCGCTAAGATTTCCGAATTTGAAACACCTAGTTATCCAAAGACAACGTTTACTGTAGGCACGGTG
>Ga0206678_10000283_pt1 | contig 32070 bp, 21 predicted proteins | sample M180m12015metaG_FD_155453 | JGI IMG/M metagenome (GOLD analysis project Ga0206678, IMG submission 155453) | Ammonia-oxidizing marine archaeal communities from Monterey Bay, California, United States - M1 80m 12015 | ecosystem: Environmental > Aquatic > Marine > Intertidal zone | place: USA... | reverse complement strand
TGCACGCACGCAAGCAAGGAATGCTGGATTACTTAAGATCGGCCTTTCTTATCGGCTTTCCTTCTCGCTGCCGGTTTTGCCATTCTATCGGAACCTTTATCGACACCTCTGACCTTGCAAGAGGCTCCTCACCGAGAATTACGTCAGCAATTTTTTCTGCCACCATTATAACTGGCGCGTTTATGTTACCGTTAGGCAGGGTTGGGAAAACTGACGCATCAACTACGCGCAAATTTTCTATTCCAAGTACATTGCAATTCTTATCAACAACCGCCAAAGGGTCTTCTGAATTACCCATCTTACAAGTGCCCGCAGGATGATAAGCGCTTTCGACGTTCTGCTTTACCCAAGCATCTATCTCAGCATCACTGTTTACATCAAATCCTGGCTGAATTTCTGCTCCACGATATTTATCCATAGCTGGCTGCTGCATGATTTCTCGAGTGAGGCGGATGCATTGTCGCCAAGATTGAATATCTTCTTCGTGCTGATAGTAGTTGAAAAGAATACTGGGTACCGCTGAAGCATCTGCCGAATTTATTCTTACACATCCTCGGCTCTTTGGCTTATTTGGACCTACGTGCACTTGAAATCCATGGCCATCAATAGAAGGCGTTCCATCATAGCGCATCGCTGCAGGCAAGAAGTGATATTGAATATCTGGAGATTTTAAGCCTTTCTTTGAACGGATAAACGCACAGGATTCGAAATGATTAGTTGCACCCAAACCCTTTTTAAATAAAAGCCACTTGGCACCTATTAAAGTTTTTCTGAACAAATTTAATTTCGAATTCAAAGTTATAGGCTCTTTACAATGAAACTGAAAATACACTTCCAGGTGATCCTGCAAATTTTCACCGACACCACAAAGGTTATGTATTATTTTTATACCGGCCGTATTTAATATCTCTTCGCTGCCTATTCCTGACCGTTGCAACAGCATTGGAGATGCAATTGCGCCCGCAGTCAAAAGCAATTCTCGTCCAGCATGGATACTTTTCGAAGTACCGTCTATTTCCAAACGGATACCAATTGCCCGATTTTCTGCAAACTCAATATGATGAACCAGTGCATTAGTAAGAATTGTGAGATTTGAGCGGTGCATGATGGGCTTTAAATAGGCTCGTGCCGTTGACTCACGGACGCCATTACGCACAGTCATGTGCATAGGGCCAAAACCTTCCTGATGTTCGCCATTGTAGTCTTTGGTTCCTGGATAACCAGCTTCGACTCCTGCATCGATAAAGGCCTGGTAGAGAGGATTCAAGCGCATTTCATTTCCTGCGCTCACTCCAAGATAACCGTCTCCACCTCGATAGGTATCACCTCCTCCAACCCATGTTTCAGCTCTCTTGAAGTAAGGTAGGCAGTCTCGATAACCCCAACCCTCTGCCCCTAAGGACTCCCATTCCTCAAAATCATGAGCGTTGCCACGCACATAAACCATGCCATTGATTGATGAGGTGCCCCCCAGCCCCTTACCGCGAGGACAGCTAATACATCGGCCATCTAGACCCGGCTCAGGCTCAGAATAATAGCCCCAATTAAATCTATCCATGGCCATTGGGTAGGACAATGCCGTTGGCATTTGCACGAGAATATTTTTATCACGGCCACCCGCTTCGACTAACAGCACACGGTTAGACGGATTAACAGACAATCTGTTTGCCAATACACAACCCGCCGAACCTGCGCCTACTATTATATAGTCGAATTCACCCAAGGCGATCCCCTGTTAAGTGTTTGTCGAAAGTGTAAGCATCTGCCTGCGAAAATAAATCAATACTGAGATTGCAGCATAGAAACCAATAACTACTAATCCGATCCATTCAATCTGTAATGGCGTAAATTGATAAAACAATATTAGTCCATATAGTAGACACCAGTGTATGCCAATATATTTTAGCTTACCAAGCCGACCGACAGTCAAATGAAGATTCTCTGAGTAAAGTCTTGTTAATGAATCTAAAGAGTTAGTAACGAAGATGACTCCCACCAAAATCATAAATCCATTTATAAAACCAGAAATGTCTAGACCCTGCTCATAGACTTCAAATAGTACAGAGAACCATAGTGCGATTGGTATGGAGGGTATAATTAACAAAGCTATCAATAGCTGCCAAGTACGCAAACCACCAACAAATCGGGAAACAAATTGCCCAATCATGATACTCCAGGCAAACCACCAGAATAGGTAGAACGCATGGTAATCTGAGAAAGGCAAAATAAAATGATAGATATTTATAAAATAGTCACTAATTTCAAGAAGATTGGTAACCAAGCCGCCCAAACCTAAACCACCAAAAACCCACATCACTAGTATTAATGCGAAGAACAACCACGTAGAGGACAAACTTAGAATTTTGACATAACGAATATCGGTGCTGGAAAAAACGGCTCCCATAAGCACAATAGCAACGATGGAGAATCTAAAAAATGGGGGAATCCCTGGGAAGTAGTCCGGTAAGTATTGTAAAAACAAATAGCCAGAAAATGCACAGGTGGCAATGATGATGACGTTGTTTATGAATTTCACCCAAGGAATTTCAAAGATCTTCAAACGTGGTTCAATAATGCAAAAATAACAGGTCGTTAGAAAATAGAAGATCCAAATAAAAAAGCCCCAAAAACCGAACTCGATAGCAATAGGGTTAGTAAAGCTATAAACCTGCTCAACCTCATAGATCGGAAATTCGGTCAGCGGAAACATGATCAGCCCCACATCGAGACCCGAAGTAAACAAAATCGCAAAAAAGGCAAAAAAACGAGCTGGCATCTGACCAGTAAGAATAAGATTACCCCAACGCAATATTATCAGGAACGAAACAATCAACACTGCTATAACAGCGCTCGAGAGAATCGTCTGCATTACGAACCGGTACTCTGCGGAAAAATGGTTGAGTTCATTACCAATGAGTCTATCAGACTCCATTTAATCCCTGTTAAACTTTCCCAGATAGAAACACAACCAAAGAGATAACCCATGTCACCAATTCCCTCGTCATTGATGGGGCCTACTAGATTTGTCTGTCTAGTGGTTTTAGGTCTAATTCTTTCGGGATGCCAATTAGCAAATGACGCATCAAAATCAGCACCAAAGGCTATATTTATTATAGTTGATGGAATTCCTGCAGACGTGCTTGAACAAGCTCAAACGCCGAGTATTAATGAACTCGTTACCAATGGAGGCTATACAAGGTCATACGTCGGTGGCGAGGTGAGCGGAGCCACTCAAAGCCCAACGGTTTCAGCGGTCGGCTATAACAGCCTATTAACAGGAACTTGGGCGAACAAGCATAATGTTTATGACAATGTTATCGAAAACCCTAATTATCAATACTGGGATATTTTTAGAATTGCCAAATATCATAACAGCTCATTAAAGACAGCCTTATTTTCGACATGGTTAGAAAACCGAACTCGTTTAGTCGGCGATGGATTAAGCGAGGCTGGTGGATACAAGCTTGACTACTATTTCGATGGATTTGAACTAGACCTTGACCGTTTCCCTCATGATGAGGATAGAAACTTTATAAGGGATATTGATGACTTGGTTAGCAACGAAGCTGCGCGCTATATTCGCGAGTATGGCCCCGATTTGTCCTGGGTATATCTGGAATATACGGACGATGTGGGCCATCTATTTGGTGATGGGCCTAAACTCATGAATTCGGTAACACTCATCGATAGTTATGTAGGTAGAATCTGGAATTCTGTGAAGTCTAGACAAGTAACACATAATGAAGATTGGTTGTTCATAGTGACAACCGATCATGGCAGGGATTTTGCCACTGGCAAGAATCATGGCGGCCAGAGTGAGCGAGAACGAACAACTTGGATAGCCACCAATAGCAAAAACCTAAATAGTCGATTTGGCAGTTCTCCAGCAGTAGTTGATATTTTGCCTTCGATAGCAAACCACCTTCAATTATCTATCCCTGACGATATTTTTTCTCAATTAGATGGCCAGTCATTTATAGATTGATTGCTGTCTGCCATTTTTTCCTATCATCTATAGCAAAGATATTATTTCTGAATTGAAACATCCTTTGGGTGAAAAGGGGATTTGACTTGGAAATATAGAAGTCAAAAATTCCTCATACGGTCCCGTATTGTATCTATTTTGTAGAGATTTATAATCGAACCTTAACTTAGAGGAAAGGAATTAATCCTATGAATCACGTGACTGCAGATGGCGAAAGGTGTTTCGTCTGTGGGCCAGGAAATAATATCGGCCTTAAACTGGTGTTTCGCTTAGATGATGACAACGTGTGCCGTTCAGAATTTAGTCCAGACGCTTTGCATTGTGGCTGGGATGGCGTAACCCATGGCGGCATTATTTTTAGTGTACTAGATGATGTAATGGCGAATTGGATTCATCTAAATGGCATGCGCGGCTTCACTGCAAAATGCGATATCCGTTATAAAGGTAGCTTGCCGACTGGCACAAAAGTAAAACTCGAAGGCCAGTGTATTAAGCAACGTGGCAGACTCGTTGTGATGGAGGGGAAAATGTTTAGAGCCAACACCGGGGAGCTAGTTGCTCAAACTGAAGCTAGTTTTATGCAAGAAGCATAACTTTGTAAAAGGTTAACTCATAAACCAGAAATGTATTCTTGAAATTCTTTAGACAACAATGATCTAGGTTATCGAACAATAAAAGAGTCCAAACCTCTTTTATTGTTCAATACGATTCTAATAGGAACTTGAATTGTGCTGAACTATGACCGAGGCTTCCAGAAAAAAACCTCCCAATCACGAAGTGGCTCGGATCCTTCATAAAGTGGCTCATCTAATGTTCTGCCAGATTTTGAAGCCCATTGTTCCATCATCGCAATACGTTCATCACCATGAATTTCAAACGCTTCCATCTCGTAAACCGCTTCACCTATACGCAGCCAACCATTTCCACCACGATCGCGAACACGCTGCGCCCAAAGTCCACCATCAGGGCGAGTGGCAGTAATAACACCTTCGGGAGTACCCACCCAAGACAGATAATTTACGAAAGGCGGAAAACCACTTTGCTTCATCAGCAAGGGGCCGCGAACACTTTCATTAAGCGAAGTGAAGTCGCTCGGCACTTCGGCGAATTCCCCACCCAGAATAATGCCTGGGGTGCGGGAGAGTCCCGTGTTTCCGAGGTAAGGAGCCGTGACCATCCAGCTAAACACTCCCCCAAGGAGTACTATTCCAATTACAATTGAGGTCAGCTCAACTTTTCTCATCACGATTTCTCCATCTTGATCTGTTCGAAAAGGAAACAGTATATCCAATTCAGGGCTTTGTCCAATAGCATATGGTTAGTACGTTTTGGTTTTTAGAGTCACATCAAATTCTTAAAGATCCACTCGAGCTGCCACTTTATAACCAAATTTTTGCTAATTCTTCCAAGGCCCCAACAGCTGCTAATTCCCAGGAAGAGCGAAAACAAGCAGCTCAGGAACCGGCGTATTGTTGACTGCAATTGCAATGTATTGCTTGCCGTCGACGGCATAACTCATAGGCGCAGCTCCTGGATTCGCCGGCAGTTCGAGAGAAGAAATTTCTTCACCTGTCTCTTTATCGCGAGCGATAAGCAAAGGGCCATAGCCAGCATTCTGCCCATGGATAAGTAGCGTTGCCGTCACTAATACCGGGTGACGCCCACCTCCACCAAGAGGAGGTAAGTCTATTCCCTCAACCGCAGAACTGTTTTCCACTCGAGCCATACCGTCACCGTTTGGCACTTGCCATAGAATTTCGCCTCGATCCATGTCGTAGGCAGTGATGGTAGAGTAAGGTGGTTTGAGCAGAGGCAAGCCGCGCGGTCCGGAAACGCCTCGATTGGCCAAGCGATAAAAACGGAAGTTAGATTCGTCTTCGGGCAGCGTTCCCATAAAAGGATAAAAGGCACCGTTAGAACCAGGGACAAATAAGACATTTGTTTCAGGATCAACACCAGCGCCAGGCCAGTTTGCGCCGCCACCGGCACTAGGTACAAAAATCGTACCGCGGGTGCCAGTGTTGTCATTGGGTAGGCTAGCTGGCGTGAAGAGAGGGCCATAGACATAGTCGTCAAGAATTTCTAATGCCTCCGCCTTTAACTCAGGAGTGAAGTCGATAAGATCGTCTTCTGTTAATCCTTGCACCACAAAAGCGGGCGGCTTAGTGGGAAAGGGTTGAGTCGGCGATGTGCGTTCCCCAGGCATTGTTCCCTGAGGAACTGGTCGCTCAATAATCGGCCAAACTGGAACGCCAGTGGCGCGATCAAACACGTAAGTGAACCCTTGTTTGGTAACCTGAGCTAGCGCTCTAATCTCTCTGCCATCGACATTGATATCGATTAAGTTTGGTGCAGCAGGTGTGTCATAGTCCCACACACCATGATGAATCATTTGAAAATGCCAGACTCGTTCTCCGGTGGCAGCATCCAATGCTACAACACTTTGAGTAAACAGATTATCCCCTGGCCGGTGACCCCCATAAAAATCATTCGTTGGTGCTTCAGTTGGCAAATAGACATAGCCTAATTCAAGGTCAGCGCTCATTTGGGTCCAGACACCACCATTACCAGTGTAACGCCAGGATTCTTCTTGCCAGGTATCTACACCGAATTCCCCGCCCTGGGGAATAGTATGAAATGTCCAGATTAATTCTCCAGAAAGAATGTTATATCCACGAACAAAAGTAGGCGGGCGTTCTTTATAGTGGGGACGATTAGAAGTGATCTGATTAACTATAAGTACATCTCCAACCACGATCGGCGGAGAAACGGTTCCTAGTGGGACTGCACCAGTGTAGTCCAAGGCAACTCTATTTGCTCTCGGTATGCCATCGGTCATATCAATGCGACCACCAGCGAAAGCTAAATCAGGCTCACCAGTACCTGCGTCTAATGAGAAAAGATAACCATCGTTAGTCGCGAACAATACGCGAGACTTGTTGCCGTTACTCCAGTAGGCAACACCGCGATGGTGATATCCCAGTGGGCTAATGGACGTGCCCGAGAGGTAAGCTTGTGGATCAAAAGACCACATCAATTCTCCTGTTGTAGCACTTAAGGCCGCAACTTGATTAACTGCTGTGATCATATAAAGCGTACCGTCAATCATTAGAGGAGTTGCCTGTAATCGTCCATAGCTCACATCCGCATCAGGGCCTAACATTGCTTCAAAATCTAGATCACCATCGATGGAGGCCCAGCGCCATGCAATTTCTAATTCATCAAAATTATCAGCATCAATTTGATTAAGATTAGTGTATTTGGTTGAACCTGCATCAGCTGCATAGCTCGTCCACTCCCCATCAGCATTGCCGGACTGGGCGAACACGCTCGGTGTGAACAGAAGAAAAATTCCACTTGCAAATATTCCACACGCATATCTTGAAGAAAGAATTCTAGCGCCTGTTTTTGGAATCAATCTTCTAGTACCCATCTTGTCTTTAACCCCTCCCGATCTACAGCTTGACCACGCAAGTAAACCGCGCTGATTTGTCGAGTATTATTAATATCGTTTAGTGGATTTGCATCCAGAATAACAAAGTCTGCAGCCTTGCCTGCTTGTAAACTGCCCACGTCAGTCAAACCGAAGGCCTGCGCCGCGCGCGAAGTTGCAGCCACAATAGCTTCCATAGGAGTCATCCCCATCCGCGCAAACAGTGCTAATTCGACATGATCTGAATAACCAAAAAAATCACCGACAGCTCCCGCATCAGTGCCGAGAATTATGTGATCTTTCAATTTCAATAAGTTACTCGCCAGCATTGTAGATCGTTGCACTGCAGCAGCGTCTTGATTTACAGGTGGCGGATCGTAGTTTTTATTCAAATTTTCCAACACTGACACGGGCACTTGACTATAGAAGAATGAATCCTGAAATGCAGGAATATAATAAGACTCACGCTTAGTAATCATCCCGAGTGTTGGCACTATGAAAACATTGTTCGCTCGAACCATCGCTAAATACTCGTCGTCTACTTCTGTGTCATAAGGCATATGGATGAAACGTCTAGCACCGACGTCGACGAGTGATTTATGATCGGACAATGTCGTAGCATGAGCGATAATACGCATATCATAGTTCGAAGCAGTGTTTAGCACGGCGCTATAAATTTCTGGAGCTAGCTTTACTTCTGAGCCTCGCCGCTGATCGCGAGAATCAACCCAGATCTTAACGATGCCATATCCCTTGGTAGCTAAATCCCTCACGGTTCTTGCGGCTTGCTCAGGATCTCCGACAGGATTTACACCCCAGTAATTTGGATCATCCGTAAAACGTGGATTGGGTCCGCCACCAGGAGAGCCCATACCTGGCGAGAGGTGATAGCGGGCACCACCTATATTGCCTTTTTGTTGCTCAAGCTTTACCCGACTAGCAATGTCTTCTTTGTCGCTGCCGGTAGAAATAATTGTTCCTACGCCATAGTAGGCATGGCGATACAGGTGGTCGGTCAGGTTTTCCTCGGTAAAGAACTGTGATCCCCAATCCCCGTATGCTTCCCAGCCCAAATGAGCGTGGGTATTTACCAACGCCGGAATAACCGTCTGGCCGTCAAGATCATAACTAACTGCACCTGCTGGTAGATTCATGCTAGAAGCAGGACCCACGGCCAAAATTATTCCAGCACGGATTAAAATGGATCCGCGCTCAACTACTGTGCCATCTCCAATAATTATGCGCGCATTATTAAAACTCTGAACAACAGAACCGGGGTCAAGAACCTCAGCTGGTTGAGCAATTGCCTGCCCCGCAGAAAAAAGAAGGCAGAGAATCATGAATCTACGCGACAGTGATCTCATCAATGACTACTAGTTAGAAAGGGGGGCAGGTCTAATCTGAAATTTAACCATTTTACTAGTAGTTCCTTTACCGCCTTCGGTATGCCAATTAAAGTTTGTGCCATAGTTTGCCCAAACAGCTCGGCCTTTCCACCCAGCATTAGGATCATCGATGCGCCCGTCCAATCCTCTGGAATAAAACCCTAAAGGATAAGGAACTCGCATAGTGACCCATTCTTCAGTTTCCGGATTAAGAACCCGAAGGGAATCTGAACCTGACCCTGTAGCTATAGGAATATTTTCACCTAAACCAAGCACGTTATAGTTATCTACCCAATTGTAGTAGTGAAAATCAGCTTTAACATCAGTGCCTTTAAGGGTGGGGCCTGGCACTTCATATAATTTCCACCCTTGTTGACAGTGCTGTGAATCAATGACACCAGGCCCATTGAGAACATCGCACTTGCGACGATCGAAACTAGCGATGTGACTACTACCAGATAATGCTGTCCACACAACGCCATTGTTATCGACATCGAGCCCTCTTGGACCAAATCCTTGAATATCCCCATTAATTACAGGAAGCTCATAGACCTCAGTGAGACAAGTTTCAGGGGGGTTAGCGCCGATATCCAGGCGGTAGATACGGCCAGGGAATTCAGTACCAACTCCCCAAGCAACATTATCCACCGGGTCAACGATAATGCCGTAACTACCTGGGCTCATTCGGGTATCAAGACTTAAATTAACTTCACCGAGTTGCTCTCCGCCTCCACCTTCATTTTCGCTACGAAGCGGACCAACTGGTTGATTCCAGGGTTTAGTAATAGCTCCATCACCATTGGTGTCTACCACCATAGGACACCAGCCCTGAGAAAGTTGCTCGTCGCCAGTACGATCATACTGACGCGTATTTAGCCATCCAATAACATCGCCACCACCACTAAAATAAAGCATGCGATCTTCGCTAAATCCAAACTGCAAATGGTGGGTACCAAAACAAGTATCAATGAGTCCAAAGTCTTCAGTGGCTGGATCATAGTAGGAAGCCTGACGAGAGCTGCCCCGGGTTGGGTAGTACTGTACATATTTGTTGGAAGATCCTGCTTGGCACCAATCCGGCAGATTGTTACCACGTACCTTAGTAGTCATCCAGACACGACCCAATTCATCAAACATAGGATTGTGTGGATCCGCAGGGCCCGTCCACAATGCTTCATCACCATAGTAGGCTGACGGCACTGGAAACTGCTGAGCAAAGCGGGTAACGGCAGGATTATCCGTATTATTTTTTACTGCAATTTCAATAGTACGAAACTCATTTGATTGTGTGTCCAACTCAATCAAGGTTCCATGCCCTCCATCAACACCGTAAACATATCCGCCTGCATTGAGTGTTGGATCGCGCTTATCAGTTGTAATTTCATCGTGAATATAGGAGGACTCATTACCCCAATCCCAAAGTGTAAGCACCACATTGCGTTCCAGCCCACTGGGTCGTTCCGGTGCTGGCGGCGTTTCACCCGCTGCAATTCGATCTGTCCAGTCCGCATACATTTTCATGCCACGCGGGCCGAATCGCCCTGCGAAACTAGACATAAAAGGACCCCGAATTCCCATGGCCGTTCTGTATTGCCAAGCTTCAACACTAGAATCAAAATCGAGATGACTGAGGTGATCCAATGTGCGAGTCGCCTTGTTTCCCAATTGATGGCAGAGTTGACAACCTTGCTTAGTCATATCTATCCACTGTGACTGGCTGCGCATGCCTTCAGAAATCCCGTTACCATCGGGGCCAGTTCCCGGAAATTCCTCAGCATCAGGAACTTCGAGTAGGGAGTACCAGTAGTTGGCAGGATAGACTTGGGCCGCTTCTGCCGCAGAGTCAGCAACAAAAGTATTTAAAGTAACATCGGCACCACTGCGTAAATAAACTGGCTCCGAATCAACCAAACCATAGCCCCGCACCCAAACTTTGTATTGGGCTTCGGGCAATTCTGGCAAGAGAAAACGACCGCCATCATCAGTAACCACGATCTTAATGAAATGAGTAGGCAAATCATCAGTCTCAGCTATAACCCAAACCCCGGCTTCTAAACCATTACTGCTTTGCACTTTGCCCTCGATTACCCCAAGACCGGGTTGTGGTTGTGCGGCTGCTGATAGTGTCACCGCAAATAGGGCTGCCAAACAAACACCATGGCTTAAAAATCGTAAAACTGTGTTTAGAAGAGATGCTTCTCTAAAAAACAATTTTTCAACGGACGACATGAGAATCTCCTTTGGACTATTTAGTAGCGTCTTTACGCTGAATTCCTACCAAAATTTTAAATCTAGCTTCCTGCTGATTCTGATTTGTAGCATTTTTATAAACGGCTGACCTACTAATTTATGCCTGATTTGGAAATCACTGAGAAAACCACTAGGCACAGAGCTATTCTACCGTTACATTTGTTAATACTAATTATTTGGAAAATACATTTGGAAACTCTCCGAAGCAAGCCGGGCAACAATTAGCAAGACGTCTATTGCTGAGCCGCGTAATATTTTGAGAGTACCTATTCCACTCATTGTCAGGAGAAAGCGAATCATGGATTCTGAAATCAACCATCTGATGAGCGCACTTAAGAAACAGCAAATTAGTCGCCGAACTTTTCTAAGTTCCCTGACAGCCCTTGCAGTAGCAGGATTTAGCATAAAAGGCAGACAAAATTCTGCTTTCGCGGCGGCAAATTCCGCTCCACCTATTCCAGTGGAAGCGATTAACCATATGACTATTAGTGTATCTGACCCCACTGCATCAGTAGCCTGGTATCAGGGGCTCTTTGGTATGCCTATAGCCGCGCGACAAGGTGGAACAATCGTGTTACAGGTAGGGAATGGTCCTCAATTTATCGCCATAGGGGGGAGCCCTAGCGACAATCCCCGGATCACCCATTATTGCCTCGAAGTGGACAACTTCGACCACGAGCGAATTGTGGAAATACTCGCAGAAAACGGTGTGGCGGCTACCGGTCAATCTGGACCATTAGAGTCGCGAGTAAGAATGCGGGGTGAAGAATTTGGTGGAGCGCCCTCCGGCTCACCAGAACTTTATTTCGGCGACCCGGACGGTATCGTCATACAGTTACAGGATTCCAGCTACTGCGGTGGTGCCGGCCTGCAAGGTGAAGAATGTTTAACAACTCCTGAACCCTCGCCAACTCCGGGTCTACTAAACTTAATTGAATTCAATCACTTTACATTGTTTGTAGAAGATCAACCCCGTTCCATTGAGTTCTATCAACGTCTATTCGGCATGCCTATTGATACTTATCAAGGCGCGCTGCCAGTAATGAGAATTGGTTCTAGCAAACAGTTTCTTGCTCTGCCTGCGGTTCCACCTTTGTCCGGTCGGATTCACCATGCATCTCTGGCAGTTGAAAATTTCGATGTCGATCAAATTTTTTCATTGCTGGAAGGCTATGGCCTGACGATCCTAGGCGAGGCCGGAGGAGCCAATGGCCCTCTGCAAGCCTATGTCACTATGCGGGGAGCCGATCGCGGCGGTGCAGCGGAAGGCACACCAGAACTATATTTCACTGATCCAGATGGCATCCTCATTCAATTACAGGACATCAGCTACTGCGGCGGGAATGGCTACCTCGGGGAAGAATGCGGAACCATTGAAAACCCTACAGGGAGGAATATCTAGCTGTATTGAATTATCATTGCTTGCAATCTGGTGGAAAGCCAACAATGGCGAGGCTTTCACTTCTTTGAATTGTTTCAATTTGAGACTTCATACTAGCGGTCACCAGTGTTAGCCTACAGGATAGTCAAAAATTAATGCAAAAGTAGGCGACTTACTAAGATCAGTTATGAATCGGCTTCTATCAACCTGTGTTTACCTGGTAGTGTCCGGTCTCTATTTTGAGGCTGCCGCACAGCAACCTGCATTGCCCTCTCAGTTGTCTCCGCAACGCGCATTGTTGGATCAATATTGTGTTATCTGCCATAACCAAGCGATAGTTAATTCCGCTCCGATCGACAACGAAGGTCTGCAAACCACTCAATTGCGTAATCTCGGATTAACTCTTGATACAGAAAATGTTTCAAACCTCGCTGCAAATCCTGAGATTTGGGAAAAAGTTGTTAAGAAGCTTCGAGTCGGTGTCATGCCCCCACCTAACTATCCACGTCCTGATAAAGACAGTTATGAAGGGTTTCGAACGTGGCTTGAATCTGGTTTGGATCAAGTGGCAGAAGCAAGAGTAAATCCAGGTCGAACGCAAGCATTTCATCGACTCAATCAAACTGAATACAGAAACGCCGTTAGAGATCTTTTAGACCTCGACATCAATGTCGCTGAACTTATCCCGCCTGATGCACCAGATCAATATGGTTTTGATAACAATGCTGAAGTCTTGGCGTTATCACCAGTGTTAGTAGAGCGCTATGTTTCGGCAGCACACAAGATCGCTGAATTAGCGATAGGTGCAACGCCCAGAGGCGCTTCGATTAAAACTTATGATGTTCCGTTGAATCTTATTCAGGACGATCGCCTAAACGATGAACTGCCTTTTGGTTCTCGCGGTGGCACTGCCATCGAACACATGTTTCCAGTTGACGGCAAATACCGGATTACGGTCAATCTGCAAACTAATTACGTGGACTTTGTTCGAGGGTATGACTTATCTCACGAAATGGAACTTAGTATCGACGGTGAACAACTAGAGACTTTCAGCTTCGGCGGGGACGCACCGGGAACACCAGCTCCCTACAGTTATGCTGGTAATATTCGCGGCAGCGATGACTGGGAAGAATTCATGATGGCCTTTGCCGATAACGGCTTCGAAGTCCTAGTGTCAGTAAATGCCGGACCTCGAATAATTGGTGCTACTTTTCCGCGCGAGATGTGGGAATCTGAAGGTGTTCAGCAACCGAGGTTATTTGGTTACCACCTAGCGGTGACAGAACTGCCTGATGTTAATCCGAGTATCGGCAGCATCGAGATTGAGGGGCCCTTATCAGCAACGGGTCCTGGCGATACTCCGAGTCGGCGTCGCATTTTTTCCTGTAACCCAACGAGTAGCGATGAAGAACCGGCCTGTGCGCGGGAAATTTTAAGTGACTTAGCGAAACTCGCCTATCGTCGACCGATTAATGAACAAGATATTGCGGGGCTTATGGACTTTTATAATCAAGGTCATCGCGAAAGTGGCTTTGATACAGGCATTCAATTTGCCTTAGAGCGATTGCTAGTTTCTCCTGACTTTTTGTTTCGAATTGAGCAAGACCCTTTCAATGCGCAACCCGGAACTATGTATGCCATTAGCGATATCGAATTAGCATCCCGGCTCTCATTTTTCCTTTGGAGTAGCTTGCCTGATGCTGAACTTTTAGATGCTGTTGAACGCGGCTCTTTAAAACAACCAGCTCAACTAGAGGAGCAAGTACATCGGATGATGGCTGATGCTCGCGCCGATGCCTTTATCGAAAATTTTGTTGGCCAGTGGCTATACTTACGCAACCTCGATGGAATTTATCCGGACCCCGCTCGATTCCCAGAGTTCGATGAGAACTTACGTAATGCTTTTCAGCGTGAAACAGAATTATTCATCGATGATCAAATTCGTTCCGATAATAGTCTGCTAGAACTACTAAGCGCTGACTATACTTTCGTCAACGAACGTCTTGCACAACATTATAATATCCCTGGTATCTACGGTAGCCGTTATCGCAGGGTGAATCTAGAGGATGCCCAACGTGGCGGCCTACTTGGTCATGGCAGTTTGATGATGGTGACCTCTTACCCTAATCGAACATCGCCTGTATTACGTGGTAAATTTGTGCTTGAAAATTTATTAGGTGGGCCGCCTCCAGAACCTCCACCGAATGTACCAGCACTTGAAGAAACGAACGAAGACGGAAGAGTGCTAACAATGCGTGAAGCAATGGCAATGCATCGAGAAAATCCTGCCTGTCGAGTTTGCCATGCGGCCATGGACCCGATTGGGTTCTCACTTGAGAACTACGATGCAATAGGTAAATGGCGACAACAGTTTGCAGGTCAGGAAATTGATGCCTCAGGATTACTTCCGGATGGCAGTACCTTTGATGGACCAGACGGATTGAAAAATCTTTTACTGAATAGACCTGATGACTTTGTTGGCACTGTGACCGAGAAACTTTTGACATTCGCCCTTGGGCGCAATCTCGAATACTATGACATGCCCTCAGTGCGTTCAATTGTGCGCACAGCGGCGGAAGATAACTATAGCTGGTCGTCAATAATTTTAGGCGTAATCGAAAGCACTCCATTTCAAATGCGGAGAACTGAGTTATGAATATCTTTAAAAAAACCTTACCAAGGCGAACATTGCTCCGGGGGCTTGGTACCAGCTTAGCGCTTCCCCTGCTAGACAGCATGGTCCCGGCACTCTCCTCTGCATCAGCACAAGAAGCGCAGCCGGCAAAGCGGCTCGGTGTCGTTTACGTGCCGAACGGTATGGCAATGAAATCATGGACTCCAGCAACGGAAGGAGCGAATTTTGAAATAACAAGAATTCTTGAGCCCATGGCTGCCTACCAAGACCGCATGACTGTCATAACGGGGCTCAATGGTGCACAAAGCAACGCAGGAGTTCACGCCAGTGCATCGACACGATTTCTCACTGGCGCAATTCCCGCGCGGACTGAGTCAGATCTGCAAGCGGCAATATCTATAGATCAATTGGTGGCGCGCCAATTCAGTCAAGTAACTCAACTCGGCTCATTAGAACTCGCCCTCGACCAAAATGATGTATTTGGTTCTTGTGACATTGGTTTTAGCTGTCAGTACACCAGCACTATCGCCTGGCGCGACGCCAATACTCCGCTGCCAATGGAAACTAATCCGCGCTTAGTCTTTGAACGTTTGTTCGGTGATATCGGCACTACAGACCCTGCTGTTCGCTTGCAACGCATTCGAAAGGATCAGAGTTTGCTCGATGCGGTCACTGATCGAGTGGACGAACTGAATCGTTCCGTTGGCGCAGGCGACCGCGCCAAACTGGACCAATACCTGGATGCAGTGCGCGATGTTGAGCGAAGAATCCAGATGGCAGAAACGCAAAGCAATCGTCAAATTCCAGAAGTAGAACAACCCTCTGGAATTCCAGATACCTATGAAGAACATGCCAAACTAATGTTCGATATGCAGGTGCTTGCCTATCAAACAGATCTGACTAGAGTCATAACATTTATGTTAGGGCGCGAACTAAGTGGGCGAACTTACGCTGAAATCGGTGTGCCAGATTCTCATCATCCAACCTCACATCACCGCGATGATCCAGTGCTTTATGAAAAGGTCACTAAGATAAACGAATTCCATACACGGCTATTTGCTAGTTATCTAGACAAACTTGATGCAACTTCTGATGGCAATGGATCCCTGCTAGATAATATGCTTCTGCTCTATGGTGCTGGCATGTCTGATAGTAACCAACACAGTAACGCTGGACTTCCTTTAGCACTGCTCGGAGGCGGAGCCGGAACACTCAATGGCGGGAGGCACCTTCGATATAGGGAAGGTACCCCAATTACTAATCTGCACCTGACTATGCTGGACAAAATGGGCGTGCCTGCAGATAACTTAGGTTATAGCAGAGACAGCCTTGAACTTTTAGCTGAAGTGTAATTTAGACCTGAATATGATTGTTAGGAATTTGAAGCTCTCTAAAATCTACCTACCAGTATTGCTGACTGTCTTCTTCATTGTTGTAAGCGGTTTAGCCCAAGCTGAAAATCCTGAACTCATTGAAACAGCCAAGTATTCAAACGCTGAGGCTGTTCAATTGCTATTGAAAGGCGGGGCAGACCCAGATTTACGCCAAACTGATGGCGCCACTGCGTTGCATTGGGCTACCTATCGAGAAAATCTTGAGATGGTAAACTCCCTCATTGCAGCAGGCGCTAATGTGAACGCGGTTAACCGCTTAAATGCTTCATCGCTTTATCTTGCTGCAAAAGCAGGTAATGCAGAATTAATCGCAATTCTTTTAAAGGCAGGCGCTACCGCAAACCAAGAGTTAACATTAGGCGAAACCGCAGTCATGACCGCTGCGCGAGCAGGTTCGGCAGCGGGTGTTCAGTATCTGATTGATGCCGGGGCTGATGTTAATGCAATAGAAAATTCACGAGAACAAACTGCTCTAATGTGGGCCGCAGCGCAAGGGCATGTTGGAGTTGTATCAGCGCTGGTTAATGCTGGCGCTGATTTGGACGCACGTTCCAAGGAACGTCCAAGGCTAATGTTTGCTGACGCCACAAATGGTGGCGCATTTGATCAAGGAATTAATGAACTATTAGGTGGTTTTTCTCCACTGTTGTTTGCTGCCCGAGAGGGCCATACCGATGTCGCTCGCTTGCTCCTTGACGCAGGCGCGGAGATTAATGGAGTTGCTGCGAATGGTACTAGTCCATTAGTCGTTGCCGCACACAGTGGTCATTCAGATATGGCGCAAATGCTAATAGAAAAAGGTGCTGACACAAATCTGATTGGCGCTGGTTATAACGCCCTTCATGCCGCAATTCTGCGAGGCGATCTTGATACAGTTGTCGCACTTTTAAAACATGGCGCAGATCCAGATACACGACTGCAAAAACCTAATCCAGTCCAGCGAGCAAGCGAAGATTGGGCTCTAAAAACCCCTTTAGTTGGAGCCACACCGCTTTGGATTGCTGCCAATTTTAGAGAAGCAGAGATTATGCGTGTGCTAGCCAATAGTGGCGCGGATCCAATGCTTGCTAATCAAGAACAGTGGAGTAGGCCGAGAGAGCGTGCAGATCGCGCTTCCTACACCCCGCAGGTCATCGGCGGATTTGCTAGCACTGTGCAGGCTGCCATTACAGGCGATAGCACACGCGGTAGATTCTACGTCCAGCCAAATTCAGATCCTGCCGGCGAAGAACGATTAGCACTAGCGGCAGTGATCGCGGCAGCGGACCTTGGCGTTAATTTGAATCATAGAGACCACAATGAGTCGACAGCAATGCATGATGCTGCCGCTAGAGGATTACCCAACATAATACGAGAATTGGCCGGGCGTGGTGCTGATGTAAATGCACTGAATAATCGCGGCATGACACCCCTGGACCTGGCCTTAAGAGCGGAAAGACGGCCAAATTTTTTTGGCTTTGATCTTTCTGTACCTGGCTCAAGTGCCAGTGACGTGCTGCAAGAGTTCGGCGGGGTCAGTTCGAGCGCACTATAACCATTGCTTAACTTAATAATATGTCCGCCCTGTCCAGAAGCAGCCCTATACCTGGAATAAGCCTCTTTCAAAAAAAACCGGCAATCTATAAAATCTCCGCAATGATTAAAAACTTCTATAATTTTCCATCTACAGAGGTAACGAAGATGAATGCATGTACTAGCAAATCTGCTGGCTCAAGAGCTATTAAGCTCATTAGGCTGAGCTGCTTGGCTGTCATATTCGGATTAGTGCCACAATTTAGTATGAGCCAGAATTTAGTTACCGAAGATACCGCGGAATGGTTCACCCTCGGCGGTGACTACGCGCACACTCGGTACACTCCAGCAGACGAAATTACAGCGGAGAACTTTGATGAACTCGAAGTAGCCTGGGAATGGGATGGATCTAGCTTTAATGGCTATAGCGGTCGCTCAACACCGACTTATGTCGATGGAAAACTTTTTACTGTGTCGGGTCCACGCAGAAATGTTGTCGCCATCGACCCAAAGACTGGCGAAACTTTGTGGGCATATCGCCTACCTAATACTCCGCGCTGGGAATACTCTATGCGTGCGTCTTACGGCAAGGGTATTGCCTACTCGCGCATCGACGGCAAAGGCGTAATCTACATTTCCACTCCTGGTTTTTTTCTAGTTGCACTTGATGCGCAAACTGGACGGCCGCTAGAAGGTTTTGGTGGACAAGTGCCAATCCCAGATTTTCCAGAAACCGGCGTTGTCGATATGCTCGCTGACCTAGGACATCCCTACGATCCTTATGAAGGAATTCCGTTAGAGACTGGATACATTACTGCGTCTTCTCCACCGATTGTGGTTAATGACACTATTGTCGTTGGCAACTCAGCAGAGCAAGGGTATTTGCAAGCAAGGGTAGAAAACATACCTGGTGATATTCTCGCCTATGACAAACACACCGGTGAATTTAAATGGAAGTTCAATGTAATTCCACGTCCTGGTGAGTATGGCCATGAAACATGGGAAAATGATGCCTGGCAATGGACTGGCGATGTTTCTTCTTGGGCGCCGTTAACAGCAGACCCTGAAAACAATATTGTTTATGTGCCGACCAATCCACCAACGATTGATTACTACGGTGGTTTTCGTCCTGGTGATGGGTTGTTTGGCACCAGTGTCATTGCCTTAGATACGGAAACCGGTGATCGTCGCTGGCACTTTCAGACTGTTAAGCATGATGTTTGGAACTATGACAATCCAGCCGCACCGATCCAGTTGGATTTAAATTTACCCGGCAGAGGCACAGTTCCGGCAGTCGCACAGGTAACTAAGCAGGGCTTTGTTTACACCTTCGACAGAATAACAGGCGAACCAATTTGGCCGATGGAGAATCGTCCAGTTCCTGCTTCCAGTGTGCCTGGCGAAAAGCTGGCGACAACCCAACCTTTTCCAACTAAGCCTCCGCCTTTTGAAATGCAGGGAATTAGCGAACAAGACTTGGTTAACTACACGCCCGAATTACATCGTGAGGCTTTAGAGGTAATGTCCAGCTACAAAATGGGCCCACTATTCAATCCGCCAATTCATGATGAGAATACCGAAGGATTAATTAGTGCAGCTATGTGCCCAGGCGATGGTGGCGGTGCAAATATTTATGCACCCCCCGCAGCTGATCCCACCACTGGTTTTCTCTATGTACCTTCTGCAAACAACTGTAGTTGGCAACGAGTAATTCCTGGTGAAGAAGCCGATGCCCGCATCGACAAGCCCACTGGAACTACCTTCGCGGCCTATGCTAATGGCGCCGGTGGCAGACCACCGCGCATGCCTTCTGGCCTTCCTTATGTTAAGCCACCTTACAGCACTGTAACTGCCTATAACATGAACACCGGCGAGATTGCTTTTAGAATTCCTGCTGGTGAAACACCGGATCGAGTTCGCAACAATCCAGCATTGGAAGGAATCGATGTCGGTGATACTGGAAGCGGTCGGGCTCCTTCAATGGTCGCAACTGCAAACATGCTAATTTACGCCTCTGTGGACCACGATGGCCAAACCCCCTTGCTGTATGCAGTAGATAAAGAGACCGGTGAGCGACTAGGCAGAATTGAAGCCCCTGCAGAAACCCGCTATGGCATGAGCTCCTGGATGCATGAAGGGCATCAGTATGTCATCTTGCAAACTGGCGCCAAGCTGACAGCAATGGCTTTGCCCGCAGCATCTGCAGATACTGCAGATCATTAATTAGGTCTTAGCGGAAGAAAGATTAAAAAGCTCTAATAACAGCTAAAAAGGCGGAGGAATTAATTACCTTGCCGCCTTTTTAGTTTTCTGCTCTTAGACCTATTCTGGGAGTTCGCAAATTCTCTTCATTGAGGTTGTTCCGATTCCCGGATACTCCCATTTTAATGCATCGCCTTCCATATACCTCTTTACAACCGGCACCAAACCAACAGCATTGAATTGAAGTCGGCTATCTATCCACTCAGTCGTTGCACTAGTGCGTATACAAAAATTAAATGAACCCAAAGTTACTGGACGCACGTCATTTGAGGCGCCAGATAATTTACCGTCTGTTGTCATATCATGGACTACACCAGAGGAAGTCACAACATAACGGTTGCCACACTGCTCTATTCTTTCGATATGGCCTAGGCTGCCATCACTTCTGCTCCTTGCCATCCAGAGTCCTCGCATATCAGTTGCGCCTTCCGGCAAAGGTTCAGTACAACCTGCGAGTATCGGTTTTGGAAATACCTTGTAGCCACAATTTGGGGTATGCCCTTGAGGAATTTCTTTTGCTAGTAACCCGGAACCATCGAGAATGGGGAGCTGACAATAATTTATAGCTTGCGCACTGCCTTCATAGACATGATCTGGAGTTAGGTTACCTGGGCGTGGGAAAAACAGAAGAGCAAGCACAAATAGAACAGGTATGGAAACTAGAACCCCCAAGAAAATCAAAAGCCCTCGTTTCCAATTCATCGCTCTATCGATCTCCCGGGGCCATATAAAACCAAATTGGCCGCTTTTCTCCAGCTTGCTTCATTGCCGCGCGAGCTTGCAACACGATTTGACCGGTTTCAGTAATATCGAAAAACCAGTTCGCCCCAGACCAGGCAGCGGGAATATGATCACTAAGTCCCAAGGCAGCGCATTCATAGTAACCGCGAATGTCTTGAGCAACCCGTGAAGGGATACCAGGGATGCCAGCTTGTTTCCAAGGCGTTCCTTCAACAACGCGAATTAGAGACGCCACAGCACTTTCAATTTTATCGACTTCGACTACACGCCCTGTTCCGGCACGGTTGCCATAACGTTCTATCGCACGATCATAGGCGGGCCGCAAACCACGAATCTCATCAAGGGCTGCATGCAAGCCTTCATTCGAGCGCGGCGGCAATGGGCAAGACAAACTTGCAGCGCCACCTTCTTCGACTGTTTCATTAAATTCTTCTATGAGTGGGTGCTCTGCACCGAGAAGGTTGAAGGCATGGGCTAAAACTTTGTGTTGAAATTCCTTATCATTCGGCACTCCCAATGGTCTCCCTAATGGAAAGTTGCACAATAGGCCGCGCGGTGGCGCACCGCTTTCTAGTTGCTTACGGACAGATCCAAGCGAAATAGTAGCAATACCATGTGCTTCAAAAACATGAGCGAGCGTACTCACGGTACGCGTACATAAAGGTCAGACCGGCGTTAGCAGAACGACGTCAACCCCATTTTCCTTAAGGAATTTCGCGCCAGCTGGGCCACTGTCCATGCGGGTAGCACTCAAATCGAATTGATTGCCCGCGTAGGATAGATGCACATCAGATACTTTCCCAATAGTACCGTCAGCAGCAAGCTCATCTAATCGATCAAGAGGAATAACGGTATTCATATCTACCACAAATCCGACGGCATCAAAATTCGGACTCCAATGCCCGATTTGAAAATCACGCTTACCGTTATCCAATATCCGGTAACCCGTATCCGCTGGTGCAAAATCATCCTGCTCTTCATGATGTAAAGATGCCGTGCTAACAATAGCTACTGTTGCCTCATTCAACGGAGGCGGTTGAGTGAAAGCCCGCTCGTCAAATTCCCACGGCGGCCGGTCTTCTCCCATCGCTTTTACAAATACGTCTGACATCGCAGTCCTTTTGGTTTTCTTGTTCTACTAAAAATGTGGCTTTAAATTATTCGAGGCATTACAGCACTCGCAAGTTGGGCGAATCTGCTAAATTTAACTAGCTTTAGTTTCAACTAAAACAGAATCCGAGATAGATCTTCGACTAATTAATATACCCATCGATGCTGTTATCGCACCAACAATAAGTAGCGTCACTTGCCCCACATTAAAACCAATGACCTCAGTAGTAGGTAACGCAATTAATCCACCGCCAATGATAACTAAGATGCGACCAGCTGCTCCCAGAGATCCTGGACGATCAATGAAACCTATCGCAATTACATAACTTTGGAGAGTGCCAGCGATTAACACAATACCTATTGCAACTTTTAGTGTGGCAGTTAATGTCTGTAATAAACTACCTTCCATAATTAAGGCTGGCTCCAACACAAAGAAAAACGGTATAAAATAGATAATGCTGCCTAAACGCATCGCCTTGAAGCCCGTTGAAAGGGCTGATGAGCCAGCAATACTCGCAGCAGCAAATGCACCCAGAGCAACTGGCGGCGTAATAAATGAAAGCATGCCCCAATACAAAATAAAGAGATGGACACTCATTGGATCCAGGCCACCCTGAATAAGAGCAGGGGCAAGCACTATTGCCAAGAATATATAGGCCGCTGTTACGGTCATACCAATCCCTAACAAGAAACTACTAAACGCTCCCATCAATAAAAGCAGAAGTGTGGAATCCCCAGCTAGGTACAAGAGGTCATTAACAAGGGTCCCAGATAGCCCGGTTACTGACAGAGCGCCAACTATCAGGCCTACTCCAGCCATGATGGTAAGTAATTCCATTAGTAACTTTCCAGTGGCAACGAGAAATGAAGCGGCTTGTTTTAGGTTCCAACGATTGTCAGTTGAGAGTTGGTTTAAGACGACGAGCACACCTGTCGCGATAAACGGCGCTACTGCTTCTCGCTGCAAATAAACTAATAAAAAAATTAATACCATAAAAGCGGCAATATAAAACCAGCCTTGCTTCATAGTGGTACTTAAACTTGGCAGCTCTTCCTTGGGCGTTCCAACCAACCCTTTGCGTGCAGCATAAGCATCAACTTGAATAAATAACCCAAAGAAATACAAGAAAGCGGGAATGGCTGCGGCTAATGCCACAGTGGTATAGGGAACATTTAGAAAAGTCGCCATGACGAACGCGGTAGACCCCATAATCGGCGGCAATAATACGCCCCCCGTTGAAGCACAGGCTTCGATCCCCGCGGCATAATCTTTTTCCATACCATTTTTCTGCATGGCTGGAATCGTCATCTGGCCTGTAGTCAGTACATTCGTAATTACGCTTCCACTCATGGATCCCATCAACCCACTAGATACTATTGCCACTTTTGCAGAACCTCCACGCACATGGCCAAAAACTGCGAAAGCTAGGTTTATAAAAAATCGACCACCCCCTGTTTGTTGCAAAGCAATGCCGAAGATCAAAAAACCAATAACCAACTGAGCGAAAGCTCTAAAAGGCAAACCGAGAATACTCTCAATGCTCATGACATGATAAGAAGCAGTCTCCGACAACGATGAAGACATACCGGAAATCGGCCCTGGCAATTTGTCTGCAACAATTGGGTAGAGTGAAAATACCAGCACCAATAAAAATAGCACCATGCCGCCGCTGCGGCGAACCGCTTCCATTATTAGCACCCATAGCAAATAACTAACCCATACTGCATAGCTTGGTGCTAAAAATTCCCAACCAAAGTCCAGCATAGTTTCCGCATTTACAAAAAAGAAGGCGCAGGACGAAAATGCTGCCAGGCTAAGTACACTATCAAAATAATAAGATTTAGGACTGCGAAACGTAGGGTAGATCAGGAAACATAGAGGGAGCAACAAACCCATTAAAGCATAGTAATAATGATTCTGAACTGTGATAACAAAATCTAAGAGCGGCGCCTCAGCAAATAAACGCAGAGAATCCATGGCTAGAAAGGCACTACCAACCGCGGCAATCCCTGTCACCCACTGGAGCGGAGTAGGTAATGTAGCTGAGTGGCTCGCCACTAGCGCCAGACCGGATCGAAGCCGGCTGCATCTAAGTGTTGCGCACGAATTTGCATCCATGCTGCAACGAATTGATCTCGATCACGAATATTTTGTGCAATCACTTCGATCCAGGCAGCAGCCAGAACCTCCTGGCGCCTAATTAGCTCCTGATTGTGGGCATCAATTTCGTCTGTCCATACGCCTATTTCCCGCCAGTAGAATACAGCACCTTCATGATAGGGGACGACCCAGTCAAAGACTTGTCGGTCGAGTGCCCAGCCAATGGCACCAGGGTCCGAGTCTTTATAGTCATCGTAGTTTTCGTTCAATACCCGAGTTAGTGAGTAAACCAAATCAGAATCCTGAGTCGTTAGTGCCGTTAACAGAGGGTAGGGGTATGTCCCTGCTTCAAGGGGATTGTCATCGTTGATAGCAGCTCCGCGGGTCGCCATGTGTTTTGTAAAATAAGGACTGATGGCTAAAAGCCTCTGCCAACACTCTTCATCGTCATGTGGTACTTCTAGCCAATGAATACCTCTTGGGGAAGCTTCCAGGCGAAACGGTGGTCCGGAAACGGTTGCTCCAAAACCAACATCAACATCACCATTAATTATGCCGTTCCAGTTAGCTTCATAGCCGGGAAAATCAACCCGCACCACATCATCCCAAGTCAACCCACCACAGGCCAAATGAGCTTCCACAGAAACATTAAGCGCCGGTGCCGCACGCACATAGGCAACTCGGCGTCCCCGCAGATCGGCAAAGCTCGTGACGCCAGTATCAGCAGCCACAGCGACCGCCTGATTACTCAGTCCATTAGAAGTCATCAATAAACGCAGGGGCTGTGGGCCCCATTCCTGGGAAGCAAATTGGAAAGTGCCTTCTTGAGCAAAATAGGTGGCAACACCATTGGCCGAGAAATCGACTCGACCAGTTTTAAGCGGCAACAAGCGTGAAACATCGTTCTGACCAGGAATGACCCGCAAAGTAGTATTGTATTTTTCCCGCAGCATGGCGCCGATGGCAACAGCCTGGTTATACCCTGTCGTGCCTAGGTTATAGGCTGTCCAGGCCATCTGACGCGGGAGTTCAGGCTCACTAGGCTGGGCCATGGTCACGCCTGATATGAAACAAGTAAGCATTAGGCCGCTAATGGTAAAGACTTTGCTGTAGCGTAAAACTGGTGTTTTCAGGTACTTCAATAACACTCTTGTTCTCCTGGTGGATTTGCTGCCCGAAGGCCAAAGGATACTAACAAAAGGGGCTGAAGAGATAGAGCAATTGTAGGTTAAGCGCTTTAATCTCAAATTCGATCGAGAAGCCAATGTTCTTTTCCTTCAATCATTATGTTATTAAGTGGTCAGATTTTCTGCTTCCACCCTTTTACTACTGTGCAGATAAGCACTAATTACAGGTATTCCATGTTTTCAGCGCGCCCTCTTCCCAAGAATTTCCTGCTACTAAGCCTAGCTGTCTTAGTAGCAGTTCTTAATAATAATTTATCCGGACTTTCATCAAGCTTTGCCGCAGAAGACCTGGTGCTGAAAGAAAACGCCGAAGCTCTGCAATTCTCGGTGAATGAAGGATCCTGGGTATCTGTAAGTCTGCTGCCTGATGGAGAATCCTTTATCTTTGACCTGTTAGGAGACATTTATCACTTAAATATCGATGGTGGTATCGCTGAACCCATTACTGCGGGCATGGGATTTGATTCCCAGCCGGTTGTTTCTCCAAATGGTGAAAAGATTGCGTTTATCAGTGACCGAGACGGCAAAGATAATCTCTGGATTGCAAATGTGGACGGCAGTGACCCACTAAAATTATCCAACGAAACCTACGCTTATTTAATTAGCCCTACTTGGAGTCCCGATGGGCAAAATATAATCGTCACCAAACGTACTCGTGAAATAGAACTGGTGCAATACCATATCGAGGGCGGCACAGGTGTCGTCATCACCCAGCATGATGAAGGCGATGCTACCAAAAAGTCTCCTGGAGTCGGAGCCGCTTTTTCTCCTGACGGCAAATACATCTACTTCGCCGAACGGCTAGGTGGACCAGATGCCCCGACCGATGAATTTCCAGTTACCCAGATCGTTAGACTGGATCTTAATTCAGGCGCCCGTATTCAAATTACTCGAGGAGAAGGTGGAGGCGTCAGGCCAGTTGTATCGCCAGATGGACAATGGTTAGTCTATGGCACGCGTTTCGAAACCAACACTGGCCTTAGGGTGCGCAATTTAAATAACGGCGAAGATCAGTGGCTAACTTATCCGATTCAGCGCGATTCCCAAGAAAACTTTCGCCCTTCGAGTCGTGGCATGTTGCCTGGATATGCTTTTACTCCTGATAGTGAAGCAATCGTTCTCTCCACCGATGGACAATTTTATCAGATTAGGCTCGACGATAGCTCTCGCTCAATAATCCCTTTTACTGCTAACGTTAATTTAGCAGTTGGACCTGATTTAACTCAACACTGGCGTGTTCTATCTGACCCCTTTCCAGCTACCCTTGTGCAAGATCCTGATCTTTCTCCCGATAATGAAAGTTATGTTGCTAGTGTATTAACACGCCTTTACTCCTTAGAAAAAGGAGAGGGTGAACCAGAACCGCTTACACCAGAGGAAATATGGGCATTCAAACCAGTTTACTCACCTGATGGTCGCTGGATTGCCTACGTAAGCTGGTCTGCTAATGATGGTGGGCACATTTGGAAGATACGCTCCAACGGCAATGGTAGGCCACAACAGCTTACAGAAAATGCCGCCTTTTATACCGACATAGTATGGCAGCCCGATGGCGAAAGAATCTGGGGGCTGCGTGGAAACGAGTGGATGCGACATCAGGATTACAGTGAATTCAGTGGCCTTAGTATCCCCCTGGAACTTGTCTCTGTTGGTGAGAACGCTTCTGAAGAGCTCGTAGTGTTAGAGGCTGGCGAAGCCAGAGTGCCTCACTTCGGCCCAGAAGCGGATCGCATCTATCTCAGCGAAGAAGGTACATTGTTCTCTATTAATCTCTCAGGTGGCGATCGTCAGGACCATATCAAAGTCACAGGGCCTAAAGGAAATCGTTTCCCAGAAGATGCGCCGGGGGCGGAAGAATTGCGAATTTCTCCTGACGGTAATTTCATCTTAGCTCACGTAATAAAACAAGTGTGGCTTACACAACTACCGCGAGCGGGTGCGACAGTACCTGAAGTAAGTGTCCGAGGAGGATCCACCCCAGTTGTAAGACTAACTGATATTGGGGCGGACTATATTAGTTGGAGTGACGATGGCAAAACTGTTCTATGGACATTGGGCTCTAAAATCTACGAGCGGGCCCTGGATACGGTTAGCTTTAGAAGTGAGAGCGAAGAGGCGAAGGAAAGCATTGTTGGCAGTTCTTCAAGCAATGAATCTAGTGATGAGGATGAAAACGGAACATCATTTACACCTTTAGACGAACATCACGCAGTTGTTGCAACAGAATTTACGGTGATAACAGAGCACAATGTTCCAAACGGCAACCTGTTGTTACGTGGTGCTAATCTGATCGCTATGACCGGAACCAATCTCGAAGAGCTAAGCGCTACTCTGCCGAATCAGGATTTACTGATTACTAACAACCGCATTGCTGCAATCGGCGCAACAGGTTCGCTGGGAATTCCTGATGACACTGAGATTATTGATGTGGCTGACAAGTGGATAATTCCCGGCATGATAGATACTCACGCTCATTGGGAGTTTCGGACTGGAGATGTTTTGGAGCCAACTAATTGGTCTGTCGCGGTCAATTTGGCATTTGGAGTAACCTCTGGCTTAGATGTACAAACTGCCAATCACGATTATTTCGTTTATCGCGATATGCAGCAAAGTGGGCAAGTCATTGGACAACGTGCCTTCATGACTGGCCCTGGTATATTTGGGGCCAGTGATTTTCAAAACTACAACGCTGTCCACAGTTATTTGCGTCGCTACAGCGATCACTACAATACGCCAAACATAAAAGCCTATATCTCAGGCAACCGTGAACAACGGCAATGGGTCGTCAAAGCAGCACAAGAATTGAAGCTGATGCCTACTACTGAAGGAGGTGGCGATCAAAAACTTGATCTTACTCATGCTATTGATGGCATGCATGGAAATGAACACAACCTGCCTGACACACCTTTATTTCAAGATATAGTGCAACTCTATTCACGCACAAGAACCGCCTATACCCCAACTTTAATAGTTCAATACAATGCTGAAAGCATGCGCGAATATTTCTTCACCCGCTCGGAAGTGCATGACAACCCAAAACTTCTTAGATTCTATCCCAGTAATCGACTCGATGAACTCAGCCGCCGCAGACCTGGATGGATTCGCGAGGATGAATTTAGATTTCAAGAAGGTGCTGCTGCCGGCGCCGCGATTCAAAGAGCTGGCGGCCTTCTGGGCGTCGGCGGTCATGCTGAGTTGCAAGGCCTAAGCTTTCATTGGGAAATGTGGGCGTATGCTATGGGGGGTATGAGCACTACGGAGATATTGCGAGCCGCCACTATTGACGCCGCACATATTATCGGCGCGCCCAATGATTTAGGTTCAATTGAAATAGGCAAGTTGGCCGATTTGGTAATTTTAAATTCGAACCCTCTTGATAATATTCAAAATAGTGTCGACATAGACCGGGTCGTTCAGAACGGGCGCTTGTATGATGGAGATACACTAGAGCAACAATGGCCAGAACAAATTCCATTTCCAGAAACCTGGTGGCAAACCGATCAAGAAACACCACCAGGTGTCTGATTAATGACTTGTTCATTGTTTATTTTGCCAAATTATTCAAACAATCGAAATTAGTTAACTGTCGCTCGCAAGTGACATCGACTAAAAACACAGACAAACTATAGATAAGAACAAACTATAATTGGGGAAAACTATGGAAGCTTATATCGGAGAATTTCTTGGTACCTTTATACTACTAGTTTTAGGTGCAGGTGTTTGCGCGAATGTAAGCCTTAAGAAGACTGGAGGCTATGACAGTGGTTATATTGTTATAACCTGCGGCTGGGGTATTGCGGTTTTTGTTGCTGTGTTTATTACCGGCAGTGTTAGTGGAGCCCATATTAATCCAGCAGTGACTATAGGGCTCGCCACATCTGGACAATTCCCTTGGGGACAAGTGCCGGGCTATATTTTAGCGCAACTACTCGGTGCCTTTCTTGGCGCTGTAAGTATATGGCTTCAATACAAAGACCATTTTGATGCCACTGAAGACCCTGCAACTAAACTCGGTGTATTTAGTACCGGCGCCGCTATTCCGAACATGATTATCAATATTTACTCTGAGATACTTGGCACCTTCATGCTGGTATTAGGTGTTCTTTATATAGCAGAACCCGAAGTTGGCTTAGGCGCACTTGATGCTCTGCCCGTAGGCCTCTTGGTTTTCGGCATCGGCATGTCTCTCGGCGGTCCTACAGGATACGCAATTAATCCTGCAAGAGATCTTGGGCCTCGTATCGCGCATGCAGTGCTACCTCTAAAAGCAAAAGGCAGCAGTAACTGGTCTTACGCGTGGATACCGGTTGTCGGACCCATTCTAGGCTCAATACTTGCTGCACTGGTCTATCTTTGGCTTCCGTTCTAGCAGCCATTCGAGGCTCAGCCTTTTACTGGGTATTAATTTCCAAAGATTTGAGAAAGACACTAAAACGTTGCTTGTAAACTGAGCACATAATCTGGATCGATCTTCCAATCCTGAACATCTATGCGCTTTATGACGCCATCAACAATATTTCCATCATAAAATGTTTTATCAAAAACGCGACCATCATCGTTCAGGAAATGTGCCCCAGCGAAACGAACTTTTACGTTAGACGTAAAATTGTACTCGACGAATGCAGAACCGAGATGGATGTCAAAGTTAGTCGACTCGAAAAGAGAAACGTCTTGGCGCATGCGATGACTGCGCCGATGAGCATTAAAACCATAAGCAAAGTCAGTACCCTCAACATCATGACGAAAGCTTATTTGAAAATAATCTGGCGTTGAATAACGTATTCTCCGCTTTTCATGCGTAAACGGATCTTTTGTTTCAGAATCTTCGAATGTGTAGGAGAAAGTTAGTACTGCTGATGGGAGGCCCACAAAACCAAAGCGCGTGTTGAAATTAACCGCGAAACTCTTGCGCCAAGCGTCTCCGATATTTCCCACGCCTGCATCATCGACTCCGATTAATACCCTATCAATATGATCAGAAATATCTTCATAGGAAGCTTTGAATTCAACAGAACCTCCATCATTAGCAAAACGTCTTTCATAACTCACGGAATATCCGTAAATGGATTCAGGTTCTAAATTTGGATTTCCAAAATTAATTAACTCGTCATCAATATTGCGGCTAGCAACAAATTCATTAAGATTCAACTGACTTACAGTTCGTTCGACCAAGAATCTAAACTGATCAGACCGCGATATGTCATAACGCAGCTCAAATCGTGGCTTCAAATAACGAAAACTACGATCATTAGTTTGACCTTCACGATCTTGAAATATTTTTGAATATTCTTCGGTTAAAGCGGATTGTAGATTGATCTTCTCTGTTAAAAGCAAGCTGTGAGTGACAAATAGCTCAAACCGGTCTTCTTCCACGATTGCGTTTGCAAGTGGGGCATTATTAAAAGCAAACCTTCTATCTAGCGTATTAAATGCGACTTCTCCACCGTACTCTAACGTATGACGGCCAACAACGGTGGTCATTGCGGAGCGAACGATTGTTTCGCCTTCCTCATATTTAGCAATACTTGAAAATAGTCGGGAGATAATGTCATCCACGATCGTATCCTGAATAATGCCATCGTCATTGTCTCTGCGATTCACAACAAATAACGTTTTAAGACGGCCAAGACTACCCACGCCAAATTCTAAGTCGCCTCCAATTTCAAATTCTTCATTAAGATTATTGATATCACCAACTTCAATAGCATTCGGCATGAACGCCCCAGCGGCACCAATAAGAAACTGCTCTTCATACCTGTCATACACTTGTTCATTGTCAGAAATGAGGCCATTCAGTTGCAATATTGCGCCGCTCTGAAACTCATAACCAAGATTCCCAGTCGCTATATGATTGCGGCGAGTTTGGGCATTAAATAGGTGACGAAATTCGCGATGCATACGATCTGGGTCTAGCACCTCTTCATCAACCAGATTCAGTCGAGGGCGGGTCTCATATTGATAACTTACGCCAAACTCGAGTGGCCCACGGGTGGCATTGTAAGAAGCAAGCACCGAAGGTTCTGTCTTCATACCATCAATGTCAGTGGCGCCTACTTCTAAGAAACTAGAAGCAGAACCTTCCGATCCCTCTTGCAAAATTACATTATAAATTATGCCTTCATTACGAATATCTAAGCCTTCAGCATTACCGCGGATCAGCTCTATTCTCGCAACTTGCACCGCCTGAATTCGCGCTAATGCATTGGACATATTGTTAATCTTGCCAGACATGCGACGGCCATTGATCAACACTTGTGCATCGGTAGCACCAAATCCTCGGTTGCCACTTCCACCTGGCCCACCCCTCCGGCGCAGTATCGTTTCACCACCAGGTATATTGCGGATCATATCTGTCAAGGTTACAGGGTTGTATTGGGTAAAATAGCTGGCTTCGTAAATTACGGTGGAATTGTCCTGTTCTTGCGCAGCCAACGATCTTACTGCCGAAATCAACAAGAGGATGACCAGCACTTCAGTGCTGAGCCGGGTCGAGACATAGAAATTGGAAAGTGAAACCATATTTTTTTTAAAGCCAGATATTCGCGAGTACATTGTCCATCACTAACGAACTCAAATCCTGCTCTTTTTCTGACTTAATTTAATGCCCGTAATTTAACTCATTGATTAAACTAGAGTATAGACTCCTCGGCCTATGAAACCTTTCTGCGGCGTTCTGAATAACTTTAACATTCGC
>Ga0206678_10000275_pt1 | contig 32242 bp, 29 predicted proteins | sample M180m12015metaG_FD_155453 | JGI IMG/M metagenome (GOLD analysis project Ga0206678, IMG submission 155453) | Ammonia-oxidizing marine archaeal communities from Monterey Bay, California, United States - M1 80m 12015 | ecosystem: Environmental > Aquatic > Marine > Intertidal zone | place: USA... | reverse complement strand
TTTTGAATCAGTTACTGTCCGTAATGGCGCGTGTTCAAAAAGTTGAAATGAAATTTCAAATTCTGTTAATAATTTCAAAATAAAATCTGATGAAACTGGTAAAGTAGATTGAAAATTTGACGATGCGTCTGGCACTTTATCCTTCATTTCACCCCCTTAATTCACAAAATTGAATTATAATATTCTACTGCATCATCTAACCTATCATCTCCCCAAAAAATTTCATCTAAAACTTGAAAAGAAGGGGCGCCGAATATACTATTTTTACGTGCCTCATCAGTGTTATTGTTATATGCAGATAGTATATTTGGAGAATTAACTTTATTCATCACCTCATTGAAATCTTGGTCAATTTTTAAACATGTCTGTTTCAAATTTTTTTCTGACCCTGCCTCTAAATTTTTTGAGAACCATAAGGCATAAGTTGTTTCAAAATAATCTAAATACCACCCCTCTTTAACAGCCAGAATTCCAATCAAATTGGCTAGATCAAAATTCTTCAGTGGGTATGGAACAGGCGTCTTGGGAACTGATATACCATACTTTTTAGATCTCCTTTCAATGTCTCGCCACATATAATTGACTTTTTCCATCTTTGATGATGGAAATGGAATATTTCCCATATCCATCATAATTTTACGCACACTGAATGGTTTTATTACAAAATTTTGAGTCTGATTTTGTAAAATATTTTTTATTCTCTGAGATGTGAGGTAAGTGTATGTACTTCCGATTGAAAACCAGCATACCATCGCATTACTCATTATTGCACCCCTTAATCCAAATATAAAAATTACTTTATGATGAATACACGAAAGATAAAGAAATTATCACAATTATAGACACAATTAATCTCGTCAACACATAGTTTTGACTGTTTATTCCCTTAAAATATAGCCAATAATCTATGACAAGCAACATTAAAAGGATGATTATTAAGCTTAATTGAAATGGTATACTGATTAACCATATATAACTTACCAAAGCAATTAGCGTAAACAAATTGCTAATAATCATTAAAAATATACGCTGTTTCTCAAATAAGTTAACCGATACGCCCCAATGGGATCCTGCAATAAAAACCACAATAACGAGACCGTACAAGTCTATTATTTTTTGCACATCACCTATGATAGGTAATCTTTCAAAATCCCAATACATACAAAACGCAGCAAGAACAAACGGGATAGCACCAGCATAAGTCAATGTAGACGTCAGTTTAATTTTTTTTCTTTCAGCATCATCGTTCATTGTCAGAGAATTTAAAACATCAATCAATCAAATATCAAGTCATATTAGTTCAAATTAGTTGCGATTATTTCTAGACCTATGGTAAGTAGAACCTTCATTATTGGTATGAATGAAATTGACTTAAATTAATAAAAAGCTCTAAATAAAAAGTTCAAAATTAACATCGATGAGACGCAAAGAGGATAATTAAATGCATATTAAACCGTTTGGTATAGAAATGTGGATGAATGAATATGAAGATCATTGTAAATATAATCTTGCTGAAACTTGCGTAAAATCAATGACTATTGGAGAGCTATTAGAAATTTCTGGCAAAAATACAAAATTGTCAGAAGAACTCTCAAATATGAAACTAACTTATGGAGAAATAACTGGTTCAAAAAAACTTAAAAAAAATATTGCATCTTTGTATCAATTTCAAACAATTGATAATGTTATGGTTGCGCATGGAGCAATTGGAGCAAATTCATTAGTTTACAATACCTTGATATCCAAAGGTGACAAAGTAGTTTCAATTTTACCAACATACCAACAGCATTATTCAATACCAGAAAGTTTAGGTGCAGAATTAAGTATCTTAAGATTAAAACCTGAAGATAATTTTCTTCCAATTATAGATGAATTAAAACAATTAGTTAAGTCTGATACTAAATTAATAGCTTTAACCAATCCCAACAACCCGACAGGCTCTTTGATGAACGAAGCACTACTATTAAAAATAGTTGATATTGCAAGAACTTGTGGCGCTTATATCATCTGTGATGAGGTGTATCGTGGCACAAATCAAAATGACCCCGAATATGGAACATCAATAGTAGATATCTATGAGAAAGGTATTAGTACGGGCAGCATGTCAAAAACTTATTCTTTAGCGGGTCTTAGATTGGGCTGGATTACTGCATCAACTGAAATTTTGAAAGATGTGTTTATTCATAGAGATTATAACACGATTAGTGTCGGCATGTTAGATGATTATTTTGCTTCCATCGCACTAGAAAATCGCCAAAAAATTGCACTTCGAAATACATCAATAACTCGAAATAATTTAGAAATTCTTGATACCTGGGTTAAAAATGAGAAGTTTATTTCTTACGTAAAGCCAAAGGCAGGTACTACTGCTCTACTGAAATATGAATTTAATATTCCTTCTCGAGAATTCTGTATTCAAATTTTGAAAAATACAGGAGTATTATTTGCTCCTGGAAGTGCTATGGATATGGAAGGTTGGGTCCGAATAGGTTATGCGAATGACCCAAAGATACTTTCAAAGGGATTATCAGTTTTATCTGACTACTTAGATAAAATTTAAGTTACCTTTAATAATTAGATTTTGAGTTTAGTTTTTTCTACGCATCCATGCATATGCGACAAACATAATCGCAACAGATACTATAGCTTGGGGGGTTAGAGCCTCTATAAGTGAGCTCAAATTGTTCACAACCGACAAAGTAAATGCGCCAGAATCTCCCCCCAACAAAAGATAAATAACCAATATAAGAGATATCAAGGCCAAGCCAGCTTCAGAAGCTGTCAGAAACAACGCTGTTATCTTTTTAAAAAGATCATTAAATCGATCCATTAGTTATATCTCGTTCTGCCGAGGGGAGAAGAATAGAATTATTATCTATTAAATAACCAAAGCACTACGCCAAGTGAGATCAAGCCAGCTAGGCCTGCACTTCCCAATTCAGCTACTAATGCAGTAATATTGCCCACTACATTGCCAAGAAACGCCATGTTGGACGCTCCAACTAATAGTTGTGCTACGATAGCTAATGCTAGAAGTGCTATGCCTAATGCTGTAATACTTCCAACTGCTTTGTTTGCTTTATCAATCATTTTCTGCTTCCTCTTAAAAGTTGCTGTCCTATCTTGGACAGTGTGATGCGACAAAATAGGCAAAAATCCGCTCAGTCAACTAAATGTTGTGCTTTTTTTTAAAAAACATCAAAATACGCACTAAAATTACCAAATAATTGTAAAATTTGTAACAATATTTTCTTACTGGTTAGTTTTAAGTGCAAATTTCACACACTTTTTTGTTGTTATTTACAAAATTTATTCAGTAAAAAATCAGTTTATTCAAGAAATTTAAAGAAATGCAAATTAGAATCTCAAAAATTTCAGAATCAATAAAGAATATTATTCAACGAGTTAACTTATTAATTAGTTTAACAATTCATAAATTAACTTTGCGCCATATATAAAAAATCCAACTCCAACTATTCCATTAATAGGCTTATGAATTTTTTGATATATATCTCTTGCTGTATCTGAAGAAAAAATAAAGGCGTAAATAGCATGGCCAATAAAAGATGCAAATCCAGACAAGAAGGTAAATAAAGCAATATTTAATGTATTTTGCGTTATAATAGGGAATAAAGAAATCACAGCCAACCAAGTGGTTAAAACCTTGGGATTACTAATCATTATCAAGAAAGCACGTTTGAAAGCTAAACTTTTTGTCGTATTTATCAAATTAATTGAAGTATCATTATTACTTAATACTTTTGAACAATATCTAACAGCGAAATACCATAATAATATTGCACCAAGAACCGTTAACCCCAACCTTATAACTGGAAAAGTTATGAATAATGCAGCGGCACCCAACAATGCTAAAATAGCCCAAATAAATAATCCTAACCCACATGCCAACGCACAATAAAAACCAGAAAGTCGATTTGATCCAATTGACGTGCCTACTGTATTTAAAACATTAGGACCAGGAATCAAAACGTTCACCATTAAAAAACCGAGCGCTGGCAATAACTCAGCTAAAGATTGAAAAAGCTCAATCAACATCTAAAATGTTCCTAAAAAAGTTCACGCACATTATTAACCATTGTTGAGATTATAAAACTGATCCATGACGATTTGGCTTTCAGGTAAAGTTGAACCTCCATCAACCACAATTGTTTGCCCTGTTATATAAGACGCCTCCTCTGAAGCCAAAAATAGCATTGAATAAGCAATATCTTTAGGAATACCAAAATTACCAGTTGGAATGCAGCGCGCCATCTTTTCTAGATCTTTGGGGCTTGCCAATTCAGACATTGCAGACGTCATAATATAACCGGGTTCAATGCCATTGATAGTAATGTCTTCTCGTGCATACTCCAAGGCTGCCGTCTTAATAAAAGCGTTCATGCCTCCTTTTGACATTGCATAATGTGCCGTTCCCGGCATAGCGACTCTGGGTCCTGTGACCGACGACGTGAAAATCATCCGTCCCATACCTTGCTTTCGAAAAAAAGGGATGCAATTCTTAGTCAGCCAAAAAGCAGCTTTCAGATTAACAGATAGCGTCTCTTCCAAGGCATCATCAGACAAATGCTCTATATTGCTTTGACCAAAAACGGCTGCATTATGAATTCCAATATCTATTTGCCCATAATGATCTATCGTTTCTTTAACCATTTTTTTAATATTTTTATTTTTTCCAACATCACATTGTATTAATGTTGCCTCACCACCTTGCTCTTCAATGTCCCTGACAGTTGCTTCCCCATTTTCTCGGCTCCTAGTAGCAACTACTACCGAAGCACCGTTTTCAGCAAAAACTTTTGCGATAGCTTCACCAATACCTTGCCCAGATCCCGTAACGATTGCAACTTTACCCGTCAAATCAACATACATTATACTCTCCTAAAATTATCATGTTCAGTCATTTTGATGCATTCCAACCAGCTAAACCTCCTAAAGAGAACGCCGTAAGTAGCCCATTCCCAGAAAGATAACCCGACACATCTGGTCCTGAAACTCCACATGCAGCACCGCCTCCAGCAAATAAATTCTCAAAAGGTTTATTATCTAATTTTAAAACTTGCGCACTCTGATTAACCAACAAGCCTCCTTGGGTGTGAAATAGAGCGCCTGTCACTTTTATAGCGTACATTCTTTCAAAAGAAACTAGATTTCGTTTAAACTCTCTTCCAAAAGGATCTACTTTTTTTCTCAAGGAAAAATCTTCAATTGAAAGCAACGTTTCTTCAAAACCTTTTTTATTGATCCCTATTAATTGAACCAAAGAAGCTGCATTTTCTGCTGACTTAACCGCTCCTGAGCTAATAGCTTTAAGATAATCGGGGAAATTTTTGCCTAGCAAATGCAATTTTTCATCATAAATGACCCAGGCAACCTTATTAGACTGCGCCAAAACATGTACACTCTGCTCAGAATACCCTTGATTTTCATTACTAAACCTTAACCCTTGTTCATTAACTTGAATTCCACCCTCCATCATCAATGCCCAGGTTACTAAAACTCCATGAGGAGTTGCGACAGAACCGTGACCCTGATAACCGCTCAAATGCATTATATTTGCTTTTATTTTCTCTCCCCATAAAACCGCATGACCTTGATTGCCAGCATGGCCAAAATATAAAGCATCACTCATTTCTGGAATATATTTTTTAACCAATTCGTTATTGGCACCATACCCATTACAAGCCAAAATTAAATTGTCACACCCAATAAATTCACAAACACCATCAGGACGCTTTACCCTAACCCCCCTTACAATTTCATTAGACATATAAATGGTATCTACTAAACTATTAGTTGATATTGCTATCCCTGCCCGTCCTATAGCAGCTTGCAATCTATTCATCAGGCCTAGACCAGTTTTTTCAGTAACGGTATGCATTCTATGATAAGTGTGACCAGGATAAAGAAAATTATCTAAAATTTCCCATTCTATTCCATGAATTTCGTTCAACCAATCTAAAACTTCTCCACATTTATAGGATACGAGCTTTGAAAGTTCACTGTTCTGTTTTCCAGATGCTTTGACGAGAATATCATTATTAAACACCTCCGAAGTATCTTTAATACCTTTAAATCTCTGGCATTTTGTATTAGCCGCTGGAACAAACCCAGACGATAGTGCTGTTGATCCGCTTGGCTCAGGATCTCTTTCTAAAACAAGAATGTCATTCGTGTTATCGTTTGCAGCCAAAGCAGCTGTTAATCCACATGCACCAGCACCTATAATGAGAACCTGAACATTGGTTTGAAAATCAACGCCATTCGCCGATTCAATTCGGGCCTCAACTTGATTTTTATCTTTCATAAAAATATTATGGCATGTTATCAACACAAGTCCACATACTAAACGACTTGAGCAAATACTATTTGCAGTTAGCCAAACAATACGTAAATAATAACTATGCCGTTACTACGTGATTAGAAGGATAGAGGAATGAAAATCTGGTATCAGAGTTATGTTGATTATGAAAATGGTAAATCTTACTGGGATGCTTTGCGAGTACACTTAAATGAAACAATGGGTCCTGATACACAAATTGATATCAGAGGAATTACGCCCTTTGATAGTTATGCTCATCCATTGGTAGAGTTTCGCTGTGCGCGCGAGATGATTTGCAATGCAGTGCAAGCTGAAAAAGAGGGTTACGATGCTTTCATTGTAGGCCATTTTCAAGATGCTGGGCTTTATGAAGCAAGGACAGTGGTAGATATTCCTATCATAGCACTAGGTGAAGCTACCATGCTATATAGCTGTCAATTAGGGCAAAGGCTTGGAATAGTTACCATAAACCCCCGTTTTATCCCATGGTTTCATCATCAAATATCTAAATATGGACTTAAAGAAAGAGTAACTGGAGTTCACTCAATGACATTTGAACCTGGTCAAATATTAGAAGCTTATGGGTCAGAGGAAAAAGCAGAAGAGGTTAGAGTACTATTTGAAGAACAAGGAAAACCATTAATACAATCTGGCATTGATGTGATAATTCCTGGTGGCGGCATTCCTATGCTCTTATTTTCTAAATTTCACAATCATAATATTGATACAGCACCGGTGATCAATGGGATCCCAATTGCAATAAAAATGGCAGAAATGGCCGTTTCTTTGAAAAAACAGACTGGACAAGGAATAAGCCGAACTTCAGATTATGTAAAAGCACCAGAGCATGTAATTGAAGAATTCTTGACACACCCAAAGGGGTTATAGGTTCAAGACAATTTATTGATTACTTCCAAGCATGTGTTAACATTCGATACAGTTGAAAGGTCTTTTATAGCATTTTTATGAGTTTCAGTTGAAAATGCGGCACAACCGTCTGATAAAATCGTCGTATGAAAATCCAATACATGAGCATTTCTAACAGTTGATGCAACACCACCATTAGTTACAATGCCCCCCACAATTAAGTGTTGGATATTTATCTGTTTAAGAATCCATTCTAACCGCGTCATATAAAAGGCAGAATACGCAATTTTTTCTATCACGTAGTCTGGCAAACCAAATTCATCCACAATTTGGTTTCCCCAACTTCCAGACTCAAAATCCCCTTTCTTAAGGAATGGGCGCAATTTTTTTAAATGTTCCGCAATCATTGGATTCCCGTGCTCATCTGGAATTAATGTAAATTGAGTGGAAATAACTGGATTTCCCATCTTTCTCATTGCTTTTGCCACAGGTGCCACTGTTTGTGGTAAAATAGCAATTTCTTGAGAAAATTGACTTGCACGCCCGTAAGCGCCCTTAGGATGAATAAAATCATTTTGTAGGTCCACCAATAACAATGCCGATTTTTTGTTAAACATAAGCCTATTCCTTGTTCCACCTAATGATTAAATTACCAAATTTATCTACTTTACCATACATCTTAGGTTCAATAAAAATTGTAGTATCTGGTTGTTCTAAAATAGCTGGACCAAAAATTTTTGCATCAATTGGCAAATCCAAGCGTTCATAAATTTGTGTATTAACTTTGTTACCATCGCACCACACTGATCTATTACCCGTCACACATTGTTCAATTTTTTTTGATGAAATTGGCGCCATTGAAGATAAATCAAGCTTAGGCCTATGCCCAATAACAGCTACTCGCATATTAATCACTCTATAGCCTATGCCAGGAAGTAGCCTACCATAAGTTTCCAAATAGATTTTATTAAATGCCTCTCGAATGGTTTTTAGGCTGAATTCTTTAGGGTCACCAGTTAAAGGAACATGAATTGAATGTGTTTGACCAACATATAACATATCTAGTTCAAACATCCTAGATAAGCCAATTAATGACTCTGTTCTGCTTAAGTCTTGCTCAAATTTAAGTGCTTGATCTTCCATCTTAGTAGTTAATTCAGAGATATCTAATTCATCCAGCATGGTGTTAACTGTTTGCACAATATCAAGCCGCATATCTGCAACAACACAACCCAAAGCCGAGGTAACGCCTGGATACCTAGGAATTATGGATGCCGCTAACCCAATTTCCTTCATTAAAGCACCAGCGTGAAGAGATCCGCCGCCGCCAAATGGCATAATAGAAAATTGTTTTGGATCGTGACCTCGTTCAACAGAAACTAATCTGATTGCACCTGCCATTTTGGCGTTTGCGACTCTCACGATAGCATCTGCTGCATCAGGAACAGTTAATCCCAAAGGCTCGGCGATTTTTTTCTTAACTGCATCCCATGCTGCATCAATATCTAACTTCTCAAGCTTTCCACCAATGGGTCTATCTGGATTTATTCTTCCTAAAAGGAGGTTAGCATCAGTAACTGTTGGTTGATCGTTGCCAAGCCCATAAGAAACAGGACCAGGATCAGATCCTGCACTTTCTGGACCAACTGCCAACAACCCCCCTTGGTCAATATGAGCGATAGATCCACCACCTGCACCTATAGTAGATATTTCCACCATGGGCGTTCTAACGACCATCCCAAAGTCAATCTCTGTTTGAGCCGCAAGCGTGCTTTCACCTTTATTTATTAATGAAACGTCAAAAGACGTACCACCCATGTCACAGGTAATTATATTTATAAATCCAGCTTCAGCACCAATATACTGTGCAGCTTTTACACCCGCTGCTGGTCCAGATAACGCTGTCCTTACGGGAAATTGAGCAGCTAAGTCGACGTCCATTAATCCACCATTTGATTGGACTAACAGCACGTCTGACATTGTTCCTTTATCCGTCAGGCCTTTTTTTAATCTATCTAAATAGTTCGCAACTACCGGTTGCAAATAAGCATTTAAAGTGGCTGTTGAACATCTCTCAAATTCTCTAATTTCTGGTAAAATTTCGGTAGCAGATGTGACATATGGGCTTGGCCAGATTTCTCTAACAACTTTTGTAGCCAATCTTTCATTCTTTAAATTTGCGAACCCATTTATGAAAAAAATACAAACTGCATCGCAGCCGAGCTCAAGTAAAGCTTTAGCAGCAGTCTTTACCTCTTCCAAATTTACAGGCGTACTAATTGTACCGTCAGCTAATGTCCGTTCACTAACCTCTAATCTCATATTTCTTGGAACAACAGGTTCAAACATTCCCCATAAACCCCAAGTTGTGGGCCTGTCCCGCCGACGCATCTCAAGAACGTCACGGAAGCCCCTTGTAGTAATTATACCTGTTTTTGCGCCTTTGCGTTCTAATAATGCATTAGTTCCAACCGTGGTTCCATGTACGACTGTATTTATTTCATCAAAACTTTTAGCACCTTTTTCAATACCATTTATGAATCCAATAGATTGATCTCCCTTGGTAGATGCAACCTTGCTAATTGATACTACATCTGTATCCTGATCTAAAACAAAAACATCAGTAAATGTTCCACCAACATCAACCCCAACTAATTTGTTACCTTTTATAAATTCGCTCATGATTTTCTTTCCGTTACATAACCAAGAGCTACGTCAGCTGCATGAGCACTACTGCTGCGTTCATTGGGATCTCCATATCCACCGCCACCGGGAGTATCTATCCTAACACTTTGACCACGCTTCAGCTTCACACCAACAATTTTAGAAACCATTTGTGGGTTAGTTGGACCATTCTCACCCTCATATGTGAAAATATTTTTAGCACCAGGTCCACCACCCACGACGCCAACGGGAGCAAACTTTCCTCGCTCTCCAAATAAGAATGCATCCGCACTCTCTTCCAAAAGTTCTATTTCGTAAGTAGCACCCAAACCTCCACGATATTTCCCATCCCCACCTGAATCTGGTCTTAAAGCCCATTGATTAAATTTAACCGGATATGCTGCTTCGAGAATTTCTAACGGTGGAATCGTCGCGGTAGAGATTGGAGCATTACCATGGTTCAACCCATCACCTAAAGGGTGGCCACCATGTCCTCCACCAAAGAATGAAAACATCACCCACCGCTGACCATTTTTTCGATGTCCCGCTATTGATAATGCATTTATTGTTCCATATGCGCATCCATTAGACTTTTCCGGTGCAATTTTTGCGATTGCCTGGAAAATAACATCTATTAATCTGAGTATTGTTTCCGTATATCCACCAACAGGTTTAGGTGAAGTTACAGACAAAAGTGAATTTTCTTTAATAACAAATTCCACTGGTTCCAAAACACCAGCATTTGCTGGCACGTCACCAAAAATATGCTTCAAAGCAACATAACATGCAGCAATCGTAGTTGACCGAGCAATATTTACCGGCCCACTACATTGTGGTGATGATTCTCCAAAATCCATAATCATATTCTCACCTGAGATTTTCAATTTTAACGCAACTTTCAAAGGTTCATCATTTATTCCATCATTATCAAGAAAGTCTTCAGCAACAATTTCACAGTCTGGTAATTCTGAAATATACGACCGCATCATTTTGGATGCACGATCTCGCAATTCTTCTAAAGCTGACTTGATCGTGTCTTCTCCATAGTCATCTAAAAGTGAGTTAAATCTCTTAACACCGAGGTCCAATGCATTTATCTGAGCGTTCAAATCTCCAAATACCGATACAGGCAATCTTGAATTAGCTTGCAAAATGTCGACAATATCTTGCTGAAAATCTCCAGCTTTAAATAGCTTTACAGGAGGTATTAACATGCCTTCTTGAAAGCTTTCTGTGGCTATCGGATTGTAATTACCGGGAACGTTGCCACCAACGTCATGCCAGTGGCCTACTGAAGCCAAATAACAGTAAACTGCTCCATTTCTGTACAGTGGCCTCACTAGTCTAAAATCAGATAAATGGGTGCCGCCATCATAAGGATCATTGAAGATATAAACATCACCCTCAACCAAATCGCCATCACGTGCAGCTTTATCTATTACAGCTTTTACGGCAAAAGCCATGACCCCAACGAATATCGGCAGCCCAGATTTTCCTTGAACCAAGGTATCGCCAGTGACTGCATCATATATTCCATGTGAGGCGTCATGTGCTTCAGCAATTATTGGATTAAAAGCTGACCTAAATAGAGTTGCGTCCATTTCATCAGCTATTTGCTCTAATCTACCATTTAAAATAGCAAGGGTAACAGGATCCATCATTCGTCATCATCTTCCATCGCAGCATATTTTTTTCCTAGCGATAACAATTCATTTGTTCCTATAATATCATTTAATTCTTGGAAGGAATTCATTCGATCCAACATATTAGATGTCGTACCATCATGCATTAATTGGTTGAAAAATTTCTGTGTAGTGTATGTTTGCGCCCTTGCTAAGCCACCTGGAAAAATAGCAATTTTATAACCAATATTTTCTAATTCATTTGCCGTTAACAAAGGTGTATGGCCACCTTCAACCATGTTAGCAAGCAACGGCGTGCTTGAACCAAGACGCTTGACTATTGCCTCCATATCCTCAATTGATTTTGGTGCTTCAACAAATATTATATCTGCCCCAGCGTCTAAAAAATGTTCCGCTCTATCCAAAGCGCCTTGAAACCCTTCTACAGCGATAGCATCTGTTCTAGCCACGATCAGCGTTTCTTCACTTTTTCGAGCATCTAAGGCTGCATGAATTTTTCCTAACATTTCAGTTTTTTTAATAAGGACTTTACCACTCAAATGCCCACATCTTTTTGGGTAAGATTGATCTTCTAATTGAATAGCCGAAGCTCCTGCTCTTTCAAAAAACCTAACAGTTCGCTGCACATTTAAAGCATTACCATAGCCGTTATCTGCATCAACCATTACTGGTAGGTTTACTCTGTCACATATCATTTCAAGGGTATTGGCAACCTCACTCACAGATACCAAACCCACATCAGATCGTCCTAATTTTGTATAAGAAATACTTGCACCAGACAAATAAACGCCCTCAAACCCAGCTTGTTCTGCTAATAAAGCAGATAGCGCATCATATACCCCCGGTAACAAGACTATTTTGGTGTTATTTAATCTGTCTTTAAATTTTATTGTCATTTTGAATTCTTTTCCTCAGCAAACCTTCTCTCTAAATGCGGGACTAATCCACCTGACTCTATTAAATCAAATAAAAATTTAGGCAAAGGCTCACAGTTTACACTTTTATTCTTATCAACCAGTTCAAAAACACCAGTTGATACCTCTAATCTAGCCCGATCCCCCGATCTTACAACATCACTTACTTCTCCAACCAATACAGGCAAACCCAAATTAATTGCGTTTCTATAAAATATACCAGCAAATGATTTCGCTATAACTGCTTTAATTCCTAAATATTTTAATGCTTGTGCAGCCTGTTCACGCGATGATCCAACTCCAAAATTTTTACCCGCAACTAATATATCACCTGACTGAACATTTTTAGCAAATGATGCATCAACAGCTTCGAGACAATGTGATGATAAAATGCTCATATCACTGCTCATAAATTTACCTGGCGCTAGAATATCAGTATCAATGTCATCTCCAAACAGCCAAACTGTACCTAACTCAGTCATTTTTAGTCTCAATAAAGTTTCTAGGATCACTGATCTCACCAGCAATGGCGGAAGCAGCAACAGTATAGGGTGAACCCAAATAAACACCAGATGACAACGCTCCCATACGACCTTGAAAGTTTCGCGCAGTTGATGAGATGCAAACCACATCTTCACCAAGCCTTTCAGAACCGTAGCCAGCACATATTCCACAAGAGTTCGGTAGAATAGATGCACCAGCATCTTCAAAAATCTTCATAATTCCTTCATCTTTTGCCAATTGTTGATCTTTTTTTGATGCTGGGGCGACTAACAATCTAACTCCAGAAGCTAGCTCTTTGCCTTTTAAGACTGATGCTGCCATCCGTAGATCTGACATTTTTGCTCCAGTACATGCACCAATATAAGCAACATTAACTTTAGTCCCTTTTGATGCAGTAATATCTATTGAGTTAGCGGGCGAATGTGGCGCCGCGACTTGTGGTACCAACTGGCCCGCATCAAATAGATGGGACTCTAGAAAATAAGCATCATCATCAGAACGCCAATGCTCAATATTGATCTCCGGCACTCCTACAGTATTTAGATAATTTTTTGTAATTTGATCAGGTGCAATAATACCAGCTTGTCCACCCAATTCTGCTGTCATATTTGAAAGGGTCATTCGCTCTTGCATACTCAAAGAGGATATTGTTGAGCCACTGAATTCTACTGCTTGATATTTTCCCCCGTCCATTCCCAATTTTCCACAAGTATAAAGCATCATATCTTTAGCAGTAATATACTCATTGAGCTTTCCAGACCAATTTATCTTAATAGTTTCTGGAACTGTAATCCAAATTTCACCCGTTGCTAACACACCGGCCATTTCGGTTGCTCCAACACCAAACATATATGCTCCAAAAGCTCCACCAGTGGGAGAATGGCTATCCCCCCCAACAACAAACATTCCAGGTTTAAGGTGACCATTTTCTGGAACCACCACATGGCATATTCCCATTTGATCATAAAAAGATTGGATGTTATTGGCCTTAACCCATTCACGAGTCAATTTTTGAATAGCTTTTGTTTCTTTATTGAATTCGGGAACATAATGGTCAGTTACGACAACAATTTTTTCTGACGACCAAACATCAACTCCCAAGCGTTCCAAAATTGGTTTAACACGCCGGGGGCCTCCAGAATCATGGATCATGGCAAGATCAACATTTGCAATCTCTACCTCACCTGGGATTACATGATCTTTACCACATGCCTTTGCTATAATTTTTTGCGCAAGTGTTTGACCCATAGATTAGAACCTATCGCCCAAAACTAGGAAGCCAAAGAGCAATTTGTGGAAAGAATATTAACAAACCAACAAGTATCATTGCACAGCCCATAAATGGAACAGCCGAGAGATATATATCACGCATAGTTGTGCCAGGAGGAGAAACGCCCTTCATAACAAATAATAAGAGACCAAAAGGTGGCGTCGTGAAACTAATTTCTAAAGCTAACAATATAATCACTGCAAACCAAATTAAATCAAAACCTAAAGTTTGAGCCAAAGGAAAGAAGATTGGTACTGTCAACAACATCATTGAGAGCTGATCCATAAACATTCCCAAGATGAGTAATATAGCAAACATTATCAAAAGCATTACTACTGGCGCCAAATCAAACTGCGTTGCCCATTTAATCAAACCAGCACTTGCGCCCGAAAATGCCAAAAGTTGGGAAAAAGTTGCGGAACCAAAAATAATAAGCAATGCCATTGTCGTTACTTTTAATGCACCAGTAACTGAATTTCTAAACCCATCCCAAGTTAACTTGCCATACAAAATTGCCAATCCCAAAACACCTAAACATCCAAAGGCAGCTGATTCAGAAGGTGTAGCCCACCCATTTAAAATCAACAATATAACTCCAACAACGATTGACATCATGGGCAACACATCAATCACTAGTAGCTTAAGTTTTTCACCCCAAGAACTATTTTCCACATCATAAGAAGGCGCCGCTTCAGGGTCCCAAAGGCACATGCCTAAAATCAAAATGACATAAAATCCAGCTAACATAAGTCCAGGCACAACTCCCGCGATTAGTAATTTACCTACATCTAGATTTGCCAATGTTGCCAGTAAAACTGCGAGTGCGGATGGTGGTATCAACATTGCCAGCCCACCAGTACCTAAAATTGGACCTATCGACATATGTTTTTTGTAACCTCTTTTTTCCATTTCAGGCACCATAAGAGATCCAAGCAAAGCTGTTGCACCCAATGACGACCCAGAAAGAGTAGCAAAAGCAGTTCCACCTGCAACAGTTACAAAGGACAATCTCCCAGGAATTCGTCCCATTAATTTATCAACTGCTGAAAACATTTTGTTAGCTAGACCAGTATGAAAAAATATTTCACCCATTAAAAGAAACATTGGCACAGGCATGAGGTTAAAAGATGTAACCGTCGGCAAAGCATTATTTGTTAATTGGCCAATGCCGCGCGACATTTGACGAAGCAAATCGCCGCTTCCACCCATAAAATATGTAGCACCAACCATATTTGCAGCTAAGAATGCTAAGGCAACAGGAACCCCTAAAAACATAAAAAATAAAATCATTCCCAAAAGAAACGATAACGCATAATACCATTCCATTAGATTTTCTCTCTTATTAGTGAATTTAGCGGATACTTATTCATGTACTCCAGCCTCACCAGTATGCATTGTTTCACTTCCAAAAATAAACCTCAAGAAATTCAATGCCATTAAAGAGAAACAAATAGGCATTGATATCAAGAGTAACCATTTTGGCATATCTAGCGATCGCATATCAGCGTCACCAAAATTGAAAGATTTTAAGGTGTTAGAACCAGAATACCAAACTAAAAATACACAAATAATGACACATAATACAGCAATACAACGAGAATAAATTTGCGCAGATTCTTTGGGCAATGCCGCCGTCAACATTTCAATAAAAACATGTCCACGAATACGAACTAACCAAGGTGATGCAGCCATTACAATGTATAGCAATCCATATTCAGAAAAAGTGAAAATATGAGAAGAGCCAGAATAATTAAACGATCTTAACGTTGCTTGAATAACGATAGCGAACATTATGACAACAAGATAGACACCAGCAAGCACAGCAAGTAAATTGCATATTTTGTCAATTAAACGCATGATAATCCTTTAAAAAACCCTGGCATCAAAAAAATTAATGCCAGGGTAAATTTTATTTTTTAAGGCTATTACGGTGTGTAATGCTTTCGTAAGGCATCATAACTCGTGGTATCACCAAGAGCATCAAGGCGGCCCTTCATACGACCCCAAGCTGCGTCATCAGCTGTTTCAAGATACTTAGCCGAGCCTGCAGCACTGTGGGATACGAACTCCATACCACCGGCTTTTAAGGCAGCAGCTTCAGCAATAACATCAGCTTGTCTATCATTATATGACTTTGCTTCCCACTCAATGACAATATCTTGGATTAAGTTTTGGGATTCTGCGGATAATGCAGCCCAGCTATCTTTATTAAAGATAACCCCAAGGTCAGTATTATAGAACTGAGGGTCAACTCTGTATTTCATAAATTTATCCCATTTTAACTGCATCAAACCTATAGAAGTCCAAGCTGCAGCATCTACAACACCTTTTTCTAAAGCGGCATAAACCTCAGTAGCTGGCATGCCGGCAGTTGTAGCATTCATTGCCATAAAGAAAGCGTGGTAAATGGGGTTATCTCGCAATTTTACGCCAGTCAAATCTAGAATTCCATCTGCGCCAAACTTTGGTTTTTGCGCACTATAAATATGAAACTGAACGCCACCATCAATCCATCCAAGATGACGAACATTCATTCGTTTCTGATGAGCAGCATCCATTAACGCAGCCCCACCATTTGCTCGCGCTTCCATTGGATTTACAGTAGAAGCAACCATGGCGTCGATTTCGGGAACTGACTTGCCATAAAAACTTCCTGGTGTATGAACCATATCAATAACGCCATCTCGAACAGCGGCGGGTTGTTGGAACATGCCAATGGCTTCAGGGCCACCTTTAACTTCGATTTGAACTATTCCTTTACCGCGAGCATTGATGTCATCAACCATTGCGAGAAATGTTTGAGTGTAAACCAAAAATCCAGGAAAAGCGTGAACAGCAGTAACCTTGTCTTCCGCGTAAGCAGAAGTAGAAGCCAGCATTGATGCTAAGCTAGCAGCAGCCAGTGCACCCGTGGCTTTCAAAGAAAGTTTATTAAAAAAATTCATTATATAATCTCCATGACTGTTTATCGGCAGATACAAAACTTAATAGTTAAGCTTCATAGGACATATGATAGGCAACATTTAAATGCATTTGCAAGCAAATATATTCTTATTGGAATATAAAATCTTCAATAATTATATTAATCGTAAGTCGTTTTTTTCCATCTTACTGTCGATGGGACATGAATTTAATACATGACTTGATTAAAACGTCGTTATTTTCAGGTAATGAAAGTGAAAATCGCATAAAACTGTCCAGTCCAGTTTCTCGCGTTCTGTTAACAATAATTCCAGCATTATTAAACAAAAACTGTACGAGATCTTCAGTAATTTCTTTTCCATAATCTGCGACAGTAGCTAATAAAAAATTTGCCTGACTTGGTAACGTTTGAATTCCAATCTTAAATAACGCGCTTGCCACTCTTTCTCGTTCAGACACAATCAACTTTATTCTTGAGTTTATCTCATCCAAATCACTTAAACCAGCTTTCGCAGCAGCTTGGGCCATAGCATTGACACTACCCATTCCTCGAGCAGCGTAAAAACCTGACATCATGGCTTCGGGAGCGTGACACCAGCCAACTCGCAAACCAGCCAAACCAAAAGCTTTCGAGAATGTTCTTGTCACCACAACATTTTCGTATTGACCAACTAATCCATGGATTTTCTTACAATAATCAAACCCAACAAACTCTCCATAGGCTAAATCTAATACAAGAACGATGTTACTTGGCATTTTTTTAATCAAACGGGTTATCTCGTCTATTTCAATAGCTGTTCCTGTTGGATTGTTTGGATTAGCTAGAAATATTAATTTCGTTTTTGGGTTTATCATTGTTATTAAAGCATCAACATCTGTGCAATATTGTTTCTCTGGGGCCTTTTTCAGACGAGCATTTAATCTATTTGCAGCTAAAACGAACTGAATATATCCAAACTCAGAGATTAAAATTTCATCACTGGAACCAACAAAATTACGAGCTATAACATCAATCAATTCTTCAGATCCATTACCACAAATCACATTTTTCTTAGAAATTTCAAATACATTTTCTATTTCGTTCCGCAAATCAAAGCACATTGGATCTCCATAAAATCCAGCCTTGTCTTTAACATCTTCAATTGCCTTTGCAATCTTCCTCGTAGGCTTAAAAGGTAGTTCATTGTAGCTTAAACTTATAGTCTCTAAACCAAGTGGTTGAGGAGCAGAAATCCTATCACGAACAGGAACTGAACTAATGTAACTTTTAGGTTTACTTTTATTCAATTTATACTTCCAAGATTTTTAAAACTAAAATTTATAACATTTCTCTAGACGCTCTTAAAATTCCTTCCTTAAGAATTTCCACCATATCATTAATCTGGTCCTTCGAGATAATTAAAGGCGGTGACATTACGCAAATATTTCCAATCGGACGAACTATCATCCCTAATTCAACACAATGCTTATCAATTATTAACCCTAATTTTTCTGACTTATCTTCTCTTGAGTGACATTCCACTGCTGCGAGCATCCCTATCGTTCGCACTTCTTTAACCAATGGGATTTCAGACAACTCATTCAATTTTTCACGAAAATAAGGAATAATTTCTCGTACATGGTGAAGTATATTCTCATCCTCAATAATCTTTATGTTTGCCAATCCAACGGCGCAACTTACCGGATGCCCAGAATACGTATAACCATTTGAATACGTACTATCATCTCCTGAATTCTTGGCGATTTCATTTAATAATTTATCAGAAACAGCATATCCTCCTAATGGAATATATCCCGATGTTATACCTTTCGCGAATGTTATAATATCAGGTGTTATTCCGAAAACTTCTTCTGAAGCAAACCAAGATCCACAGCGTCCAAAGCCAGTAACAACTTCATCAGAGATATATAAGATATCGTTTTCTCGGCATATCTCCCTTGCACCCTTCAAGTAACCTTCAGGAGAGATAATCACTCCACCTGAAGCCTGAACAGGCTCCGCAATAAATACCGAAATATTTTCAGCACCTATTTCGTTGATCCGCTCAGCCATTTCCTGCAACAAGAAATCACAAAAATTATTCACAGAAACACCCTCTGGCAACTTTAAAGGGTTCGGAGAGGTCAAAAAAGAAACGGGCTCATGATCTAAGTTAAATTTGGTTTTACTAGCTGGATCTCCAGAACAAGCAGCTGATAAATGTGTACTGCCATGATAACCACCAGAGCGTGCAAGAATAATTTTCTTTCCAGGTTTTCCTCTAGCATGTTGATAAAACTGTACTAATCGCAAGGCTGAATCTACTGCTGTTGACCCCCCTGATGTAAAAAATACGTGATTTAAGTCGCCTGGTGAAAATTCAGCAATTTTTTTCGACAACAAGGCTGCTGGACTATTCGTCGTGTACCACGGTGAATTATATGACAACAGCATCGCTTGATCTGACATTGCTTTAGCAATTTCTTTTCTTCCATATCCGACCTGAGAGCACCACATTCCAGCTGGAGCATCGATCAATTTTTTTCCATTCGCATCTATAACATAGATATTTTCTGCTGAAGTAATTATTGGCCTTATTTCTTTACCCAAAGTTCCAATTTCATCCCAAGGTTGGATAAGATGATCCTTCGCTGCACTTTCAATTGTAAAAATATCATTCAGTTTTGTCATATTATCTCCTGCCCATATCATTTGACTAAAACACTTATGATAAAAAATAGTAAAGTCAATTCCTGCCTTTGACTGACTTAAACATTGAAATATTTGAATACTATCCCCCTACAGCTTTATTAATAATTTACAAAATTAAACTATTTCCAAATCCAAAAATTTGTGTCACCGATAGCAAAATTAGCTAACTTTAGGACACTCAGAAATGAAATCATTTTTACCTTGGCTAACTTTAGGCTACATGGGAATAGTCTGGGGTCTTGCTTTTTCTTTAGTTAAAATTGCTGTTGAGTTAGGTGGTACCCCCATAGGATTAACGTTTTGGACCTGCTTAATAACAGGATTACTGTTACTTGGCTTTAGTATCCTACGTGGACAAAAACTAAATATTAAACTTAAAGATTTACGAATAATCTTACTCCTTACTTTTCTTGGCGCAATGCTGCCTAATATATTTTTCTATTACGCAGCTGCTCATGTCAGCGCTGGTATTTTATCAATTACGATAACCGTAGTTCCCATTGCCACATACGCACTTTCTTTTCTCCTTAAGCTGGAAACTATATCCGCTCGAAGAATTACCGGCGTATTTTTTGGGGTTGGCGCAATTCTCGTGTTGGTTTTACCGGAAAATAGTCTTCCAAATAAAAATGAAGTAATTTGGATTATTGTAGCCTGCTTAAGCTCAATTAGCTACGCTTTAGAGAACGTTACGCTTGCTATTCGTGGAATTGACGGCATTGGGCCTGTAAAATTATCATGTGGAATCAATCTCTTAGCAGCCCTTATCTTGGGTGTATTTTCATACTTTACTAATAATTTTATGCCAGTTCCGTTACCTGCAACTATTTTGACGTGGACAATACTTGGAATTTCTTTAATTGGTGCGACCGCATATACCTTATTCGTATTAACAGTAGCAAATTCTGGACCATTATTTGCAAGTCAAGTTGCTTTCTTGGTGACAATTTCAGGTGTTTTGTGGGGAATGTTAATATTTGGAGAGGAGCATTCAAGTTGGGTTTGGCTGTCTTTAGTACTTATGTTAATTGGCATGGCTTTAGTTTCACCAAAAAGAAAATCGTAGTATTTAACGAAAAAGGAAAATTTTTATGAACAAAGTACTATTTAGAGCAGATCATGTAGGAAGCCTATTACGATCAGATGAGGTTAAGAGCGCACGCAAGTCCTTTTACGAAGATCATACGATTGATAAAACTGAATTAACAGAAATAGAAGATCACTCAATTAGAGCATTAATAAAAAATCAAGAAAATGTCGGGTTAATGGCAGTGACGGATGGTGAGCAACGTAGATCTTTTTGGCATTATGATTTTATGGATGGCTTAACCGGGATGGAGATGGTTGAGCGAGATCCCGACGCAGGCGTACAATTTGCAGGTGTGAAACTACGCCCGATATTTCCAACAATTAATGGTAAAATAGATTTTCCCATTGATCACCCACATTTACAACACTTTGAATTTGTTGCTAAAAATACAGCTGTAACTCCGAAAATCTCAATACCTGGCCCATCTTGTTGTCATTTTAGAACATCTTTAGAAGATATAATTCCCGAAGAATATGACGATATAGAAATTCTAACTTCTGATATTTCGAACGTGTATAAAAAAGCTGTAAACGCTTTTTACGATGTTGGATGTCGCTATTTACAAATGGATGATATTTTCTTTGCTTATTTATGTGATCCTAAGCACCGAGAAGCTGCAAAAGCTAAAGGTCAAGATCCTGATTATTTAGTTCAAAGGTACGCTTGGATGATGCATGAAGCAATTAAAGACCGGCCATCTGATATGACCATCGCCATGCACATGTGTCGTGGTAACTTTAGGTCAACCCATGCTGCAGAGGGAGCCTATGACGCCGTTGCAGATGCCGTTTTCAATCAAACTGGTGTAGACGTTTTTTTCATGGAATATGACACCGATCGCGCTGGTAGCCTTGAACCATTATCCTTACTAGCAAAAGGTAAGCAAAGGGTTATGCCAGGGTTTATAACAACCAAAAATGGTAATTTAGAGGAGTTGGACTGGATCAAAAGGCAATTCGATGAAGCTTCCAAATTTATTGATATTGAGCAATTAGGTATAGCACCTCAGTGTGGATTTGCCTCTACCGAAGAGGGAAACACTTTGTCACACGATGACCAAATTAGGAAACTTGAATTAATTGTAAAAGCAGCCGAAGCAATCTGGGGTGGCGTTGATATTTAATAATTGAATTAGCATTTAAGTTGTTTAATAGCGTGACGTATTAAGGTGCATGAAAATCATAGAATAAACAGTTTGGTCAGCAATGCGTATTTCAGAAATTTATGTCAATGAAAAATAGATTAGATTTTTTGTCTACTAAAAAAATTCCAATGTTGTTTTGGAGTTCACCTAAAGCATTAACCATAAAACCAAAAATAATATCTATTTTATTCTTGGTAATAGGGTTAACTTTGTTTGGGCTTGGAGAGGCATTACTAATATCTGCTGGTATTGGTGTCAGCCCATGGACAGTACTTGGGCAAGGTATTTCAAGAGTATCTGGATTTAGTATAGGCACCGCGACTTTTTTTATAAGTCTTTTCGTATTATTATGTTGGGTGCCGTTAAAACAAATCCCAGGATTAGGCACTGTACTGAACGTGATCATTATAGCTACCGTTCTCGACTATTCACTGGCTTTCCTTCCATCACCCGAAATATACATTTTAAAATTTTCCCAAGTTTTGTTAGGAGTTATCATAACTGGTTTTGGAGGTGCAATTTATCTCATTGCCAACTTAGGCCCGGGACCAAGAGATGGTTTAATGACCGGTTTGCAAAGCGTTTCTAATCTGCCAATCGCTTGGGTGCGAAGCGGGATAGAACTTAGTGTTGTATTGATTGGTTGGCTTTTAGGTGGCGTAGTAGGAATTGGGACATTATTATTTGCTATTGGAATTGGCCCTTCAGTAGCTGCAAGTATTCAAGCCTTAACAAGGCTATTAATAAAATCAAATAATTAAAATTATTTTTCTATCAAGAACGCATATTGAAGCCATTAGCATCATAAGCAGGTGTACCCAAAATTTCAGCATTATACAAGTTACCAAGTATCTCTACTTGCAATTTAGAGCCAGCAATAGAATTCTCTAAATTCACGTAACCCATTGCCATGGATTTTTGGGTATGATGTGCAAAACCTCCAGAGCTAATATAACCGATTGCCTCGCCATCTTTTAAAATTGCCTCATCATTGCTTACATCAATATTATCAACATCAATGATCATTGTAACTAATTTTTGCGAAATACCAGCGGCTTTAATGGCATTGGTAGCACTCTTCCCCACAAAATCTTTTTTCCAATTTATAAACTGGTCTAATCCGCTTTCTACTGCGTTAAAGTCTGGACGAAAATCTAGTGACCAAGCGCCCCACCCTTTCTCCAGACGCAATGACATTAGAGCCCGTGCGCCATACCAACGATAGTTTAGTTCACTACCAGCTTCCTCAATCGCATCTGCTAATTTTATTAAATAATGAGGCTTGCAATAAATCTCATAACCAAGTTCCCCGCTGAAACTAATTCTATTCAAGATAACAGGCACACCGCCTACATATGTTTGTCGAACATCTCTAAATTTAAATGCTTTAGCCGTTATATCATCTCGAATAATATTTTTTAACAAATTACGTGATTTTGGACCTGAAATAGCAATGCCATGCCAATCATCACTAGCATTTTTGTACACAACATTTTCAGGCAGACTCTTCTCAAACCAACGGCGATGTGCCTCTTGCATTGCACCTGAACCAAATAATATAAAATAGTCTTCTTCTATGCATGCTACGGTTAAGTCACCATATAATTTGCCCTTTGGGGTTAACATTGGTGTCAAACTCAATCGACCAGCTTTAGGCACAAATCCAGCTAAAACTCGATCTAAATATTTACGCGCACCTGGACCTTTAAACTCATGCTTTGCAAAGTTTGCTATTTCTATGCCACCAACATCCTCTCGCACTGCCTTCACTTCCCGAGAAACATACTCATGGCTCCGGTTCCTTTCAAAGCTTGGATCTTCCCATGCATCTTTTTGATCATCAGCAAACCATAATGCGTGCTCCAAACCAAAACTTTGATCCATTCTCGCTCCTTTTGCGATTAATCGATCATAAAGTGCCGTTGTTTTTTGCAATCTTCCCTTTGGCAGTGTCTCATTTGGGAACGTCATCACAAAACGGCGTTCATAATTCTCAGTGGACTTAATAGTTCCCCAATCTGGTGAGGCCCAATCTCCAAATCTGGCAACATCCATTGCCCAAACATCAATCGAAGGCTCTCCATCTATCATCCATTCTGCCATCGTCAAACCGACACCACCACCTTGACAAAACCCAGCCATGACACCGACTGCACACCAGTAGTTCTTCATCCCTGGAACGGGCCCAATCATGGGATTTCCATCGGGTCCAAATGTGAATGGACCATTAATAGCATCTTTAATTCCCGCCTGAGCCAAAGCCGGAACTCTATCAAAGGCCAACTCTAAACGATCTGCTATATTATCAAGGTTTGGTGGTAATAACTCGTGTCCAAAATCCCAAGGTGTGCCATTTATTTTCCAAGGTGTGCCAACAGGCTCATATGTGCCCAAAAGCATACCCTCCCGTTCCTGACGAAAATAAATATTAGCCTCATAATCAATCCCACAAGGCAATCTAGATCCATGGTTTGCTACAGCATCGATGCGTTCGGTAATCAAATAGTGATGTTCCATGGGTTGTACTGGGATCTCTAAACCTTGCATGTGACCCACTTCACGAGCCCATAATCCACCGCAGTTAACAATAATTTCTGCATTAATCGCACCCTTCGGCGTAACGACATCCCATGACCCATCTGATCTTTGCGTAGTTGAAGTTGCTGGAGTATGCGTAAAATACTGAGCACCATAAAATTTTGCGGCCTTTGCAAACGCATATGTGGCTCCAGAGGGATCCAAATCACCATCTTGTTCATCCCATAAAGCGGCATGGTAATGTTTAGGATCAATCAAGGGATGTCTATCAGCAGCTTCAGCCGGGCTAATAAATTCCTGCTGCAATCCCATATAGCGGGCCTTTGATCTTTCTCGCTTTAAATAATCATACCAAGTTTTATTTGAAGCAAGGTAAAAACCACCAGTCATATGTAAACCAACAGAATGACCTGATATCTCCTCAATCTCTTTATATAAGTCAATCGTATACCCTTGCAGTCGACTAATATTTGGGTCACTAGAAATCGTGTGAATTTGCCCTGCAGCATGCCAGCTGGAACCAGAAGTCAATTCGTTTCGCTCTAATAAGATTACGTCCTTCCATCCAAATTTTGCCAGATGAAATAAAATTGAACATCCAACGACACCACCACCAATAATAACTACTTTTGCATGACCAGGTAATGATTTATTGTTACTAATTTCATCTAATTGAATATCTGGCAAAGGACGCTCCCAAGTATGTTCTCAATAAAAATCGGGCTAATAACAAATCAAAATAAAATATGACAAAATAATTAAATTTTGCAACAAATCTTTAAATTAAAATACAATCTTTTTTAATAAATTTAAAAATTAAGGGATGAATATTTTTTAATTCATAATATGATTAAATAATTTTTGATTCCATCCAAGAATTTTAATAATCCCACGTTATTTCATATTCTTGCATTCTGAGAAAATTGAGTGTTCCATACTCAGAAATAATTAGGGCAAAAAATGAAAAATCTATTTTCAGAAAAAATGAAGGAAGTAAAACCTTCTGCGATTGATGAACTATTGGCACTAGGAGCAAACAAATCAATTATATCATTTGGTGGTGGTTATCCGGATGCCTCACTATTTCCTAAAAACAAATTAGAAAAAATATTCAATAAAATAATTAATGATCCAAGTGGTGCTTCAATGCAATATGCCCCATCAGATGGATTGCCCAAACTACGTGAACAAATTGCCAATTTAATGACATTAGATGGCACGCCTTGTGAAGCACAAGATGTTTTAATCCTTCAGGGTTCTCAACAAGGAATAGACTTAGCAGCCAAGATGTTTATTGACCCTGGTGATGTTTTAATAACAGAAGACCCCACATTTTTGGGTGCTCTAATCGCATTCAATCTTAATCAACCAAATTATAAAGCTATACCAATGGATGATGATGGTATGCGAACAGATCTTCTTAAGGAAGTGCTGGAGGCAAATCCAAGAACCAAGATGATATATACCATTCCTGACTTCCAAAACCCAACAGGTGTTACACTGAGCCTCGCTAGACGTAAGGAATTAATTAACTTAGCAAATATACATGACGTAGTGATCTTGGAAGATACGCCATATCGTCATATTAGATTTGAAGGCGAAAGTCTTCCTACCCTCAAATCAATGGACACCCAAAATCGTGTCATTCATCTGGGTAGTTTTTCAAAAATCCTGGTACCAGGTTTGCGAATTGGCTGGGCTATAGCAGAAACAAGCCTTATTCAGAAATTGGGACTGCTAAAGGTAGCTGCAGATACGCAAACTTCAACACTCAATATGTCTGCAACAAGCCTATTTCTTGAACGTTATGATCTTAATATCCACATAAATAAACTTAGGGACGCATACCTAATAAAAAAAGAATTAATGTTAGAACAAATTAAAAAACACTTTCCAAAAAATATTAAAGTGACTAACCCAAGTGGAGGTTTGTTTACTTGGGTAACATTTGATGAAGAATTTAATACAACAAATTTTATGAAAGAAATAGCGCTACCAGAAGCCAAAGTGGCATATGTTCCAGGTGGTAGCTTTTTCCCAGTAACCGAGCAAAAAAATCATGCACGTATTAATTTCTCCTCTCAGTCTGAAGCCCTAATTAAGAAAGGTATCACCTCTCTAGGCCAGTCTCTAAGAAACTACGAAAAACGAAACAGAATTTAATAACTAAAATAGTTGGAGCGCTTGCTGTAAAAATAACTTGTAAGCACGGATTAAAACTTGTTAAACGGCCCAACTAATTTTGATAATAGGAATATTTTGATTATGAGCGAAAAAAAAACAACCAAGAAGCCAGCTAAGGAAGCCACTTCCACCGAGGTAAAAAAAGAAAATACCGAAATAAAAAAAGAAAATACTGAAATTAGTAAAGATTCTAAAACGACAAAAGAAAAAACAACCCCTAAGTCCGCTTCTCAATCCTCGATTAGTCATTTTTCAAGTGTTTCTACGCCAGCCTATCGATCTGGTTGGGAGCAAATATTTGGAAATAAAAAAAATGTTGAGGATGACTTAAGTAACAACCCTGACGATAGCCAAGAATATTTCCAAGAGTTTTTGGTTGAAGATAGCAGTATTAACGTTGATTTACGAAGTTTACTTTACAAGGCTTTTCAACTTGAAGCAAAAAAGCAAGGGTTTGAACTAACTGGCGTCAGTGACAAAAGCGATATTGAATATAATCTTAGCTGCAAAATCAAAAATAATAATTAGAAAATTTAGAAAATAACTTTTCTGATTTAAAATTATACCTATATATTATTCCCATATTTGCAAGTATCTAGCGATTACGACCAAAAACCATCAGATTTGTTGAATGGGTCGGCCACCCCCCTACTCCAACAGTATTCAAATTCCATATGTAAAGGCACTTTTAGGAACAAAATTAAAACTATTATTAAAAAAGTAATATCATATCTTTACTATGAGAAACATCCAAGTAATTATTAATTAAATAATTCAAGTAATTATTAATTAAATAATTATAGGAAAAAATAATGAAATCGTCTTATCGTGCCGTAGTAATTGGAGGTGGTGTGGTCGGAGCGTCAGTGCTTTATCATTTAACCAAATTTGGTTGGAGTGACGTAGCACTTATCGAACGCGCTGAACTAACAGCAGGTTCCACATGGCATGCCGCAGCGGGATTTCATGCTTTAAATGGAGATCCAAACATTGCAGTTCTTCAAGATTACACGATCAATTTATATCGAGAAATTGAAAAAGAAAGCGGTATAAACTGTGGCCTTCATATGACGGGAGGAGTGAATATTGCGACAGACCCAGATCGCTGGAACCAGATCAAGGCTGGATGGGCAACATTTCAAGCAATTGGAGTAAAAACCGCACGATTAATGTCTTCAGATGAAGTAAGTGAAATTACTGCCGGAGTTGTGAAAACGAGCGATGTATTAGGTGGACTTTATGATGATAATGAAGGTTATCTTGATCCACACGGAACGACACATGCTTACGCAGGCGCAGCAAAAAATCGTGGTGCAGACGTTATTTTGAGAAATCGCGTTGTAGAACTTAATCAAAGAAAAGACGGCAGTTGGGACGTTGTAACGGAAAAAGGTACAATTCATTGCGAACACATTGTTAATGCTGGGGGACTTTGGGCAAAACAAGTTGGACTAATGGCAAATGTGGATTTGCCAGTCACTCCAATGGAACACCACTATCTTGTTACAGAACCATTTGAACCGTTAAATGCCCTCGAAGGAGAGCTTCCAACGATTGTTGATCTAGATGGCTTTACTTACACGCGACAGGAGCGTGATGGGTTGTTGATGGGTGTTTATGAGCAAAATCCAAAACATTGGAATGTTGATGGTGCTCCTTGGGATTATGGAATGGAGCTTATTCCAGAAAATATAGACCGCATAGAAAATGAGCTAGCTATCGGCTTTGAACGTTTTCCAGGTCTGGATAAAATTGGGATAAGACGATGGGTTAATGGCGCATTTACATTTGCTCCTGATGGAAATCCACTCGTTGGCCCTGTTGGCCCAACTGGTTATTGGGTTGCGTGTGGCGTAATGGCCGGTTTTAGCCAAGGAGGAGGTGTTGGTAAAAGTCTAGCTGAGTGGATGGTTTATGGGGAACCAGAAAATGATATCTTTGGTATGGATATCGCTCGATTTGGACCACATCAATCAAATCGAGAATATATAAAGCAAACAACAGGTCAGTTTTATTCTCGTCGGTTTGTTATGACTTATCCAAATGAACAATTGCCTGCTGGAAGACCATTACGCCTTTCAGGTGCGTATAGTGATATGACAAACGCCGGAGCAGTTTGGGGCAGCCTTTGGGGATTAGAATTACCACTCTATTTTGCTCCAAAAGATTTTAAAGAGCCTGGAACCATGAAACGTCCTAATTCATTTAAGTATGTGAAAGAGGAGTGTAATGCAGTTCAAGAAACGTGTGGCCTTTTGGATATTTCAGGGTTCTCCAGATATAGGGTATCAGGAGATAACGCTGAGAGATGGTTAAACAATTTATTAGCTTGTAACCTTCCAAAACCTGGCAAAATTAAACTAGCACCCATGCTTGGGCATGATGGTAGGCTTAAAGGAGATCTTACGTGCTTTAATTGGGGAGATGGAACCTATTGGTTAATGGGATCCTATTATATGCGTCAGTTTCATATGCGTTGGTTTGAAAAGAATATGGACATTGAGGTGGATATCCAAGATTTATCAGATAGCTATGGTGGCTTTTCAATAAATGGGCCAAAATCTCGTGACGTATTAAACGCGTTAACTATATCTCCAAAACCAGAACTAAAAATGATGGAATGTGCGGAATTTGATCTCGACTTATATCGTGTAAAAATCTCCCGACTATCGTTATCTGGGGAAATGGCATTTGAAATAAACTGCCTTAATTCAGAACACGCAGGACTAAGAAACCTTTTACTGTCAGCTGGAGAAAAAATAGGAATTAAAGAAGTTGGTTTTGATGCTATGCTTTCTTTAAGATTGGAAAAATCTATCGGAATTTGGAACGCTGAATTCACACAAGGCTACACGCTAGCAATGACAGGGTTAGATCGATGGTGTGATTGGGATAAGGGTGATTTTATTGGACGCAATGCGGCACAAAAATCACTCAATCCAAAGCAAGTTCTAACTATGCTTGAAATAGATGCTGATGATGCAGACGCAACAGGGTTTGAGCCAGTATGGCAAGATGATGACGTCATTGGTATAACAACATCAGGTGGTTACGGTCATAGGATGAAACGCAGTTATGCCTTCGCCATGCTAGACAAAACCAAGGTAGAAATTGGTAAAATAGTTTCTGTGCATGTTGTGGGGAAAAAGCACTCAGCTAAGATTATAGTGTCTTCACCCTATGATCCAGCAGGTAATAAGATGAGAATGTGAAAATGGATCAAAAAGATAAACCTAGGCGTTCTGGTGGTCGAAAAAGAGCTCACAAGAAACAAGCCATTCCCTTAAGAAAACCAAATTATCGGCAACTAAGGCATCCATTTGAGCCACAATCAATATTTAGCAAAGATGAAGTCATAAGTATTCACAATACCGCTCTCAAGGTCTTGGAAACCCTTGGCATCAAAATTCTTCTACCCGAAGCGCGCGATATTTTCAAAAAAGCAGGTTCACAGGTAAAAGACGAAATGGTCTTTATTGGCAAAGATTTAGTTGCCTCAGCTTTGCAGACAGCGCCAGCGGTTATTCAATTATGTGCCGTAAATGCAGCCCGGGCTTTGACTTATGAAGATGGGGCATTGATATTTTCAGCAGGCGCGGGTTGTCCCAATGTCTTTGATCGAATTCGTGGTCGAAGACCTGGTGACTTAAATGCTTACATCGAAACAGTAAAATTGCATCAAAGTTTTGATGTAATACATAAATTGGGCCCATCAGCTGAACCTCAAGATATTCCAACCCACTTGCGCCATTATTCCACAATGCAAGCTCAAATGGAATTTTCTGATAAACCAATGTTTATATATGCAAGAGGTTCCAAACAAACTCATGAATCTTTTGAAATGATCCGGTTGGGCTTAAATTTAAGTGAAGAGGATTGGAATACTGGTGTTTGGGGAACTACCGTTATTAATTCAAATTCGCCACGAATGTTAGACAGACCAATGGCTCAAGGTATTATTGATTTTGCAAGCGCCAATCAAATGAGTATAATAACTCCTTTCTGTCTCGCAGGAGCAATGGCGCCAATAACAGTTTCAGGTGCATTAACATTACAACACGCAGAAGCGCTCGCTGGTATCGCGTTGGCACAACTAACAAACCCTGGAGCACCTGTAAGCTATGGCGGCTTTGCATCTAATGTTGATATGAAGTCTGGATCTCCTGCTTTCGGTACGCCAGAGCATATCAAAATGCAAATAGGATCGGGGCAACTCGCAAGGCATATAAATTTACCATGGAGATCAGCAGCTGGATCAGCCTCCAATATTGCTGATGCCCAGGGAGCAACAGAAAATATTTCTGGGGTTTGGGGTGCCCTGATGTCAAATGCGACACTTACAATCCATGCTGCAGGATGGCTTGAAGGTGGCATTACTTTTGGATACGAAAAATTTATCACAGATCTTGAAGCTCTACAGACAGTTGCTGAGCTCTGTACAAAAACTGAAGCTACAGAATCTGAAATTGGTTTAGATGCTCTAAAAGATGTTGAGCCTGGAGGACATTTCTTTGCGACACAACACACTATGGATCGCTACGCAACGGCATTTTATTCCCCACTCGTAGCTGATTTATCAAATAATGGATCATGGATCAAAAGTGGCGCCAAAACAGCTGACGAACGTGCCACAAGCATTTGGGAAAATACCCTCAAAAACTACATCCAACCTGATACCGGCAAGCAAGTTGCAGAACGTTTAGCTAGCTTTATTGAAAAACGTTCATCCGAAGGTGGTGCTCCTATTATGGAGTAAAAACTATTTAGATAATATTTTAACTAAAAATAACTTTAATCGACCATCAATTATTAAGAGCCCTAATGCTATTAATACAAATCCATAAAGTCCTTCACCATTATAACTTTTGTTGAGACCAAAGTAACTCATTGCAATTGCAATTGGAGGAATGAGTAACGTAACTAACATAAGGTTGGCAGACCCAGCTCGTTTTAAAATACTAAAATACAAAAGGTAGGCAAAAGCAGTAGAAAAAACTCCAAGGGAAATAAGACTTAAAAAAACATCAGTACTAATAGCAAAGGACGGCCCTCCCTCAAAAATCAATACAGTTGGAATAAGCAGAATCATCGCTCCAAGTAACATACCAAAAGCATTAGAGATGGGAGAATAATCTGATAAAAAACGTCTCCCCCAAATTCCAGCAAATGCATAAGATAATGCACCGCCTAAGATTGATAATTGAGCCAGGTTGCTTGGATTAAAATTTTGAATACTGTCAAAACCCATAATCATTATGACACCAAAAAAACCAAAACTTACGCCTATAAACTTTCTTTTCGTCAAAGCTTCATCGGTAAGAAAAATTCCAGAAATAACAACGCCAAAAATAGCTGTTGTTCCATTCAATATTGATGCTAATCCGCTACCAACATGCGCTTGACCCCAAAATATTAAAGAAAATGGAATAGCATTGTTCAAAGCACCCATCATTAGATAAATAAACCAAGT
>Ga0206678_10000273_pt1 | contig 32317 bp, 30 predicted proteins | sample M180m12015metaG_FD_155453 | JGI IMG/M metagenome (GOLD analysis project Ga0206678, IMG submission 155453) | Ammonia-oxidizing marine archaeal communities from Monterey Bay, California, United States - M1 80m 12015 | ecosystem: Environmental > Aquatic > Marine > Intertidal zone | place: USA... | reverse complement strand
ACAACACGGAATTCTTCACCCCTATGCGGGCAAATATGGTTTTCTCGGAGAGTCAATCACAAAGCAACCTATCCTCTCTTATATTTATGGCACTAGGCTGAGTCGGATGAAGACTATATCAAAACTTGGTGTTTACTACGCGGCCTGAGTGACCTGATAGCGATCCAGATTGACCTCGAATTCGTGCAGACGCTTCCAGATCGAGCGCAGTTCAGTAATAGTTGTCCAGTTATGCAAGAACAGTGAAAAACTTCCGTGTACCTTAGCAAAAGCATTGGATACCTGAACCATTACACCCAGCGTCAACATCCCGGTAAAAAGACCAGGGCCCATCACGATATAAGGCAATATCGACATAAATTGATCATAGGAAGTCGCCCAGGCATCAAAGTAGGTGTAATGAAAATAGAGCCGGTGGTAGTTGCGCCGGATATCTACAAAGAACCCTTGCAGTTTCCCCATATCGGCATGGTTCACCTTATCGTCTTCGCCCAGAACCAGATCTTTGCGAAATGCGGCTTCGACTTTCTGGTTGTTGTATTCCAGCCCCGGCAACTTCCAACCCACCAACCAGGAAACAAACAGCCCACCAAGCGAGATTACCAAGGCCGCCCACACCAGCGAGCCTTCGATATCGCGAAGTATCGGAGCATCAACCTTCTCCGATAATTTATACAGTACCGGTATGAAGGCAATTAAGGTCATAACAGCGCGTACGATTTGCAGGCCCAACGACTCCACGATCCGGGCAAAGCGATTACAGTCTTCCTGAATACGTTGTGAGGCCCCTTCTATCTCGTGCTCAACTGCCCGCCAGCGGGGAACATAGTTAAAGGTAATGGCTTCGCGCCAGCGCAGGCCATAGATCCGAGTGAACCACCCCGTAAATATGGCAAGAATCACGTACGGAAACGCAATCACAACAAACGATGGTGTTCCTTCAAAACCCGAACTCACGTAACCGATCGAAATCAGTTCCCCAAAGAATTGATCAATACCTTTTTGTGGCTCGTCAGAGAAACTGGCCGCATTTTGCAGTAAATCATAGAAACGGCCATACCACTCGTTAAGCGCGACTGTCATTTGTACCTGCAGCCAAAGGGACGATATCAGTAGTGCCCCGCCACCATAGGCCCATAACGCCCACTCCCGGGCCTTGTAAAACGCCTTGATCATTTATTCAGTTCTCCAGAACGATTCTCTTTAAATGCCAGTTATTAGCCCTGCTCTTTGTTCATGTGACGAGAGATCGAACCTCGCGGGTACCGGGGATCCCGAGCCACGACCTTTTTACCATACAGTGCCTGATCTGCAGGATTAAATTTAATTTAGACTTCTCTTTTGGAATGCTTTCAGATCATCGTCAGAAATGTCTGGCCCTCTGACTCAGAGATGGCTCATCATCAAAACATGGGTGACGGGTTTCATTATGGGATGATCATAGTCATGATCTAGATACCATGCCCGAATACGATTACATCATCATTGGCGCCGGATCGGCCGGCTGTGTCCTGGCCAACCGGCTAAGCGAAGACCCGAGTAACCAGGTTCTTATCCTGGAAGCCGGACCCATGGACCACCAACTGATGGTACATATCCCTGCTGGGGTCTATCACGCCTACAAGGATCCAAGCATTAACTGGAACTACAAGAGCGAACCCGAGCCCGGGTGCGATGGCCGGCGGATTGATTTGCCGCGCGGCAAAGTGATCGGCGGCTCATCTTCGATCAACTCGATGGTCTACATGCGCGGCCACCCGATGGATTATGACCGCTGGGCGAATAAATTCGGACTGGCCGATTGGACCTTTGCGCAATGCCTGCCCTATTTCAAGCGCTGTGAATCCTCGGATCGCGGTGAAAACACGTGGCGCGGCGGCAATGGCCCGCTTGGGGTAACCCGGGGCACCCTGGAGAACCCGCTTTTTGATGCACTCTATCTGGCGGGAGAGCAATCCGGCCAAGGCACCTCAGACGACCTGAACGGGTTTAAGCCCGAAGGCATCGCCCGCCTTGACAGCACTACCCGTAACGGCCGGCGCTGTAGTGCCGCGGTTGCCCATCTAAAACCTGCATTAAAAAGAGCCAACCTGACATTAACGACCCGGGCTGTGACTCGGCGGATCATTATCGAAGGCAGCCGCGCGAGTGGCATTGAATATGAAAAAAACGGCCAGGTGCGCCAAGCCCATGCATCACGTGCGGTCCTGGTCTGCTGCGGCGCCATCAAGAGCCCGCAACTGCTGATGCTCTCAGGGATTGGTCCAGCCGATTATCTAAAATCAATGGGCATTACACCGCTTGTGGACCTACCCGGTGTCGGACAGAACCTGCAAGACCACCTCAGTATCATCAGCGCCTTTTACTGCAAAAAAGCAGTGACTTTGCATACACTGGCCCGACCCCTGACAAAACTCAGTACCGGGCTCAAGTGGCTGACTTCACGCTCAGGCGTCGGTGCATCTAATATCTGGGAGATGGGCGGCTTTGTCTATGGCAACACGGATGCAGCCCATCCCAATCTGCAATACCACTTTGCGCCGGTATACAGCCAGTGGCAAGGACGACGCATTCAACTCAAACAAGGCTACGTGCTGGATTGTGACCAGTTGCGTCCAAAAAGCCGTGGCGAGGTGAAACTGCATTCAGATGATCCTCATGACCGTCCCGCAGCACACTTTAATTACCTGAGCCATCCCGATGATACGCAGGAGTTGATAGAGGCTTTGCGAGTCATGCAGGACCTACTGACACAGCCCGCGTTTGATGAATTTCGTGGTGAGCGTATCCAACCCGCGCCGGACCTCGATTCAGACAGTGACCTTGAAGCCTGGGTACGGGCCTACGCCACAACAGACTATCACCCCTGCGGCACCTGCCGCATGGGCAACGATGGCATGGCAGTCGTCGATGCGCAGATGCAAGTGCGCGGAATAGATAACCTACGGGTAATCGATGCCTCGGTAATGCCGGATATTGTTAGTGGGAATCTCAACGCCCCAATCCAGATGATGGCCGAACGCGCAACCGATTATCTGTTAGGAAAACCGCAACTACCCTTAGAACAGGCACCGTTTCATTTCCAGAAGTAGTGCCAAATGCGGTGCTAGAGGTACTTGCCCAAAAGGGCTGTCACTTATACGGCTCGTTTGCGAAATTGTGAATCCAGCCAGACAACCAAGCCGCCCGCGGCAATCAGCACGATGCCGGTCAGTGCCATGGTGTTGGGGAACTCATTGAATACCAGGTAACCCCAGAGCAATACCAAAGGCAAATTACTGTACTCAAAGGGCGCAAGAAGGGAAGCCGACGCGCTGCGATAAGCCGCCGAAATTGACAGGGCTGTAATCGCCGACAATACGCCGATGGCCCCAAAATAGACCATGTCGGACGATGCCGGCCAGTGCCAGGCACGCAATATAAACTCAATCCCTGGATCGGCATGCCCGGCAAACTGTCCGCCTCCAACGACGAGCCCCATCAGCGCACTCACCAGAAGAAAAGCGCCCTGTGCTGTAACCGCGAGCAATGAAGCACTCTCGGTTTTACCGATATAGCGGGTCATCGTGGTAAAGCCCGCGTAACAAAAGGCGGCGGCCAACGGCCAAAGATACGCCACTTCGATACGCCCCGAAAATGGCTGCACTACGAGGATCATACCCACCAGCCCGACCAACACCGCTACCCAGCGAAATGGCCCGAACTGCTCTTTCAGAATCCAAAACGAAAATACGGTGATGATGACGGGGGCAAAAAACACCAAAGCAGAAGCCTGGGCCAACGGTAAACTGGCAAGGCCTGTAAAAAATGTCATGTTGGCCATGACCAGTAACAACCCACGAAAGATATGTGCGCCGGGTCGACGGGTATGCATCGCCATAATGCCATGGCGAAACAAGACAGGCAGCAAAATCACCAGACTAATGCTAGCGCGGATGAATACCAACTGGTGCAGAGCATAACCGCCGCTCAACATCTTGATCATGGTATCCATGATTGAGATGCAAAACATGGCAAGTAGCAGATTAGCAACTGCTTTTAGGTGCATAAGCCCTCGTTTTTGTGGTCATCGTAACAAGTGATGCTGGCTAGCCCCTGACGGGTATTCAAAGATTGGATGGTACAGCAGAAGTTACCCATCAAAGGCATTAAGGATAGCCTCGACACTTTCTTCAAACCCGGGGTGCCGTGCTAAGACCATAGGCTTACAATCTAAGGGTATAGGATCCAGAAGGGATTCGACAAAAACCCAAACGACAATGAATATTCTTTTTATCATGTGTGACCAATTGCGGGCGGATTATCTGTCGTGTTATGGGCACCCGTATCTGAATACCCCTCATATCGACGCACTCGCTGCGCAGGGGGTGCGGTTTAATCGCGCCTACTGCCAGGACCCCTTGTGCGGGCCATCAAGAGCGAGTTTCTACACCGGTCGATACGTCTCTTCCCACGGCGTCATGGCCAATGAAGATCCTCTTCGGATCGGCGAACTGACGCTGGGGGACTATCTTCGGGAAGCCGGTATGCAGGCCGTGGTTGTCGGTAAATCCGAGGGAAAATTCAATGCCGCCGCTGCAATGCGGTTTCAGGTAACCGAGGGGTCAGAACAGGAACGATGCCTTCGCAATAACGGGTTCACACCCTACGAACTCTTTGCGGGAGTTTACCCCGACCCCATCCTACCGGCAGACCTTGGTTACAGTGACTATCTTCGAAGCCACGGTTTTGATGGCGACAATCCTTGGGAGACCTGGGCCAACAGTGCGGTTAATGAAAAAAGTAAAATCGTCAGCGGATGGCAGATGCGTAATGCTCACCTCGCGGCGAGAGTGCCTGAGGAGCATTCAGAAACCGCTTTTGTGACTGACCGGGCAATTGAATACCTCGACGGCCTGCAGGCGGGTGAACCCTGGTGCATGCACCTCAGTTACATCAAACCGCACTGGCCTTATCTTGCGCCAGCACCCTATCACGAACTGTATGGCGCGGAAGATATATTGCCCGCAGTACGCAGTAACCAAGAAAAAGAAAACGCCCATCCCGTGTACCAGGCGTTTATGGCGCAGGACTATAGCGAAAATTTCTCACGCGACGAGGTTCGACAAACCGTAATCCCAACCTATATGGGACTCATTCAACAGGTCGATCACCACATCGGGCGGGTACTCACAAAGCTCGAAGAAAAGGGCTTAAGGGACTCCACGATGATCGTGCTGACGAGTGATCACGGCGACTATCTTGGAGATCACTGGCTGGGCGAAAAGGATCTCTATCATGAGCCTTCGATCCGAATACCGCTGATCATCAGCGATCCTTCGCCCGCTGCCGATGCCACCCGCGGCCTTGCGCGAGATGACCTCGTCGAATCGATTGATCTCGTGCCTACTTTTGTTGAAAGTGCCGGGGGTGTTATCTCTCCCCAGCGCATGGAAGGACGCTCGCTCCTACCCCTGCTGCATGATGCCGTGCCAGCCCTACCCTGGCGTGAGTTTGCCGTCAGTGAGATCGACTTTAGTGACCGCGGCGCGCGCGAACTGCTCGGGGCGCATCCTTATGACTGTCGGGCCTGGGTCATCCGTACGGCAAAGTGGAAATACGTCCTGCACCAGAAATTCCGTCCGCAGTTATTCAATCTGGTGGACGACCCCAACGAGTTTGATGATCTTGGAAATGATTCCAACTGCAGTCGAGTGCGCGAAGAACTTCATGAGATGTTGTTTGGATGGCAGCGCGCCTTAAAGGCCCGTACAGAAATCCCCACCGATGATCTGATGGACCGGGGACCCAAACGCGACGAAGAGGACTTCGGCATCCTGATCGGCCGCTGGTAGGCCTGCGCCCCGGTAACGCTCAGGCTGAGCGGCTTTGCGCCTTCTTGCTCCTCGCCCTCAGCAGTGCCGTGACGTGCGCCACGAGTGCGAACACAATGATGGCAAAAATCGTGCCGGAGACCGGCCGGTTAATAAAATCGAGCGGTGTCTCAATACGCGCCAGACTGGCCCGGAACCGCTGCTCCATGATGCCTCCCAAAACCATGCCCAGCACAATCGGCACCAATGGCAGTTTGAGGCGCTTGAGGATATAACCGATCAATCCGAAAACTGCGCAGACGGCGCAGTCCACAATCGCATTCCGCAGTGAATACACCCCGACAAAAGACAGCACCAGTATGCAGGCGCCCAGGAAACGGCCCGGTATAGCAATCACCTTGAGCAGGGTATTAGTGGACACCATCAAGAATGCCAGCACCAGGACATTCACCAGGAACAGACACATGTAAAGGGTGACCAGAAAATCCGGCTGGGTCTGAAAAAGCGCCGGACCGGGAATAATGCTGTGTATATAAAAGACCGAGAGCATCATGGCAGTGAGCGCCTCTCCGGGGATGCCGAGCGCCAGCAAAGGAATCATCGCCGCTGCCGGAACCGCGTTATTCGCTGACTCCGAGGCAATCAACCCCTCAGGCGAACCCTTGCCGAAAAGCTGAGGCTCGCGGGAAAGATTCTGTGCCAGGGTGTAGGAGAAAAATTGGGCGAGAAACTCACCTACCCCGGGAATGATTCCCATCACCACGCCAAATCCAGAGGAGCAGCCTACGACCCGCTTGTGGCGGAAAAGCTCTTTCATACCGGAGAACAGTCTCCCCGAGACCGATTCGGCCCGGGTCGGCGTATCGCGGCCAACCAGCAGCACAAAGGCCTGGGAGAGAGCGAAAAGTCCCAACAGCACCACAATCAGGTCAAAGCCTGAAATCAGCCACGCCTGATCATAGGTAAAGCGCTTGGTGTAGCGGACACTTTCCATACCGACGGTGTCGAGGAACATGCCGAAAAAGACCAGCATGCCTGCGGCAAAGGTTTGGCCCCGATGGGCAATCACGACGAGGATCACACCAAGCAGGGCAGCCATCAGGATATCGCGTGACCCGAAAAGCGGTGCGACCTTGGCAATGTAGGGTGAGAGCGTAATCAGACAGATCACCGAGATAATGCCGCCGCAGAATGAGGCGCTGTATGCCAACGAAAGGGCCCGGCCCGCCTGCCCCTGCCGGGTGAGCGCGTGTCCGTCATAGGTGGTCAGCGCATTCACAGGCGTACCCGGAGTGTTGATCAGAATCGCCGGGATAGCCCCACCGTACATGGAGGCGCCGTAGATACCCAGCAGCAGGGTCAGACCCACGATCGGCTCCATAGCGAAGGTTGCTGGCAGCAGAATCGCGATCGCGACGGCGGGTCCCACTCCCGGAATTGCCCCTATGATCACCCCGCCAACAGCGCCTACCAGAAGTGCCAACAGCACATCCACCCGCCAGAGGGTATCCAACGCCGAGAGGAAGATCTCCACCGCGCCTCTACCTAGAAATAAAGAATGAGGAGATTACGCAAACCATCCGGAAGAAACTCATACCAGCGCCCGCCTGGAATCCGGACCTGCAACAGCGTCTTGAAGACAACGACAGTACAAAGGCCGACCAGTATCGATGCCATCAGTTTGGATGGGCTTCGGTACCCAAGGCGGAACACCAGGGCGGGCAGAGCCAGCAGCGTGGTTGGCAGGTACCCGAGCTGGGGCACCAGAAAGACATAAGCCATAAAGTAAAGCGCGTACTCTGTGGGCCGCGCCCAGTTGGCCAACTCATCGGCCGGCAAAAAAGAATACTGACGGGACTGCCGGTGCCTGGCCCAGGTGCTGATGAAATGGCAGAGCGCAAAAAAGGCGAACCCAGCGAGACAAAGTCCGGGCCAAAAGCGCGGTTGTACGAGCAGGGCAGTCCCTTTAAGCCACTTGGTCTGCTCATCCATCTGCACGAGCAAGACAAGCGCGCCAAGACAGACAGCGAGCGCGAAGACGACCGCTCCCGGCCGCTCCTCTACCGCGAAAATATCAACGACATCCGGCTGCTTTTGCTCCATAGGCACCTGTCCCTGGACATCTGTGGCCTATCGTAATCGAACAGGCGCCATCGGGCACTACCAATCAGCGTCTGTTATCGAAACAAACCCACAGCCCCGGAACCAACCGGGACTGTGGGCGTTAGCAAAAAGGACTCAGCCGCCGAGCAGTGACCCGATGGTACCCATGGTGGCGATGTCTTTCTCGATCTGCCCGGCAGATTCGCTTGCATCCATCCAGTAGACCTGGGCGCCAGTGTCTTTCGCCACCTGCTGCGCTTTTTCACTCAGCATGGATTTTTTTGCGACTGCAGTGATCTTATCTCGCACATCCTGCGGCGTTCCCTTGGTTACAAAAAGGCCATTCCAGAGGAAGATATCCAATTCCGGCACGATCTCGCCCATGGTTGGCGCATCTGGTGCCTTGGAAATCCTTGATGCTGTAACCGATGCAAGAATCTTGACCTTGTCAAGACACGGAAGGATCAACTGTATGGTGGTATTGATGACATCCACGTCACCCGAGGCAAGTGTATTGCAATCGAGCATATCAAAGGCCGCATCTGAAGCCCACTCAAAGCCGAGCGCTTTCGCCCCTGCTTTAGTCACCTGGGTTGGCGTCAGGGGATCTCCAAAATGGCCCAAGGCAACCTTGTTATTTTTGGCATGAGCGGCTAACTCCTGCATCGAACTGTAGGGGGCATCACCAGAGGTCGCAATCACGAAGGGATAGGTCAGAAAAATACCCAGCGGCTCGAAGGTCTCTGCCGTGAGTCCGTCAATACCCAGTTTCGGGCCCACCACAGGCACTCCGATCACAAAAGAGCCCACCATTGAACCATCCGCAGGGGCATTAGCAACCTCCATGGCGCCAGGAAAGGGGCCACCGCCACCACCAGGCTTGTTAACTACCGCTGCTGCCACACCGTAAGCCGCCTGGAAATCGTCTGCAATCATCCGGGTCAACACGTCTTCAAGATCGCCCGGAGGCCAGGGCACCACAAACGATACCGGCTTGTCCGGGTACTCTGCACTAGCGGCACCCGTGAAGCACAATAAGAAACCGACCAAAAACATGCTCATCCACTTTTTCATTTTCTCGTCCTCACTTATTTACCTATGGTTGAAACCAAACTGGCGATGCCTCGCCAGACTCCAAGCCCCTCTTTCTGCCTGACGCGATTGCATACCGCCACCGTCCCGCCGGGAATATGAGAAAAGCATATCAAATCCAGCCTGCCACAGGCCGATCGAACCACATGTGCACCTGACCAGTACCAATCGCGTTTTCGTATTCACTAAAGCGCCGACCAGGTGCCGCACATTGAGCACCGCCGATCGCTGCAATCATCATCAGGTAGTGACCAAAAAGTCCTTCAGGACGATGGCGCATGAAGTCATCCATGGAATGGACTACCGCAGCGTGATCACCGTGCTCCCACCACCTAATACACTGTTCATCTGCCGCACGGGCTTCAGGTGTGATCACATGGGCCGGATCAGATGATTCATGCTGATCCAGTTCTTTCATTGGGTAAAAACGATGGCTAAGCGATCCGCTTGCAATCAGCACAATCCGTGAATCGGATGTACGGATCGCTTCACCGAACCCCCGACCCGCCGCAAGAAAATCCTCGTGTGTTGCCGTCTGACAAATGCTCACCGAGAGCCATTTCTCACCGCGGTTCAGATAGTTCGCAATATTGACAGTGCCGTAATTGACCGGCAGTTGTGGGTCTGCATTGGCGGTGCAGCGTGCTCCGGCATCAGTTGCGTGCGATGCAAGAGACTGGGCAAGTTCAGGATCACCCGGCATATCGTAGTGCACCTGGTTCAAACCCCGCGGCACCTCCTCTGAGGTGTATATCCCTTCGCGGCGTTCATGGGCGGTGACAATAAATTCAAACAGTGAGAACCAGTGGGTATCAAACACAATAACAACGTCCGGACACAGATCATCCAGCACCTCGTCCCGCAACCGCTTCAGACCCGGGACCAGGCTAATCTCATTACCGTTGTTCATTTCCCGACGCTGTGCTTCGGGCAACATAATGGTGGGTACGTGTGACAGGAACCCTGCCCCAACCACTTCTCCCATCGCTATCTCCTGTTAGATCGTGCCACTTGTATATCAGTGACTTCTTATAGACAAATCGTTCGGGCCTAAACTAACATGGGATTGGGAGAACCGCAACAAGGGGCAAAATGGTCGATTCAAGCGTAACAATACCGGGTGATGCGAATGCCGATATCACCTCCCATGACGCTTATGCCCACGGCGTACCTCACGCAACCTTCGAGCGGTTGCGCCAAAAGAGTCCGATCTGCTGGGTCGACCGCAGTGACGGGCCTGGCTTTTGGGCAGTTAGCCGGCACGAGGACATTCTCACGATCAACCGCGACCATACCCGATTCAGCTCGGCATATGGCATCCGCATGGAGGATCAGACTCCCGATGAAGTCGAAGCCCGGCGCACATTCCAGGAAACCGATCCCCCAATACATACCCGCGCGCGCATGCATCTCAACCGGGCCTTCAGCAAGAAAATGATCGCAGCCTACGAGGTCCAGGTCCGCGAGCTGGCTGTAGAGATTCTGGACAATGCCCTGCTAGAACCACAGTTTGATGCGGTTACGATGATCGCGCGCAGATTGCCGATGCGTATGCTGGGTCGGGTGGTCGGCCTGCCCGATGAGGACCTTGACTGGCTGGTGGATAAGGGCGATTCACTGATCGCAAACACCGATCCGGATTTCACCGACCATGTCATCGACCAGGTCAATACCGATGAATACCGGTTCTACCCCTTTCGTTCTCCTGCCGGCAAAGACCTTTATGACTACGCTGAGAAGCAGGCTGCTCTTCGTCGAGACACCAATAAAGATGATCTGCTATCTCTTTTTCTCGCGCCGATGAAAAACGGTGAAACATTTACCGATCTTGAATTTAAGAACGCGTTTGCGCTACTGGTCTCAGCCGGCAATGACACGACCCGTTACAGTATCAGTGCATCAATCAAGGCGCTGATCGATAACCCTGACTTGCTGAGCCAACTTCGGACACTCGACGAGGCGCAGTGGCTGCTTGCCGTTGAAGAAATGCTGCGCTGGGCCTCACCCACGATGCACTTTCGGCGTACCGCGATCGAAGATGTAGAATTCAAGGGTCATCACATTAACGCAGGGGACAAGGTCATCCTCTGGTTTATCTCAGCCAACCGGGACGAAACCGTATTCGAGCGACCGTTCACGATTAACATCAACCGTACGCCCAACCCACACATGGCATTTGGTCAGGGCAGCGTGCATGCCTGCCTGGGCATGTGGCTGGCTCGACTTGAACTTCGAGTCGTGCTGCAGGAACTGGTCAAACGGATTCACTCTATAGAGCAATCCGGACCTGAGACCTACCTGCGATCAAATTTTATTGGCGGTATAAAATCACTTCCTGTTTCCATTCAGTGTGTTTAATAACTCCTGGGTCACAGTACCAGGGGGCGATTGGCATGTTTAATGCCAAGATGAATCTTAGTCTTATAACCTAAAAAATAAAGTTGTCGATGGAGGAGAATATGAGTACCTATAAGCGCATGCGGGTCCTTTTCTGTGATCACCTGAACCTGCCCCGCGGCAAATACCTGCCGGCATCGGTTGCCGAATCCGGCAAGGCCCGTTTCTGCATTAGTTTGTTTGGGCTAACCCATGACCGTGAACTTTCGCCCGTCAGCGGATCTATGATGCTTGAGGGCCTGCCTGATCTGGAGGCAGTGTTTGACCCAAACGACGCTCGGCCAAGCTGGGAAGACGATACCGGCATACTCCTTGCCGACCTGGAACGACACGGCACCACTTTGCCAACCTGCGGGCGCAGCCTGCTCAAACGAGCGATTGCACAATTCAAGGAAAAAGACCTCGATACTCAGATCGGCATAGAACTGGAAGCCTTTATCTTCCAACGTGGAGACGACGGCCAATGGGTGCCTTATGACACGCCGGGGGCATTTGTTTATGGATCGGGACAATCGGTAGACCCCGCAGGATTAATCGATGATATCTGGCGCCAGGCCGAGCTTTGTAATCTTCCCATTGAATCACTCAATTCAGAATACGATTGGCCACAGTTTGAGCTGACCCTGAAATACTCTGATGCGCTGTCAGCGATCGACAATATCTTTTTGTTCAAGGTCATGGCCAAAGAGACGCTGGCCAAGCGCGGCTACCTGTTGAGCTTCATGCCCAAACCGCTATCGGATCGCGGTGGCAGCGGACTGCATGTCAACTTCAGTTTCACAGATACCAACGGCAATAACGCTCTGGCAGACCCTGACGCATCAGAAGGTATTTCTGATCTTACCCGTCAGTGCATTACGGGACTCATGCAGCATCATGAGGGCATGGCCGCCCTACTGGCACCAACCGTTAATTCCTACCGGCGGCTGCGCCCGGCGAGCCTGTCAGGCTACTGGGCCAACTGGGGTCTGGATCACCGCGGAACCACGGTTCGCATCCCCGGAGAGCGCGGCAGTGCGACCCGCATAGAGCATCGTATGGCCGACTGTGCTGCAAACCCCTATGTGGCAGCAGCCACTGTATTGCAGGCTGCACGGCTCGGCATAGAGCATCAATACGATCTGCCCCCGGCAGAGACGGGTGATTGTTTCGAAAATATCAATACCGAGCGCTGCGTACCGGAAAATCTGGGCGCTGCTCTTAGTGCATTACGCGCCGATGAGGCATTGGTCGAAGCCATTGGAGAGGGGCTGGTTGCCAATTTTTGTGAGATCAAGGAAATCGAGTGGGGCAAATATCTTGGCCATACCAGCGACTGGGAACTCGAGTACTACCAGAACTTCATCTGATGAATGCCTTTGCCTTTCTACACTTGGAGCATGCTCTTAAGACTGGATCAGTGTTTTCGTCATGACCGATGCCTCGGCACGCTTTGAGCTTGAAGGTGTTGCGATCTCGCCAGATCACTATGTGGATGGCGCCCGCCTGGCATCCGCAACTACTTTCGAAGACCGCTCACCGCTCGATTGGACCCGCGTGCTCGGCCATATGGCTCGAGGTGATGCGGGGATCGCGAACGCAGCATTAACCAGCGCCTCTAAGGCTTTCCCCAGTTGGGCGGCACTTTCATGTACAACGCGAGGAGAGTACCTGCACCGCCTGGCAGAACTTATCGACGAGCGCAGTGACCAGATCGCCCGCGTTGAGTGTCTTGATATGGCTATGCGAGAGGAAAGCCTTAGATTACGTGTGATTCCCCGCGGCGCAAGGAATTTTCGCGCCTATGCTGATCTCGCGGTGGAATACGAGGAGCGTTCCTGGAGCTCCAATAACACTGATAACCGGGTAGTCCGCATGCCCTGTGGTCCTGCCGTGATCATTACACCCTGGAACGCACCCTTTATGCTTTCTACCTGGAAGTGTGCCCCCGCGCTCGCTGCTGGCAATACGGTCATCCTGAAACCTGCCGAATGGTCACCCTTAAGTGCCTCTATCCTGGCAGACCTGATCGATGAAGCAGGCTTTCCACCCGGTGTGTTTAATATCGTCCAGGGGATCGGGGAAGAAATCGGGGCAGCCCTGGTCGGTGACCCAAGAGTCCGCCGGGTTTCCTTTACCGGCTCGCCCGAAACCGGTCGACTGATTGGGATGGCAGCGGCCAGAAATCTCGTACCTTTTACTGCGGAGCTTGGAGGTAAAAGCCCTCTGATTGTATTCGCCGACGCAGACATAGACGCAGCGGCAAAAAAAGCGGCTGGGCAATACGACGATGCCGGACAGGTCTGCCTGGCGGGAACCCGGCTACTGGTCGAGACATCAGTTCGGGATGAGTTTCTTGAAAAATTCCTGGCCTATACCAATGAGCACATACTGGGAGACAGTCGGGATGACAACACCACCATCACCCCGGTGATTCATGTAGATCATCTGGCGCAAATTGACGGATTTGTCCAGCGTGCCCGAAGATGCGGCGATGCCATAATGATCGGCGGCAAAATCTGGCGCGAAGGTGGCTTATGGTACGAGCCGACTTTGATCGAACCGACATCAAATGACTCTGAGATCGTGCAAAAAGAAGTGTTCGGGCCAGTGCTGACCCTGCAGACTTTTGACAACGAAGCGCATGCGATTGAACTTGCCAACAGCACTCCCTACGGGCTTGCCGGGATGATCTATACCACCAGTGCAAAGCGGGCTGACCGGGTAGGACGCGCAGTCCGTGCTGGCACCGTGTGGGTAAACTGCTTCTTGATCCGTGATCTCAGCGCACCTTTTGGTGGCACAGGCATCAGTGGGATCGGACGTGAGGGTGGTGATTACGCACTCGATTTCCACAGTGACTTAAAGACCCTGCAGGTCTTGCAATCATCAGTTAACTGAAATGCCGAAGATCTGCTTCAAACAAAAAGATGATTCCAGCGTTACCGTTGAAGCGAACTCGGGCCAAACACTGATGCACGAAGCCATGCGCCACGGCATCGTCGGCATTATTGGGGAGTGTGGGGGCTCGTGCATGTGTGCGACTTGCCACATTCACCTTAAAGACCCGGGCAAATTTGGCCTGGGGGGCATCAGCGAGATGGAGGAGACCATGCTGGAGCTCGAGGGTGAAGATATCACGCCACACAGTCGCCTTGCCTGCCAGATTGAGATCACCCCCCAACTTGACGGCCTGATCGTCACCGTAGCCAGTACTGGCGGCTGATCTTGGCCAGCATCATCATTATCGGCACCGGACATGCTGCGGTACAGTGTGCTGCCAGTCTGCGCGATAACGGCTCTAGTTCTACAATCACGCTGTTGGGGGGTGAGACCGACCTGCCCTACCATCGGCCACCGCTTTCAAAAAAATACGCCGTCACAGGAGTGCCTGAGGAGTTTTCCCTTCTACGTGCGGCTGATTTCTTCGAAAAAAACAACGTCATGCTTCGCCTGGGAAAATCGGTTGAAGCGATCAATATTCATCAGCGGTGCGTAGTGATGGGTGATAGTGAGAATCTTCCCTTCGATCAACTGGTGATTGCAACTGGATCGCAACCGCGAATGCTTTCGATTCCCGGCATTGAACATACATTCTCGCTGTATTCGCTGGATGATGCGCGGGCCATCTCCACGCGCCTTGCCAACGCAAAGACTGTGGCAGTGATCGGTGGCGGCTTTATCGGTTTGGAAATCGCCGCTGCCGTCGCCGCTGCTGGACAAAAAGCTACCGTGATTGAAGCCGCCCCGCAGATACTCGGTCGATCCCTAACTCCTTCGCTCGCGACACGCGTACGGACAGTGCACGAAGCGGGCGGACTGAATATCATCAGCAATACCGCAGTAGACGCCATCCGCATGGACGGCGTTTCCACCAGTGACGGATTTATTGGGGCCGATCTGGTGATATGCGCGGCCGGCAGCGTGGCCCGCTCTGAACTCGCAGAAAGGGCCGGACTGACCACTGGTAACGGCGTCCACGTTAATCGGGTGCTTGAAACGAGCGTTCCTGGAATTTACGCAATTGGCGATGTCGCCTGTTTTGAGACTTCTACTGGAGAGCACCGCCGTTACGAATCAGTACAAAATGCCAATGACCAGGCCCGCACCCTGGCCAAAACCCTTTGCGGTGAGCGCACACCTTATGATGCCCTGCCATGGTTCTGGTCGGATCAGGGCAGCATCAAACTGCAGATGGCCGGAGATTCATGCGGCACTTCCAAAGTGGTGGCGGTCGATGGCGAAAAGGCGCCCCAGACCGCGGCATTTTGCTTTAACACGCAAGATCACCTTTGCGCCCTAGAAACCATCAACTGGCCTGCTTATCATGCATTGTCGCGAAAAGCACTCTCCGATGGCCGGATCATTACCCGCGCTCACCTTGAGTCGGCCGACTACGTCTTGAAGACTGCTCTTAAAAGCTGAAAGTACCAATTCGAATCAGTCAATCCTCCAACTGGCTCTTGTAGTGCTTGGCCCCTTGCCCCTGCGGGACACGCTTGCCGCGATGTTCCCAGTCGCCCCCCATCGCAGTCGATATAACCTCTTCAGAACTGCTTGGCTGCGCGCCGAGGTCATCGCGAATGGGTACCGGGCCCTTCACAATCCGGTTTTTCAAGATACCAAGACCTTCAACTTCTACCTCGACTATGTCTCCAGGCTCGACCGGACGACTGTTGGCGGGCGTACCTGAAAGTAAAATATCACCTGGTTCGAGCGTGATATTACGTGCGATATCTGCAACCAGATAGTGCATATCCCATTCCATTTCGTCAGTGTTGCCGTCCTGCATTACCTTGCCGTTAACCCGGGTTGAGATCTGCTTACCCCGAAAATCCCAATCGGTGACCAGAGCCGGTCCGACCGGGCACAGCGTATCTGAGCCCTTGACCCGCAGCATCGATCCTGCATCTGTATCGCGAAAGTCATGAAGCCCGTAGTCGTTGGCGACCGAATAACCAGCTATGTAGTCTGCGGCCTGCGTCTGACTGATATTACGGCAATGCCGTCCAATCACGATCGCGATTTCGCCCTCGTAGTTAAGCCACTGACAGCGCTGGGGACGCACCACATCAGCGCCATGGGCAGATAATGCCGTGACTGGTTTTTGAAAATATGTGGGTGCACTGGGTAGTTTCGTCATGTACTCCTCTACCCGACTGCGGTAATTCAGATGTACGCAGATAATTTTGCGTGGTTGTGCCGGTGGAAGATGCACTGCATTGTGGATGGATACCTCGCGGCCATCGTTGCTGACCAAAGTATCGCCTTCGCGCCTGACCCGGGTTGGATACCCATCCAGGAGTACGTTTCTGAACTCAGTCATCGTTTTGCACTTGTTGATTTCATTAGGCTCCGAACGATATCATAGAGGGACAAAAGTGCAATAAAAAATAAGGTATTCCATCATGGTAAAGGGGTTTATGTTCCCACGCACAGCGACCGGACAGGCGTCGTTGCTGCCCAATACACCATGGCACTATTCCGGCGCCATGCTCACACTTGAATACCGCACCGATCCTGATGCGGTTGCTGAACTGCTGCCCAATGGCATTGAACCGGCCGATGAAGACCCGGGTGCCGTCGCAGTGATCTGGGCCGATTGGCAAAGCTGCTCTGACAGTTATGAAGAACTGCTGGACCCAGTTCGTAGCCAATACATGGAAGCCTTCGTCGTGGTTCGCTGTCAGTATCGTGGATCGCACTACTCGCGCTGTGTCTATATCTGGGTGGATAAAGACTATGCACTGGTGCGGGGCCAACACCAGGGTTACCCCAAGAAGATGGCCTCAATTCACATGACCCGACCCATTACCGTCGGCCAGGCCGGTGCCCGCCTGGAATCCGGGGGTCGTTTTGGCGCCACCATTGCAGCGTATGACCGGCGTCTCATACAAGCAGAATTTGAGATCACTGGCGCCAGCGATAACGCCGGCTTCGTCAATGGCCTACCCATGCTGCACAACCGCCTTATGCCTGCTATCGAGGGAGATGGCACCGACAGCCTGGACGAACTGGTCACCATGTCGGCTTACCAGAGCGAGATAGGCCGTACCTTTACCGGCGATTTTCAACTGCAGCTGTTTGATTCGCCTACCGAAGAACTTACCCGTCTGCAGCCTCGAGAACTGATCGCCGGTTACTGGCGTGAAGTATCGTTCTCCTGGAAATCCGGATCCACGCTCACCCGTCGCAACCTGCCGGAAACCGGTGATGACTGACTCGCCTCACGATTCGTCAATTACCATCGCCGAGAAAGCGGCCCACAAGCGCGTTCGGGCGCTGGGTGTAGATCTTGGGGCAATGGATGCAGTAGCAAATATTTTTCGCGTAGCCAACAGCATCCGCAATAAGGCAGAGCGAGATCTACTGACCCGACATGGGTTGTCCTTCACCGGGTTTACCGTGCTTTGGGTGTTATGGGTCTGGGGGTCTCGGGAATCTCACCAGCTGGCTCAAGAATCATCAGTCTCCAAGAGCACTCTGACTGGCATCGTCAAGACCTTACACACCTTGAAACTCGTTGAGCGAAAAGCTCACCCCAGTGATGGCCGTCGGTTAATTATTGCGCCAACCCAAAAGACACTACACCTGATGGAAGAGTTGTTTCCCAGATTTAATGAACTCGAAAAAGAGGTTACCAGCGGGCTGACGAAAAAGGAAAAGGGTGAACTGACCAAGAAACTTCGCACTATTCTGCACACCTTGGAAGGATAGCTGGCACTATCGGTTCTCTGCCTTTGGCGTTGACCCTTTCCAGATCAATGGCATTCGCCAAAGGGAGGAACACCAATTAGCCTTCAGCGAGCGTTACCCATAACGCCACTGGCAGTTCGGACTACTCCATCGCCCCCGCAAATGGTAGGCTCACCACATGCCTTGAATCCTCCCAGGATCCGGTACCAAATGTTTTCACATCGAATATCCAAACTCAAAGAGCGACTGATTGACTCTGGCATTGATATTGCGCTGATCACCGATGACGACAGCGTTTATTACTACAGCGGGTATTACGACTACCTGCATATGGATTTCGGCCGCCCGACACTGCTGGTGGTGGTTGCAAAGGGCGAAAGTGTGCTGATCACCCCGACTATGGAAAAAGACCTGGCCGAATCCTGCGCAATGGTCGATCGCATAGCGCTTTGGAACGATGGGTTGGGCAATGAATGGCGCGAGGCCCTACCGGGCCTGCTCGGCACTACCAGCCGGGTCGGCATTGAGCCGAACCTGACGCCCCCGACAGTCCGGGCTTATGTTGACTCCATAGTTGATTCCAAGCGTTATTGCGATGTCACACCGATCATCAGCGACATGCGCATGATCAAGTCTGCGGAAGAATTACAGATTGCCCGACATGCCGGGCAAGTCGGCATCGCCATGATGGAGGCCGGTCGCGGTGCGATTGTCCAGGGCATACCCGAATACGAAGTAGCGCTTGCCTCAACTCAGGCCGGTACCCGTAAGGCGGCCGAACTGCTGAAGGCGCACTACCAGGACAGTCGCATGTCGCCGAGCATTCATTTTATGCAGATTTTGGCCTCGGGGGATGAGATCACCATGACCCATCATCGGGCCAGCACTAAACCTCTTAAATACGGCGAGCCGGTCTTTTTGTGCTTTTGCGGAATGACCAATTTTCACCGCTTTAAGCTGGGATTCGATCGCACCTTCTGGCTGGGGAGATTGCCGATCGAACGCAGGAGGCCGCCTACCAGACCGCGGTAGATAGTCAGGCCGCAGCGCTTGCGGTTCTTAGGCCGGGAATTCGGGCAGAAGATGTGCACAGCGCTTATGCACAGGTGATTCAGTCGGCAGGCTACGAGTATCCTTTTCGTTGCGGTCGGGCCACGGGTTTCAGTTTTCTTGAACGCCCGCAACTGGTCTTTGGTGACAAAACAATACTGCAGCCTGGCATGGTCTTCGCGGTAGATGGCTCGGTAACCGTACCCGGAAAATTCCGAGCCCAGGTCGGCGATAGCTTTATCATTACAGACGATGGATACGAGCAGATCACCTCGCATCCAAAAGCACTGGCAGAGGTGATCATCTGAGAAGGAACTTATTATGTTCAAACTAGGCGACCAAGTTGTATCCAGCGGATGGCAACCCGAACTCGATGCCGGCAAGCACTGGCGAGCCAGATTGGGCTTCATCCTGATGTCCACAGACCTTGCCGCAGAATCGGATTTTTTTGCCATGGCACCCGAAGGGGTGGCTGTGCACATTACACGGCTTAAGACGGACGACTACACAACCAATGAGACCCTGGCCCGGCACATCGAGGCCATGGCTGATGCGGCCAGCCGTATTCAGCCGGATACCAAACCCAATGTGATCAGCTACAGCTGCACCAGTGGCTCTATTGTGATTGGTGAGGAGCGGATTATGGCCGAAATCAAAAAAGGCGCTCCATATGCACAACCCATGACGCTGGTGACGGGCGTAATCGATGCACTGCGTGAACTCAATGCTAAAAAGATTGTCGTTGGCACACCGTATCTGGATGAAGTTAATACTGCCGAGGCGGAATTCCTGGTGAACAAAGGCTTCGAAGTACTCGATATCCAGGGTCTTAATCTTGCTACCGGTACTGAAATGGGCTGTGTCACACCAGCTTACTGGAAACAGTTTGCTCTTGAGATCGACTGTGCTGATGCCGATGCCATCTTTCTCAGCTGCGGAGGCATCCGCTCAGCCGAGGTCGCACAGGAAATTGAAACGGTGGTGGGTAAGCCCGTAATTACAAGTAACCAGGCACAGATGTGGAGTTGTCTGCGCCGTGCCGGCATCACCGACACGATTGAGGGGTTTGGTCAGATTTTTACGAGACCCTAAGAGGCTCTGTCATCGAACGACTAACGAGTGCAACCACCATAACTTATGCAGGCGCGAAACCAATTGCCGAACATCGTTATAGCAGGCTAAGCATCGTAGCAGCGTCGCTGACTTCAAATTTGCGCGGCTCTTCGATATTTAAGTGTGTAACGACACCATCTTCTATGATCATGGCGTAGCGACCTGAGCGCTCACCAAAACCCGCCACACTCATATCTGCCTGGCGGCCCATACCCCGGGTGAACTCGCCGTTACCATCCGCGATCATCGATACTTTATCTGCGGCCCCTTGCGCCTTACCCCAGGCATTCATTACCCAAGCGTCATTCACGGACAGGCAGACGATCTCATCGATACCTTTTTCTTGAAACTCTCGGGCCAACTCAATAAACCCGGGCAGATGTTTGGCAGAACAGGTTGGTGTAAATGCACCGGGCAATGCAAAAAGTACCACCTTTCGCCCGGCAAACAACTCTTCTGACTGAATCGACTCCGAGGCTGAATCGCCCATTCTGTGTAAAGTCGCTGATGGAACTGGATCACCCACGGCTATCGGCATAACTCCCCCCATTTTTGGTTAATTCTTCATCAATAAACTAAAACAAATCCCGACCCATTAACATTACAGCAAAAAACAGTCATGGGGACTAATGATACTACGCTATCTTCCTGCGATAGCACCCAGTGCCGCACTCGCCAGGCGTGCCGCCGGTGGATCAGCCCGACTCGTCAACAGCACCGGGACTGAACCTCCCAACACAATGCCTCCGGCACACGCGCCCATCAGATAAACCATCATCTTGAAAAGGGCATTGCCCGTCTCAATGGTGGGAACCACGATGATATCAGCATGGCCCGCGACGCAATGCTGGATACCTTTCATGTGGGCCGCCTCGACCGAGACGATATTGTCAAAAGCCAGCGGTCCCCAGACATCAGCCTCGATACAGCTCTTGGCAAAATACGAGGCAAGCTCCTGGCACTCTGCCGTGACCGGCATTGCCTCGCTGACGGTCTCAGATGCTGCAAGCAACGCTACCCGAGGTCTTTGCAAACCCAGGTTATGTGCCAATGCCACGGCATTTTCAATAATAGCCATCCGGGTCTTTATATTCGGCGCTACGTTCAGGGCACAATCGGTAAGCATGATAGCTCGGTCACTATCAGGTAGCGTCATGTGAAAGACATGCGACAGACGCTGCTTTTTACGGATCCCCCCCTCTTTCGCCAGCAACGGACGCATAAAGGTATCCGAATGAATATGACCTTTCATAACCATCTGCACAGCGCCAGATGATGCAAGTCTTGCGCCCTCTTGTGCCGCCTGGAGCTCACCTTCTGCCCCGACAACCTGCAGACCTGAGATATCCCAGCTGATTTCCTCTGCTGCTTTGCTGATCTCGCGTGTATTGCCTACCAGTACCGGTCGAATGATTCCGGACTGTTGCGCCTGCCAGGCACTGGTCAATACCAGCGGATGCTGCGCGCCGACGATGGCGGTTGCAGCGGGTTCGGCGCTCGCGGCCAGTGACAATAGCGACTGTGGGCACTGCACATCACGCTGACTCAAGAGACTTTTCATGCTTTCCCTGTGATTGGCTTCCCAGGGTTGGGGAGGCCTAAACCGCGTTTGCCTCAGACTTTTCGATCACGCCGACAAGTTTGAAACGTTGACTCTTCCCTGCAAGGCCCTTGGGCAATGTATTCATAACATGAAATACTTTCGGTTTCTTGAAAACGCCGAGTTTTCCCTCACAGTCCTGGCCCAATGCCTCTTGGACGATCAAAGTTCGCATCACGCAGGTCCGGGGCGGACAACTTCTGTTACCGCACTCAATTTCATTGATTATCCTGTCTGGACTGATGATTGCATAAGGTAGCCGAAGAAAACTAACGGGAGCACTTTTTGCCAACAGAATCGGAAAATATGACCTCAATCGTCAAAAGTGCAACGAGATATCTCGATGCCCTGAATTGCAGGCCGCAACGTACAGCGCCAGTTCCTCAGGCATCTTGGTCTGCTGGCGAACGCCGAGCGTGCCGCGAATCGCCTCTTCATATCGCACCAGGCTTGGGTAAAGTTCCGCCTGTACGCGATCCCGCCAGATCATCTGCCTGTTGAATTCCTCAATTCCCTGGTCGAACAGCTTCTGTGCCTTTTCGACTTTGGGCGTCTTTTTACCTAGCGCGCGTCGGGATTTTGATATCTTGGATTTTATATTCTCGGCGCCCTTGATCGAAGCGAATTGCTTCGCCAGAACTTTCAGAGCTTCAGCCGTCTGCGCCGCATTTTGCGGATTAATTCGCTCGCGCATCGCGAGCAGCTCGCCCTCCAACGCTTTTAGTGCCGCGCTGGCTTCAAATATCCCAAGCAACTGTTCCACCGGTTCGTAAGCGCTATCGGCAGCACGACGGTACTTACGCCGTGCTGTGGTCTCGGTCTTGACCAGCGCAACAAAAGCATTGCGCGTTTCCTGCCAGCTCTTGGGAATCTGATCTTCCAGAGTATCACGGGATGTTTGATATTCAAGAATTTGTCGCTCAAAAACCTCCCGCTCAGCAGCCGATATTTCTGAACCGGCTAAATTCAGCCGCCGCGTGGTTTTTGCGGTCTGTTCATCGATCTTACGAATCTGGCTCTGCAGGCGTCGAACATTATTGTGTACTACACGATACTCATCTTGGGCTGCGACCACCACATTACTGGCTTGCTCGGCTTGCCCAAGTAGTGCAGGAACCGCATCAGCCTGATCGAGCCCCTTGCTGAATCCAGCAGCCAGGTTCTTAGGCAGATAGCTTGTATCCAGGGAGCGCGCAAGAGCGATCGCATCCTCGACCGTGCTCCAGTTTTCAGAAAACTTGTTGGAAACGTATTCCTCTATACAGATCTGCAGTTTGGGATTGCGCGGTGGTGGTGCTGTTTCGGCGGTAAAGGAAACCCGGTTTGGCAGGTAATTCACCAGCCCGGGATTGGCAGCAACGATACCCAACGCCACCAACTGCAACACGATAAAAGCAATAACACCCTTATACATCTCAACGGTCTTTACGATCGCCGGTGCCACACCACGCAAATAGAACAATGCGAAACCGAAGGGCGGTGTCAAAAATGATGTCTGGACATTCAGTCCGATCATCACACCGAGCCAAACTGCAGTCACATTAGCTGACGGGTCTGCCAACAGAATCGGCGCAATGATGGGAACCACGACCACAGCAATCTCGATAAAGTCCAAAAAGAAACCCAGAACAAAGATCACAGCCATCACAATGATGAATTTGGCCCAGAATCCTCCCGGCAGTTGGTTTAGAAAGTCTCGGACCAAATCTTCTCCGCCGAAGGCTCGAAACGCTGCTGTAAGCATGGCGGCCCCAAGCAGGATGATAAAGACAAGCGAAGTCGTTTTTGCAGTCTCGATCATGACCCCATTTAAGGTGTCATCTATCCGGTAGGCGCGTACTGCACTCCAGATCAGAGCCGCTAACAAACAACCGGTAGCGGTTACAGCAGCAATCAAAACGGCGACGTCGGTACTGGTTTTGATCTGACGTATATTGATATCAAAGTGGTACAGTAAAATGCCAATTACGCCCAGCGAAGCAATGCCCATAAAGGCAGGGAAATATGCGCCCTTGCGCCCTGCCGATAACCGATACCCAGCCATAAATAAAGCGCCAGCAGCACCAATAGCACCGGCCTGGTTCACTGTAGCGATACCTGCAATGATCGAGCCCAGAACCAGAAAGATCAGACCCAGTGGCGGCACCAGAATCAAAATGACCTTGCCAAAAAATGCCAGATCGAAAGAGCCCTCGTAACGGACAGTAGGAGCTGCTTTGGGCCGTAGCAAGGCATAACCGAGAATAAACACCATGTACAGGGCAACCAAAACCAGGCCTGGAACAAAAGCGCCCAGGAACATCTCGCCGGCACTGGTAGACGACACACCAAACTCAGACGGCATGGTTAACTCGCCAGTCGCTACCTTATGCAAGCTCTTGCGTGCGGTGCCCGCCTGATCAGTCGCGCTGGCCAGTTGATCGGCAAGGATAATGAGCACAATCGATGGGGGAATAATCTGCCCAAGAGTGCCCGACGCTGCGATGGTGCCGGTTGCCAGCGGCCGCGAATAGTTGCTCTTGAGCATAGCGGGTAGCGAGATCAGACCCATCGCCACCACTGTCGCGCCAACAATACCGGTTGTTGCTGCAAGCAACGCGCCAACAAAGACCACAGAAATCCCAAGGCCACCTGGGACCGGCCCGAAAAGCTGCGCCATGGTCACCAGCAGATCTTCTGCAATCCGCGAACGCTGCAACATGATGCCCATGAAGATGAAAAGCGGAATAGCGATTAAGGTGTCCCGCTCCACCTCCCAGTACACCCCCCTGAGATTTGTTACCCCCGAAGTCAACCACTCGCCGGGACCACCGTGGGAAAAAAATGCATCCGCGTCGCCGACCGCAAGGTAACCGGCAATTGCAGCGAGACTAATTGTGATAATTGCTGATCCCGGCAAGGCAAACGCCACCGGGAATCCCACGCCCAGTGCCAGAGCCATGAGAACGATCAGCAGTGCAAGAAAGACCAATTCCATAATGATCTAGGCTAATCAGGCAGCTGCCGAAGAAGTCGGTTTTCTTTTTCCAGGCTCACCGCGATAATCTGCTACCGATTCGAGAAAATAACTGACAAACTGCACCGCCATAGTCACCGCAAAAACTCCAAGAAAACCCGCCATCAGATACTTCACGTACATGCCATAGCCAGACTGGGAAACTTCAAAATTTACCACCGGCATATTAATGATCGCCATCTTGTGGCCCATACCCACAATCATGATTGTCCAGGACATCGTCAACCCAAGAAATATAGAACCAAAGGCATTAACCAGGGCTTTTCTTTTAATGCTGTAACCGGAATAAAAAACATCGACCCGAACGTGGCCTTCCTCAAGCAGCGTATAGGCGCTGGCAAAAAGGAACAGTGCGCCATACCAGAATCGCACCAGATCACCCATGAATGCCTGCTCATAGGAAAATATAAACCGAGTAAACACAATCGCCAACTCGGCTACCACGATCAGCAGAGTGAGCCAGATGAATCCAAGAGATCGCGAGAACGACGCAATAACGACACTAAGAATCATCAACGGGCAATGAACATAAATGCCGCGGTAACTCGGCCGGCCCAATGATCTCGCGATGTCTTCCCCGACCAAAACCGGTAACCAGCCCTCAACCCGCACAAACGACACAATCATGTCTCCGGCGCCGACCAGCAGAACGATCCAGAATGCTATACGGACCAAAAAGGCGCTTATGTCGGAGATCAATAATCCATCTGCCCTCAAAGACCGCTCTCGGCTTAAAAGCACATAAACCAGCGCACCGACGAACCCAGCAACATAGACCGACAGCTGAATCCATGAAGGTGCACCCGGATCTTGCGCAAAAAAAACAGGTGATATCCCGGGCCAGTCGAATACCAGGCTTAGGACATTATTTACAAGAAAAACGCCAATAGCGGCAAGCAATATCCAACTGAAAAGACGAGCCAGCAAGTTCGGCCAATCATCAGTATTTGTTCGATCTGTATTTGCGTCGCTCATGACAGCATCCCAAAGCAAGGGACGGGGCAAAAGCCCCGCCCCTCACTCACTTTGTTTAGGATGAACGACTAGCCGCCGATTTCAAGTACTCGATTTCTCTGAGTGGAAAAAGCGACCTCGGCGATTGACTGCCAGGCACCAAGCTCCCGCAGGTTGGCCTGGAAGTCATCGTTGATCTTCTTGGCCAAAGCGCTGTGGTCTCGAACATTCTCAAAGACTTCGGCAGCCGCCTCACCAAAGCTATCGAAAGTATCGTCGGAGAATTCCTTGATCACTACACCGTGCTCGTCGATCATCTTGGCAAGATACTCGCCGTTATTGGCCTGGCACTCTTCGTACTGCGCCGCATGCTCCTCCATCGAAGCTGCTGTGATCAGTGCCTTTTCCCAACTGCTGAGGGAACTCCACCAGGAAGCATTCATGCCAAAAGAAAGACCGCCGCCTGGCTCGTGGAAGCCGGGATAGTAGTAGTACTTCGCCGCCTCGTAGAACTTCATAAAGTAATCGTTATACGGACCTACCCACTCAGTCGCATCGATAGCACCGGATACCAGGTTCTCGTAGATCTGGCCACCCGGCAGTGATACCGGTGATGCTCCCAGCATTGCCATACAGTCGCCACCCAGGCCTGGAATACGCATCTTCAGACCCTTGAGGTCTTCGGCAGAATTGATTTCCTTGTTAAACCAACCGCCCATCTGGGTTCCGGTTGCACCACAAGGCAGGGCCTTGAGGCCAAACTCACCGGAGACTTCATCCCACAGGGCCTGGCCGCCTTTGAACTTGATCCAGGCATTCCACTCTACAGTAGTCATCCCAAAAGGCACGGTCGTGAAGTAGGCAAACCCCGGATGCTTGCCTTTCCAGTAATAGTCAGCCGCAATATATGCTTGTGAGTTGCCGGAAACCACATCGTCAAAACTGTCAAAGGCTCCAACTTTCTCGCCTGCCGCGTAATAAGTCGTATTGATCCGACCCTCACTGAGCTCAGTAATGCGCGCCGCCAACCGCTGGGCACTGATGCCCAGGCCCGGAAAATCTCGTGGCCAGGTCGAGACAATCGTCATCTCCCGGCTTTGCGAAGCGATTGCAGGGGCCGCTAATGCACCTGCCGCTACAGCTGTTCCTGTTCCGGCCTTTTTAAGAAAATCACGTCTTTTCATGTTTCCTCCTTAACTTAGGGTATTGCTATTTATATGTATCATGGTCAAGACACCCTGACCGACAACAACCAGTATGTCAAATATTGGATCACCACTCAAGAAGTAAAGATAGAATATCCGGATTACGCCCGAGGAGGCCAAAATACGGCTGCCAACTGTTTTTAGGCAAATAAACAACCCTTTCCGGGCCCAACACCATTGGAGATAATCGCACTCTGGCCCGTTAGTTTATTTTCAGACCTACTAGATACGCCGAGAAATACGGTCATATCATGAATCAACCGAACACAACGACGACGACAGCCCGTACGATGGCGATGAAAGGCGGGGGCTACTACAGTGAACGCACTCGGGGTGCCAAGGACGTCATCGACAACGCATCTGGAATGCTACTGGAGGCGGTTAACCAGATTCCCCCGCCCAGAGGCGGTCAACCGGTCACCCTGGCTGACTTTGGCGCTGCTGACGGCGGCACATCACAAGAAGCCATAAGGGCCTGCGTTTCAAGAATCCGATCACGATTCAGTGAATCCCAGATTCAGGTCACCTATACCGACCTACCCAATAACGATTTCACCGCTTTGTTTAGAAACCTGCTTGGATTTAATCAGGAGTCCCAACAAACCTACCTCGCTGAATTTGACAACGTTTTTGTGAATGCTTGTGGCATCGGTTTTCATCAACAGTTACTGCCTGATCAATCACTCGATATCGGGTTCTCTGCTACCGCAATGCATTACCTTTCGGAAAAGCCCTGCACCATTGACGACCATGTTCATATGGTAGGCGCTACAGGCGAGCCTGCAAAGGCATATTCAGATCAAGCGGCCCAGAACTGGCTCGATATATTGTTGGCACGCGCCAAAGAACTACGACCTGGCGGACAACTTGTGATGCTGAATTTTGGAATAGATGAACAAGGACGTTACCTTGGCAACACCGGTGGGGTGAACATGTTCAACACGTTCGCGGCACTATGGAAGCAGATGTCACAAGAAAAAGTTATTTCCGATGCCGAATTCAAGAACACCGCATTTCCGCAGTATTACCGAACCATAGACGAATTTTGTGCTCCGCTTCGAGATGAAACATCAGCGGTTTTCAAGGCGGGCTTGAGGCTGGTATCTGCCCATACTGACGTCGTACGCTGCCCTTACCGCCGCGCCTACGATGAAGCTGACGGCACCATGTCGGCCCGCGAATTCGCTGTGAGTTATATCCCTACACTAAGATCATGGAGTGAAGCGGTTTTTGTGAGTGGTTTGGATAACAGTCGGACTCCGGAGGAACGCCACGCGCTTGTCGATGAATTCTATAACCGCTATGAAGATCGGGTAGCGAATGATCCCGATGGCCATGCGATGGATTATGTGCACTGCTACCTCGCGATGAGAAAAGTTGGGTCGGGCGAAAAAACCTGATCCAGTTCTGTACCGGCGATCTGTCTCAACTCAAAGGCTGGTAAATCTTCTGTACAGCCGGTCGGCTCAGCACGGCATTTGCGACACGACTTACATTGGGAAACTCTTCGACCACCGGGTGACCATGCTCATCCGACAGCCAGGTCGTCAACATAAAAAGGTATATGTCTGCTGCGCTAAACTTCTGCCCTAGCATCCACTCGCGGTTGCCGATAGCGTTGTCCACCACCTGCCATAACTCGTGTAATCGTCTACCTGACCGGTGTTGAACACTGTCGTGATCCGCTGTTGATTCGCAGAACCGATCCGTGTGGTATGTCATCTGGTAGGCGGTCTGCAGGGAGCTGGAGAAAAAAAACAGCCATTGCAAAAATACGCCGCGGTCAGTGTCATTTGCACCTGGCGCCAATCTAAACTCCGGGTAGCGGTCACAAAGGAAAGTCACGATGGCACCGCATTCGTAGATAGCTCCGTGCTCCCACAATAGCACCGGCACCCAGCCGTTGGGGTTCACCGCCAACAACTCCGGTGCCCGTGGCATGCCCGCCCCAATCTCGGTTTCAATTAACTCGTAAGTCTCGCCAACTTCCTCAAGAATTACGCGCACACCCATTGCCGCACTACCGTCAGCGTAAAAAAGACGGTAGGGCATTTGTAAATTATCCACTCGAAGGTTCTCCCTCTTTTGCCATGGTCGAACATGCGCTATAGCGAAAAATACTATGAGTCAACAGGCGTTTCAATGATCTGATCCACAGGCACGCATCAACCGCATACCACTCAGGTACGACACTACATTCCGGTAATCGTCATCTGTCCAACTGCGAAGCAGATTTGGCATCATCGGCGCGACACGCTCACCCGTTCTGAACTGTTCTAACGCCCGTGTCAAAAACCCGGGTTTCTGGCCAATAATCCGAGGCGCATAATGATGAAAACTCGAATGGCAGTGGCTGCAATTGGATTCGGCATATTTCTGTCTTCCCTTGGAGAATTCGTCGCGAAAACCCTCACGGCCGTAATTGATCTCAAGCTTGATATCACAGGGATCCTGCCCCGCAAGAAAATGGGCTACCGCTTTCATATCATCCAGCGATAAACCTGCTGCAACGGCATTCATGCTGCCCATGATCTGATCCTTACGTATCTCTTTCTTAAATGCCTGGAGTGATTTCACGATATATGCCGGCTCTTGGCCATGCAAAATGGGCGTATCAAGCGTCAATCCTTCACTGCCATGGCAGGATTTGCACTGATTGTCGTAAATCTGCGCACCGATCCGTTCAGCCCTTGCTGGAGCAAACCATAATAAACAGCTTAGTGTCAGTAAAATAATAGTTTTGCTCATCAATACTTGAATTTTCCCGGTCAGTAGGTAACAGTGGGTTGGCTTCCAATCGGACAAGTTTACTTGAGTGTCCGGATAAGATCCTAGCAAAGTGGGTAAGCCGTCATTTGCCTGTAATATCTTATGACCTTCCTTAGTGAAAACTGCCACACACCAACACCAAAGCCATGAACCTAGCTAAAGCGCTCAAACGAAATCTGCACTCCCATACTTTTCGTTGCAAGCATGCGACCGGGGATGCCCTTGACTATGTACATACGGCCCGCGAGGGCGGTGCTGACACCTACGGCATCTCGGATCACACACCCTTGCCCAAAGATCGTTTCAACAATGTCCGCATGGCACTGGCAGAACTAGATGGATACCAAAAGGCAGTAGAAGATACCCGGTTACGCTTTACCGACATGACCGTACTAATGGGGCTGGAGTGTGAGGACTTTGAGGACGCTCGCAGTTTCTATCAGGATGAAATCCTGGGTGAGCGCCAGTTCGACTACCTGATCGGTGCCGGGCACTACACACCAATAAATGGTAAATGGGAAGATTCATATTCTGGCATGAGTAATGCAGCCAAACTGCGGGCCTACAGTGCTCATCTGTGTGAAATGATGGAGTCCGATCTTTATTCATTTATCGCTCACCCAGATGTCTTTGGCCTATCCAACAAAAGCTGGACTGAAGATCTGACCGCCTGTACCCACGACATACTCGCAGCGGCTGAGGCATGCAACAAGCCGCTCGAAGTCAACGGAGGTGGTTTTCGAAAACAGGCGGCCTATCAAGCCAAAGGTATCCCGGGCTACCCGTGGGAAAAATTCTGGGAAATCGCCTCAAACTACCAGATAACCGTAATCTGTAATTCAGATGCGCACCATCCGGAACATGCGCTGGCCAACATTGGTGATGCTCTGGAATTTTGCCGAACCCACGGACTGGCTCTGGCTGATGATGAACAACTGGGAATTGCCCACCGGCCTAATCAAGGTGGAGCTGCAATTTTTTCCACCCCCGGGTAAATGCACCCGGACTCATCTGGGAAACCAGCACGCCCAAGGCCACCAACGCTACTGCGCCCGCCTGCAGCCAGTGCCACTGGTCAAGGGATAATAAAACAAGAAAGACCATCACGTAAAACGGTACCGCATTCATATGAAAGGAAGCGAGCAAAATGCCCAGTTTCCCCGCCCCATTAATCCAGAAAAGCTGCGCGATGCCCGATGAAGGCAATAAAAAGATAAGCAGGGGCAACCAGTCTGCTGTATCGACTGTGCCTATATGGATTTCTCCAAAGCCCGCCACAATGGAGATCCCGTAACACACCAGGGTTACCAGCATTCCCCCACAAAGCGTCACTGTTGCCTGTCCGGTACGACTAAGCGTTTCGAACTGCCGGGTCGTCGCACGAGTGACCCAGGCAAACAGAAATATCGCACCGAGACAAAACACCACCCCAAAGCCAAAATGCCCTTGTGTCAGTTGCGCCGCCGTCGCAAGATAACCCCCGAGAACTGCCAGGATAAGTCCGGCCGCAAGGCGCCATGATAACCGGCGATTGTCAAATACGATCTCTGTAGCCGCGCCTGCAATCGGCATCATTGCCACAACGATTGTGACAGTCACCGGGTCAGATAACTTCTGGCCCATCAAGAGGAAAATCGAACCAACTCCCCATCCTAAACCGCCAATAACCAGACCTTTTCGCCAAGGTGCTCCAAAAACTTTATCCCACCCTTCGGTGCAACCCCACCACAGCACTAAAAAGACAACGCTGACCACTAAACGCAGCGAGGACAATGACAAGACACCCCAATCATCCAGCAGATACTCTAAGGCGACAATACCAGTGGCCCAGAGCAGCATTGCCACAAAGCAATTACCGTTGGCCTGGAGCGATCCTATGGGCCGTGATCTCATTGTGAGCAAAAGAATTTAGGAGGTGTGATCACCGCGGTATTGCAAAGCAAACCCCAGCACTATTGCTGTTCTACTTGCGACCCAGAGCCAAAGAGGCGGGAAATCCTGAACAAGGATGCTGCAACAAAAAAACCCCGCTAAAGCAGGGTTCTGTAGAGCGTCAGAAGTCTGACAGCAAAGGCTCAGTCCTGAGCGTAGCTTGCTGCGGTCGGGCTGTCGAATTCAATCATGGCACAAGGCTCGCCTCATATGACTTCAACCTGATGGCAAGGTTTGCACCCGTAAACATCACCCAGGCTAACCGACTACTTCACCGATTAACATTTGCGGCTGCGTGTTTGTAAAGTTTGGGATATCTTCAAGGGCCGGGCCCACGCTCGCCAAAGCAGCGTCCATTGCCGACTGGTTTGCGAATACAATTGTTGCGATAGCATGGTAGCCCGCTGGGGCTCCTGGCCCACCCGCAAGCCCCTTGGTGACTAAAGTGCTTTCAATATGCTCGCCTATAACGTCGCCAACGATAGCCATATGCTCGCCAAGATAATAATCGTAATCAAAAGTAGTGCCTTCACCTACCGGGTAAAGTACTTGCACTGAAACTGCCATATCTTTTTCTCAAAATTTTTAGATGTTTATA